>Ga0164293_10000857_pt1 | contig 25338 bp, 28 predicted proteins | sample GEODES118metaG_FD_111487 | JGI IMG/M metagenome (GOLD analysis project Ga0164293, IMG submission 111487) | Eutrophic lake water microbial communities from Lake Mendota, Wisconsin, USA - GEODES118 metaG | ecosystem: Environmental > Aquatic > Freshwater > Lake | place: USA: Lake Mendota...
CGCTCACCTAGAGGGAAATGTTCGCATGAAAAGAGAAACCTATGACATAACTGCCGGAAAAGCCGACATGTACATGGAAAACTTTAATAAAAGTCTCAAGTATTTCATTCTAAATGACGATGTGAAAGTGTCTGAAAAGCTTCAAACCAATGAGGGCGTTAAAGAGCGAAGAGCATTCGCTGAACGTTTAGAAGGGTTTGGAAGGGACCAGAAAATGGTGCTCTCGGGTGCACCAAGAGTGGAAATGGGTACGGATGTTATTAAAGGGTACCGCATCACGATTCGAGAAAATGTTGATTTGATCGAAGTTGATGATGCGATGTCAGACGTCCAAGTTAAACGAAAAAAACTAAAGGAATAGTTTTTATGAACGCAAGTTTTCACGCTCGAGATCTTAAGAAAACATATAATGGCCGCGAGGTCGTTAAGAGTGTGAGTATAGATGTTGAAAGAGGGGAAGTCGTTGGACTCTTGGGACCAAATGGTGCAGGAAAAACAACTTCTTTCTATATGATGGTGGGTCTTGTGAAAGCAGATAAAGGACAAATAAACCTTGATTCTGAAAATGTGACTGACCTTCCTCTTCATGTAAGAGCGAAAAAGGGGATTGGCTATTTGCCACAAGAGGCCAGTGTGTTTAGGGAACTTACGGTAGAAGAGAATATCTACTCGGTTCTGGAAGTAAGAGATCTGACAGATAAAGAAACTCAGAATGCACTTGATAACTTGATTCGTGATTTTAGTTTAGATCATATCAGGAAATCAAAAGGAAGGGAGCTGTCAGGGGGGGAAAGACGAAGAGTCGAGATCGCAAGGGCCTTAGCACTCGATCCGAAGTTTGTTCTTTTAGATGAACCCTTCGCTGGCGTAGACCCATTAGCTGTTGGGGAAATTCAGTCGATTATTAAAAGACTGAAGCAGAGGAACATCGGAGTTCTTATCACAGATCACAATGTGAGAGAAACTCTTGGGATTGTTGATAGAGCTTATATTATGAGTCGGGGAGAGCTTCTTGTGAGCGGAACCCCAGACGAAATAGTTAATAATGAAATTGCCCGTAAGTTTTACTTAGGGGAAGAATTTAAGATGTAGGGGAAAGAAATGGCGATCAAAATGCATCAAGGGCTAAAGCAAACGCAAGGCCTCATGATCACGCCTCAGCTTCAACAAGCGATTAAGTTATTAACACTTACTCACTTAGAAATGACAACTCTCATCTCTCAAGAAATGGTCGAAAATCCAATGCTTGAGGAAATCGATGGAGAAGTAGATGCTGGACCTGCAGAAGAGTCTCGTGAAGAAATAGATAGCCAGGAAGCGACAGCTGAAAATTTTTCTGGGCCTGAGCTCATTGAAGGATCAAAAGATTCTTTTGATTGGGAGTCTTACTCGGATTCATTTAATAGCAATTCATCTTCTGCTCCCAACATGAAGGAGAGTTCTTCACCGGATGATCTTCCTTCATACGAAAATATGATCTCTAAGAGTCAATCTTTACAGGAGCATCTTGAGTGGCAATTAAGAATGGAGAGTCTCTCTTTAGATGAATTGAATTTTTGTCTCGATATTATTGGGAATATTGATGATGAAGGTTACCTCGAAGTTTCGTTTGATGAAATCGTTGCCAGACACAAAAATTTAGAAAGAGATGAAGCCTTGGGAATGTTAGGTTTAGTTCAACACTTAGACCCAGTTGGTTGTGGTGCTCAAAATATCCAGGAATGTCTCGGAATTCAAGCAAGGCTTTTGTCCGAAAGATCACCTCTCGTGGAACTCATTATTGAAAAAAATCTCCAAGATTTAGAGAAAAAAGATTATGCCAAAATTGCCAAAGTTTTTGGTGTTTCAAAAGATAAAGTAAAAGACGCTGAACTCATTATCATGGGCCTTAATCCCAAACCAGGTCGATTAGTTTCAGCCGAGGAAACGCAATATGTTGTTCCTGATATTTTTGTTGCAGAAGTGGGGGGAGAGTTTGTAGTCCAAGTGAATGATGAGGGAGTTCCACGCCTTAGGATTTCGAATCTTTATAAGCAGCTTATGAAAAGTGGTCAATCTGATGTTGATGCTAAGGAGTTTGTTCAGGATAAACTTCGAGCAGCAAAGTGGCTTATTACATCAATAGAAAATAGACAGAAGACCATTTATAAAGTGGCAAACTCAATTGTTCGTACTCAGCAAGAATTCTTTAAAAAAGGTCCTGCTTTTCTTAAACCGATGATCCTCAAAGATATCGCTAACGAAATTGGTATGCACGAGTCAACAGTGTCTCGAGTAACAACAAATAAATTCATGCACACTCCAATAGGAACATTTGAATTAAAATATTTCTTCAATGCAGGAATTGGTGGGAAAAATGGTGGTATTGATATCGCAGGTGAAAGCCTGAAACTTAAAATTAAAGAGATGATCGGGAATGAAGATCCCAAAAGGCCGCTCTCCGATCAAAAAATCTCTGAGCTTTTAAGTACGAAAGATATCGTCGTTGCCCGTCGAACCGTTGCTAAGTATCGAGAGATGATGAGTATTGCTCCATCTTCGAAACGAAAAAAATAAGGAGGTCTAGATGACATAAATGTTTTGTTTTAATTTTTTATTGTGTGCAAACATTTTTACTTAGAGGCACGTTTATTATGAAATTAAAAATTTCTTTCAATCACTTAGATCACACTCCATCTCTTGACCAACGAATCAGGGAAAAATCAGATAAATTTGAGAAGTATTTTCAGGGAAACACTAAGATTGAGTGGTTTTGCTGGGTACATAATGAAGAGCACTGGGCAGAAATAAAAGTTCATGGCCCTAAGTTTGATTTCTTTGCCAAGGCCTGCGCTGACAACATGTATAAATCGCTTGATCTGGTAGTTGAAAAAATGGAAAGACAAATTGAAAAACAAAAAGATCAGAAACGTAACAAACTACACTCTCATCCTTACAGCACTCCGAAATATAAGCAAATAACAGAATGCCTTAAAGATGAAGAGGAATACTATTATAAAGAATTAGAAGAAAGATCAGCTTGAAGTTTTAATTATTTTTATGAGTGCCCATTTTCTTTTTTAAAGAAAATGGGCCATTTTAAAAGAGTTACTTATGATTCAGTTTCGTTGCAATGCTATCTACTAATTGATCCCAACCTTTCTCGCTATCAACTATGTCTTGAGTCTCTTCAGACCACATCTCAAAATTCGACACTGAAAGGCTCTTTGAGCATCTAGATTCACTTCCTCTTAGCATTTTATCAAAGTTTGTGGACCAACAACCTGGTAGGTGATTCGTATAAATTTTTTCAATAACATTAGACATTGAACTTAAACTTGCCTCTGAAAAACCACTGATCAATTCCTTCTTAAGAATTTCTTGAAAGCCCAAAAGGCGAATATCTTTTTTAATGAGATAATATAATCTCTCTTCATATAGTTCTATGATCCCAAAATCCTGAGATAAAATAACGAAGCTACGAGCGGGATAATTTTTATCTTTTAAGCAGTAGTTTTTTATAATAGCAATATCGTTTGATAAAAATAAGCAACTCTCGGTTGATTCATATCCAAAGATTTTTCCTTTGCCCTTAAATTGAAACTCTGACGACATCACTTTATTGATAATATCTTTAGTTAACGGTGCCTCTACCGTTTGAGCAAAACTAACTGAGGAGAATAAAAAAAGAAGACTTGATAATAAATATTTCAAAGGGTACCTCGCTAAAAAAGGGTGTTTTACTTAGTTTGAGTCGATTTTAGAGCGAAGACTTACTGACCTCAATAAAGTGAGAAGGGATTACACGAGGTGTATAATTTTTAGACACTTTATCCTTAGAGGAATTGCGCCCTTTATGCTAGTGTCTTCGAACATCCTGCCACCCGGAAGATCGGTTTAATCCCGACACTGTCCCGCAACTGTATAGTCAGATACGGCGCATGATGAAGACATTCCCGAGGAGGAAATGGTGTCTTGGACTCTATTGTTTTGTTTTTTTTCGTTTTCACTCCTGGCCGATGTTGAGTTATCGCCCGTCAAAGTTTCATCTCTTAAAGAGGGGAGTCAGTTCAATTTCTCCGATAAAATTGTTATTTCAGAAGAGGAATTACAAAATCATGCAATCGGTCTCATTTCTACAGATTTAGAAAGGTTACCAGGGGTTACCTCAAACCAAAACGGGGGCCCCGGCGGACGAATTTCTTTTTTTATCAGGGGTACTGAAAGTCGGCATGTTTCCTTTGTCCTTGATGGACTAAAAATGAACGATACATCAAATACCGACCGGCAATTTGATGCTTCTTTTTTTACATCTCCCTTTTTAAGTGAATTGACACTTATTAAAGGACCTCAGGCCATACTCTATGGTTCTGATGCTCTGGGAGGATTGATTCTCCTAAAGACCAGAAAAGGAGAGAGAGCTCCGGAAGGAAGACTGAATCTTTCTGGAGGAAGCTACGGAACCTTCTCATCCTCCTTAAGTAAAGACTGGAAATCCAATCATCACAATGGTTCCTTAACATACTCGACTTTTCATTCAGACGGACTATCGAGACTTAATAAGAAGAGATTTAACGCTAGAGAACGAGATACTACGGATATTACGCAAGCTCTTTCCTCTTCAGAGCATAAGTGGTCCCCTCGAGTTCAAACTGATTTTCTGACAGGATTTCTTCGAGGACGTTCGGAACAGGATGGCTTTGCAGATGATAATGGGCATGATTTTAGTCGTAATGATCAATATATCGTTCAGCAAAAAACAAATGTGAACGTCATGGGTCACCAGGTTGTCTCCTTGAGGAATGGCCTAAATCGTCATCAACGATTAAATGAAAGTTTAGTTTCAAATGAAGAATTTTTTAATGGTGACCTTTACCAAAATGAAATTCTTCATCGTCTGCGTTATTCAGGAATAGAATTTTTATCAGGGGCCTCCACAGAAAGAGAAAAAGCAAAGGCCAATGGTCTGGATCGTTTTTTTGATCTCCATTCATTGTTTCTTCAAAGTTCATTTGAAAGGGATGCCATCAAGTTTCAATTGGGTGGAAGGATTGATCGTCATTCTAAGTATGGTGAGTTCAAAACGACTTCCATTGGTTTTTCCTTATTGAATGTGTCACTACAGTATTCTGAGGGATATAAAGCACCATCCCTTTACCAACTCTATGGGCCTGATTCATTTGGTTCCCCAGTCGGAAATCCCAACCTCACTCCCGAGAAAAATCAGTCTTTGGAGCTTAGATGGAAAAAGTCGAATGAATATTTTGAAACTACAATTGTGGGATTTCAAAATCGACTTTCAAACTTATTTACTTACGTTTTTGGAAAGGGTTATTTAAATCAGCAGAGTTTCATCTCGGAAGGAATCGAGCTGAGTGCGAAAATAACGAAAAACGTTTATTCCGTTTTGACCAATTTTACTCATCAAAATTTTAGGAAAGAAGATTCTCCAGTCCTAAGACGTCCCTATAATTCGGCATCTGGAACTTTTTCTTTTTTTCCATGGGAGAATGTTGAATTCAATCTTATGGGAAGATGGTTTTCTAGTCGTCAGGACGTTGAAGCAAAACTTAATGGGTTTGAGGTATTTGATATTGGACTTAAAAAGAAATGGCATCGGGATGAAGTCTCTCTTCAACTAAAAAATATTTTAGATAGAGAATATGAAGAAATTTATGGGTTTAGTGTTTTAGGCCAGTCAGTTTTTATGGGCTATGAGCACAGATTTTAGTGAATAGGTTTTTCTTTAGAATCTTCAAAGCAGCAAGATCCATCATGGCCTTCCATCTCTTCATCTAAGCTATTTTTATATTCCCTTATTTGCTCATTTGTAAGCCCTAGGGAGTTTGAAAGAGTTTCAGTCAGAGTAGGGGAAACCACCTCGACATCGAGGCCCATAGACTCCATTTCTGCTGCAAACTGATAGGCCCTCTCCGATTCAATAAGATCGCACTCAAAAAGGGTTTGTTTTGAATGAACATCTCTTACAAGGATTTTTGACTTTTCTTTTTCCATACACCGATGGTAGTAATTTATGGCCCTCTTTGTCAAAGGATACCCTTCGTGGGACTCATACTCTGGATTGATGAAAATAAATTTGCGACAGATTTGTTAGAAAAGGTTTTTAAAAAGAAGAACATGTCTTTTTATTCGCTGAACAATGCCAAGGATTTCTTGTATATCGTATCGGATTTACGTCCAAGTATTGTTGTCATTGATTCGATAACCGCTCTTAAACATCAAACAGAGCTCAAATTGCAATTAGAGCAATCAGATTTTCTCAGGTCTCTTCCTTGGGTCATAGTAGGAGAGTCTTCAGAATTATCTTTTCTACCCAACAGATCAGGAGAAATTAAGCGTCCTTTTGATCCTTTTCTCATTCCAGAATTGATTGAAAAAATTGTAAAATCTCAGTAGTGCTTTTTTAAAAGGTTACAATGAATCGAGATAAATTAGTTCTCACAGTAGGAATCACTCTCACTTTACTAGTCTTCGCCTTTACGCTTTACTTCAGAAGTGGAGCTTTCCGTTGATTTGAAATTCCCAAATTTGGGAGCAGGAGTTCTCTCGGATTGAGAAAGAAAGAACGAAGATAGCTTTTTATCCATCACACTGAGAAGGATATCAACGAGTTCGTGATAATGGGTATGAATCCATTGTGCTGTAAAATGATTAGGAACTTCAAGAATGAGAACATTGTCCGAAATAACTAATGGTTTAACATTTTTAAACCATTGATGATGAATTTCCGGTCCCAAAATGTCTGAAAGTTGATCTGATAAAATAGACCAAAGATAAGAAGCTTTTACAACTGGATGGGCCAGATTGAGGCTTTTCTCTTTTAGCTGCGCTTTTTTGGCAGTCCATCGAAGTTTAAGATTACGTTTTTTTTTCATGGGGAGCTGAGATTAGTCTCTTCGAAAAAATCTGACAACTAAATTCCTATGAAGAAAAAGGATTTTGCTCCCATTCTTTAGCTTCGGAAGGTGCCAAAATGTATCCGTTAAGACCCAGTTTTTGAAAAATGAAATCTGGCACACGAATTCGATAAAAAATTCCTTGCTCATGAGAGACAGAGTTCATGATATTGGCATTGCCCCTGATCCTAGAGTGTGCTTCTCCCGCTTCGTAGGGAATAAAAAGATCGTAATGATCCTGTTTAGATAAAAAATAATTAATAATGTGCTCGCGAAGATTTTTCATGTCATTTTCATCATACGACGAAACGAGAAAACTATTAGGATAGTTGCGCATAATAATCCGCGCTCGAACCGGATCATTGAGAACATCTTTTTTATTAAAGACAATCAATTGTTCTTTTTCTTCAATTTTGAGATCTTTTAATACCTCTTGAGTCACTTGAAGGTGTTTTTGGTAATTTGGATCAGAAATATCACAGACAATAACCAGTAGATCAGCTTCCATTGCGGATTCAAGTGTCGTTTTAAAACCCTGAATAAGAGTATTCGGTAGATTTGAAATAAAGCCCACTGTATCAATCATGATCATGGGAGGTTTTGAATCCGGATTCAATGTTCGAAAGGTTGAGTCCAGAGTTGCAAAGAGTTTATTTTCTTCAAGTACATTTACTTTGCATAAACGATTCATAACCGATGATTTTCCAGCATTCGTATAGCCAACGAGGGCTGCTGTGACGGCTTGGTTTTGACGTTTCTTTCTCTGCTGTTCTCTCGTTTTTTGAACTTCATCAAGTTGTTTTTTGTAAAATTCAATCCTCTCTCTGACCATCCTTCTATCTAGTTCAAGCTGCTGTTCACCTTCTCCTCCTATTGCCGCTCCAGAAGAGCGTTGTTTAGAAAAATGCCCCCACATACTGGTGAGACGAGGAAGGAGATATCTTAATCGAGAGATCTCAATTTGAATTTTGGCTTCTTTTGTTCTTGCATGGAGTGCAAAGATTTCAAGAATAATAGTATTTCTATCAACAGCTTCAAGTTTCGTAATTTCTTTAATATTTCTTGCTTGAGAAGCTGTTAATTCAAAATCAAAAACGAGAACTTGAGAGCCCTCTTCTCGCGCGGCATCTGCAATTTCTTGGAGCTTACCTTCACCGAGCATTGTTGCGGGATCAATTTGTTTTCGGTTTTGAACATATTCTTCTCCAGGTACAAGACCCAATGTCCGGAGAAGTTCTCGCAGTTCTCTTAATGAATTATTCGTTTCAATCACAGTGGAGTGGTTTTCAAATTTTTCACAAACGATGGAGACGAGAGATGCTTTTTGACCTAAAGGGAGTTTAAATTCATCTTGATTCATTGAACCTCCACTTGCATGTTATCTAGGAGTCGAGTCGTTCCCATTTGATAGACTGCAAGAATCGTAATGTTTGTTGATGACGTGAGATCTTCTGAAAAAGTTTCACTGTCTCGAAGTTCCAAATAGTTCCAGTTAGGATCTTTAATGATATCCTCGATGAACAATTTTGCTTTCGGTAAATTCATTTTTTTGTGGCCAATGATCTCTTTAATTTTCGTAAGAGTATTGAACAACAAGAGAGCAAGAGATTTTTGATCAGGACTCAAATATTGATTACGACTTGAGAGAGCGAGTCCTTGAGTTTCCCTGATAATGGGCATGCCCTGAATCTTTATGGGTAAGGATAAATCCTTTACCATTTGTTTAATCACTAAGTACTGTTGGAAGTCTTTAAGACCGAAATAGGCCTTGGATGGTTTAATCAAATCAAAGAGTCTGTAGACAACAGTTGCAACACCATCAAAATGGCCAGGACGTATTTTCCCCTCGAGAATTGTACTTAATCCGCAGACGGATAGGACTTCATGATGACTTGGTGGAAAAATTTCTTCTGCATTTTCAGGAGCAAAAACAACCACTTTTGAGCCTGGAAAAGATTTAATACTTTTTTCGATCAAAGAGAGGTCATTTTCAAGTGTCCTTGGATAGCGATGAAAATCTTCTGAGGGGCCAAATTGTTTAGGGTTCACAAAAATAGAAAAATAGACCACTTTAAATTCTCTCAGGGCTTGTTCTAGAAGAGAAATGTGCCCTTCGTGGAGGTTTCCCATAGTCGGGACAAATCCAACCGGAGATATTTCGTTTTCCCTTGCGTGAAGGATTTCCGAGGTTTTTTTTAAGCAATTAATCATTTTTACTCTCGAACCAATTAACGAGACTCACTCCAAGTTGCTCTTTTGTTAACTTTTGTGGAGTTTCAATAATTTCTTTATGAACAAAATAATATTCGCCATGATCTTTTTGAAATCCCACAATTTCAGTTGAGCCTATGAGGCCATTAGAAACTTTATTTCCAATCATAAGATCAACCGGTTTTCTGTTCATTTTTTCCATGAACACTTCTTTTGTCGTTTCCGTTTCGGCGGCAAAACTTATAATTTTCTGATTTTTTCTTAAAGCGAGGATTTCTTTTAAGATGTCAGGCGCTTGTTTAAAAGGGAGAGTTTGTCCCATCATCTCTTTTTTGAGTTTAATCTCGGAAGGATCAAATTCAATATCGGCAATAGCACCCGTTGAAATGTAGAGATCCACTTCAGGAAATAATCGGATCGCTGCATTTCGCATTAATGTTGTCGTTGGAGTTCGTATAACTTTTAATAGTGGATGGCCCATGAGGAATTCAATTTCTTGAGAGCATTGATGGCCAGCAAGGATGGTCACTTCGTATCCTCTTGAAAGGAAAGCTTTTGCAACAGAAATGCCCATCTTTCCACTTGAGGGATTTGTTATAAATCTCACGGGATCAATAGGTGAAGCTGTCGCTCCAGCTGTGATAAGGACCTTTTTTCCATTTAAGAAATTCGGTGTATGGGTTTCAATAAGATTTATGACTGACGGAACCTCTGGAAATTTTCCTTCTCCCACATCTCCACAGGCCAGTAAACCGGAATTTGGATTGATAATTCCAACGTGAGGTAGAAGGCCCAATTTGGCGATGTGCTCTTTCACTCTTAAATTATTCCACATCTCAGTATTCATCGCAGGAAAAAGTAGGATCGCTTTTTTTCCAAATGCCAAAAAGACACTAGTCAAAAGATCATTGGTGATTCCAGTTGCTAGTCTCGCAATTGTATTGGCCGAGGCCGGTGCAATGATGAGTTTATCGGCCCACTTTGAAAGCTCTATGTGAAGAACCGTTGAATTTCCTTTCAGTTCAGAGGGCCTAAAATCATCTAGCGGTAAGTAAACAGTTTCAACCCCAATATAACGAAATGTTTCTGGTTTTATGAATTCAAGAGCACCCTGAGTGAGAATGACTTTGACCTGATGACCGTTTTTTACAAGGAGTCTTGCGACATCAAATGTTTTGTAACTTGCAATTGATCCTGTAATTCCCAATAAAATCTTCATAAAATTTCTATTTGTGTCGTCATCCAATAGTGAAGAGCCGAGTGTATCAAATGGGGATGTGTCTCCACAACCATGGTCTTCTTTTCATTCTCAAAGAAGGACTCCCAACTACTTGAACCTCCGCCAGTGATAAGTATTTTTTTTATGTGATTATCTGAAATAAGCATCTTGGCCAGTGCAGCAAAAGCAGCATAACTTCCAACCATAGCTTCTTTTGTTTCATGGGGAAGACCCGCCTGAGTGCCAAAATTGAGTTTTACATCTTTTAATCGCTCACCATTTTGATAGGTTTCAAAATAAGAATGAATCCCTGGAATGATATAACCTCCCATAAAACCTTCTTCCGTCACTACATCCATCGTCACAAATGTGCCAGCGTCAATGATAAGAGTGGGAGTTTTCTCTTTTTTATAAGAAAAATAAGCTTCGATGAGTCTGTCTTCACCTAGTGTTTCTTTGTAGTGGACCGGCATTCCTGCAAAACGAGAGCCTTTCCAGTAGTCCTTAACTCTTGTTACTAGAAAACCTTGCTCTTGTAGTTTGGTTATTTCATCTTGTCTTGATTTTACCTCACAAAGAACAGCACTCGAATTATCCGCATTCATTCCAAGTTGGTTGAGGTAAATTTGAAGTTCCGCTAATGGAACAACTTTCACTAAAATCCATTGTCCGTTTTGTTTTTGAAAGAGACCGGCATGTGGGTGAGAATTACCAAAATCTAAAGTTATTAATCCTTGCATCCTATTGCCTCTGATCTTTTAAGTATTTCTCAATTAAAACTTTCTTCATTTCATAAAGATCAGCAATCGGATTACAAAACTTTGGTGGAGCCTTTGGACCTAATTTTAAGAGATCATTAATCACAAGAACTTGTCCGTCGGTTTTATGGCCGGAACCTATTCCAATCGTAGGTATTTTTAATTCCCGTGAGATTTGTGTCGCTGCAGACTCTTCGACCATTTCAAGTACTATTGAAAAGCAGCCTGCATTTTGAAGTGCTAATGCTTCTTTCATTAATCTCTCGGCATCCGATTCATTTTTGCCGTGGGTGAAGTATCCACCTAGTTGATGGACTGATTGGGGAGTAAGCCCAATGTGGCCCATCACGGGAATTCCTGTCTGAGTCAAACGCTCAATCAGCTTTAATTGGTAGGGGAATGCTCCCTCAAGTTTAATCGCCTCGCATTTTGTTGACTGGAATAATTTTGTCGCAGAATGAAGCCCTTGGTGAACAGTGGAATATGAACCGAACGGGAGATCGAGAATGAGAAATTTATCAGGAGCTCCACGACGAACAGCTTTGCCAAAAATTTCCATTTCTAAAAGACTCACTTCAACAGTGGTGTCATAACCAAGAATCACATTACCCAAGGAGTCTCCAACGAGAATCATATCGAGATCTGTCTGGTTCAACATTGAAGCTGTTTGAAAATCATAACAAGTCAGCACTTGAATATTTTTTTGTTTTAATTTTTTTATATCTCTTACGTTCAGTTTTTTCATGAATTTTCCTGCTGAATTTTTTCAAAAGTTTTTTGCAAAGGAGATTTTTCCCAGCGAAGCATAATTTTTGATCTTAAATTCTCTACATTTGTGTCATCAATTTCTTTATCAAAAGATTGGTTTTGAATATCAGTTAGAAGGCTTTTAAGATTGGCCTGAAATTCTTTTGTGAATAATTTGTGATAGCCCTTTTCTGAACCAATGAGAGCATTGGGGCTTATGAGATCAAAAAAAGCTTTCGGTCCGACATCCACCATCGCATTTACGATTAATTTTAATTCGTGCCAGCACTCAAAGTAGGCGAGCTCTGGCTCTATACCTTTGTCTGTCAGGTCTCTGAACATTTCAGATGCGGCATAGGGGATAAGTGAACAAAGTAGTCCCTGTTCAGAATAAAGATCGGCCTCTGTTTCATTTTTGATGCTTGTCTTATAAGGTCCTAAGTTGATACCAAGAGCTTTGGAGAAGCTCTCCATCCATTTTAAAAATGTTTCTTCCTCTTGCTTTAGATTTTCTATTGAAAAAACAGCTCCGAGTTTTCCTTTGACGAGATATTGGGATCTCAGCTCAGTCCCAATAGATTTAGGGGCAAAAAGAACATGATTTAAACTTGGGTAGAGTGATGCCAGATGATTTTTTAAAAGAGAGTAACCATGGGCATATAAAATAATCGAGCCCGATTTAAATTGGTGACCGTGCTGTTGAAGAAAATTTGCATGGAACTGATCAGGAATGAGTACAGCAAAATATTGGTCTTGGTAAAATTCTTCAGAACCAATCTCCACTGTATCGAGACCAAGACTTGTCGCCTGGTTGTAAGAGGCACTTTTGCCTCTTAAAGCAATTCTCACTGGGAAACGGGAATCTTTGAGGTTTTGGGCCCAAGCACGTGCTTGATTCCCGAAACCAATGATTGTTAGTCGCATCATAAAATTGGGGTGTTTGAAACTCTTGAATCAAGCTATCATGTTTATGTCAGACTTGGCCAAATTTAAAGGGGAATTGTGACCGATAATAATAACCGTGCCTTCATGTATGGTGAGTCCGTTTTTACAACGATGAGAATGGCAGAGGGGACGCTTTTAGACTGGGATCTGCATTTTGATAGACTCAAAAAAGGGGTTGAGTTTTTATACGGCCCTTTCACTGATGAGGATGATTGGGCTTACAAGCTTAGAAATCGTTTGGACGTGAAATTTGCCGATCTTACTGGAGATAAAGTCATTAGGCTTTCAGTCTATAGGGAGCAATCGAGGGGGCTTATTCGAACAGGATTAATTTCTGTGACCGATCTAAGGATAAATCTCTCTCATGAACCTCTCGATCAGACGAGGTACATCAATAAAACAATTAAACTTCGAACTTGCCCAGCTCCCGTGAGACCTCATTGGTGGCCACCTTACTTAAAAGCAGGAAATTATCTAGAAACGATACTGGCGCAAAAAATGTATTTAAGGCCTGGTGATGATGATATTTTATTCTTATCCCAGGATGATACGATTTTAGAATCATCTGTGGCGAATATTTTTGTTGTTAAGCATGACAAGCTCTACACTGCCCCCTTGGGCCCTAATGTTCTTGATGGAGTTATGAGAAAAAAAGTGATTCAATCTGCTATAAATATTTTTCAAGACATAGATGAGACGGAAACAACGATTGAACAGTTATTTAAAGCAGATGCGGTGTTTGGTTGTAATTCCATTCGAGGACTTTTTCTGGTTGATAAGATTGATGATCATGAAATGAATGTGAGTGAATTTTTAAAAGAAAAGATTCAGCTTTTAAAAAGTAAGGTTTTCTTATGAAACAATTAGAGGTGTTTTGCCCAACCTGCAAAAAAAAATTTAATTATTATGATTCAAATTTTAGACCATTTTGTGGCGAGAAATGTCGCTTGATCGATTTAGGGCTGTGGTTATCAGAGTCCTACACAGTTCCTGTTGAAAAACTAACCATTGAAGAACAAATAACATTAGAGCAACTTTCCAATGAAAAAAACTCAGACCAAGAAGACGAATAAAAAGTCGGACCTAAACTTACAAGTCGTTTTGAATCAAATGATTCAATGGTCTTTTGAGTGTGGTGAAATCTTAAATAAACATTTAATAGAATCTTATCATTCTCCTTTGAAAATTATTGATAAAGGTAAAGAGGGAGTTGCAACAGAAGCGGACATTTTGTCTGAAAAATTTGTGATGGAAAAAATAAAAAAAAATTATCCTAATCACAGAATTTTATCCGAGGAAGATGCTTTTGCTCGCGAGCTTAAGCTCGAGGGGGCCAAGTCTCAAGAGTACCTCTGGTTGATCGATCCTCTGGATGGGACAAATAATTACTATAATCGAGTGCCGTTTTTTGGAGTGAGCCTCGCTCTCAATCGAGGATCAACGACACTCGTTGGTGTTGTCTATAACCCTGTTAATTGCGAACTTTTTTATGCTGTTAAAGGGCAGGGTGCTTACATGGTGAGGCTTATAGGATCCCAAGAAATGAGAATAAAATTAAGAAAAAATAAAATTAAAAAGGGATTCAAAGAAGCTCTTTTATCGGCCAATCTTACAAGTAAAAGAGTGGAGAAGGATCTTTTAAAAGAGTTTCCTGAAGTTCGCGCAATGAGAAGATTTGGAAGTGCAGCTCTCGAGATGAGTTACGTCGCTGCTGGAATGCTCGATGCATATTGGGAACACCGTCTTCAGCCCTGGGACATGGGGGCAGCTGGACTAATCTGTCTCGAAGCTGGTGTGAAAATATCAAGTATTGATGGCGCCGATTACAATCCCTTTAATTCCTCTGTGCTCTGTGCAGGAGAAGCACTTTATGGCCCTCTTTTAGGCATTCTTAACAAGAGGTAGCCAATTCTTTACTTTGACATAAATTCCTCTCACCTAGATAATATTCTAAGCAGTTAAAAAATTTGGGAACTATATCCATGGAGGGGTAGGTGCTCGATACAGTGATTAATTATTTGGATAAATTTGGGCCAGAGATCCTTGTGATTCAATTTGGCCTTTTAGTGATTCTGAGCACACTTTTCCTTTGGTTATGGTTTTCTAATCGAAGAAAGTACCACAACTTAAAGCATGCCATTCCTGCAAACGTAGTAAAAAGCTACCTCGATTCAATTATTCAAAATTCAACTTCTTTGAAATCTTCTCTTTTTAGAGGAGGCGGAACAGACATTAATGGTGTTCCTTCTGTAATGCCTCTTTCTCATTTAGTTGGAGGAGATTCTCTTGGGCTCAGTGGAGCTCCCTCTACTGCATTAATGGAAGAGATTAATCAAAAAAAGGCGATGATCGCTTCTCTTGAGGCGCAAATTGCTTCTTATCTTTCCTCTCAAAAAGAGATTGAAAATAAACTCATCTCCTATCAGTCGAACCTATCGAGCGCAGAAAATAAAGTGAAAGAACTTGAGGGGATCCTGGCCGAGTCAAGAACAGGTTCAGATGATTCTCTAAAAACTGAACTTGCAATGCTAAGAAAAGAAAGAGACGAGATAAAAGAGAAATTAAAAGAATTCGAAATAATTTCTGATGATCTGGCAAATCTTAAGCGACTTCACCAAGAAAATGATCAGTTGAAGCGATCTCTCGCTGCTCTTCAAGGAACAAGTTCTCCAGAAGCACTACCTACGATTGAAACAAGTCAATCAAATCCAGCAGACGTTTCTGAACTACTGGGTGATGTCGGAAATTCGGAAGACGCCCCAGTAGACAATAATCAAGCTCTTGAGAGTTTTTTATCGACTCAATCAGAAGAGCCAGCTAGTACTTCCTCTGAAGCACCGGCAATTGCAGCAATGACTGAACCTGAGGGTGAAGCACCCAACAAGTCAGATAAGACTCCTGAAGATTTACTTTCTGAATTTGAAAAGATGTTGGGGTAAGCATGAAAAATGTATCGTTGGTTCTGTTTCTTTGTCTCTCATCAACTGTTTACTCATCAGTTGATGCAAAAAAGATTCAACTCTTAAAAGATCCCAACGGTAAAAATATCAAGTTAAATAATAATGATACTGTTCATTTAGAACGATTTCATCAAATGTTCACTATGGATGCTAGAACACCAGGTCTTCAGGCGATGCTTAAAAGAAATGCTTTTAAACATAAGCAGAAAGCTGTTCCTATACTGATTAAAGTTATGAAAGAGAGTAAGTATCCTGTTCAGAATCGATGGCATGCGACTATGTTTCTTGCGCAAATCATGGGACCTAAATCAGCACCATTTATTGCTAAATTTACTGATCATCCTCATTGGATGATGAGAGTTGCCTCCCTTAAGGCCTTATTAGGATTAAAGCAAAAAGACTATTTAAGCGTCTATTCAAAATCTTTAACAGACCCTTCTCTCATCGTAAGAGTTCAGGCCCTGGATAACATCTCTCATATGAAGCTTGATAAGCTTGCTCCCGATGTATGGAACATGATGTATGACCAGTCTAATTATACCGGTCAAAAAGGTTCCAGAAAAAGAACCTCAATTGTTAAAAGTATTATCCGTACAGTTGGTGATTTAAAATATCATCATGCTAAAAAGCCGCTCGCCAAATTAATTCAAAAGCCGAAATACCAAGATTTAATTGAAGAGCTAGATTATTCGCTAGAAAAAATTACTGGTGAAATTTCACCGAATTCTGTCGAGCAGCGAAGAAAGTTTTGGCAAAAACTTGCTATGAATTCAGCTTCAAAGAAGATTTAGAAATTTTTCTTAGAGACCAGTCTTTTCAAGTTGCTCTTTTTCTCGAGCTTTATCAATTTCTTTTAGTTTGTTATCAGTCGCAATAAGCCTCTCTATTCTATAAAGAAGCGTCTTCTCCATAATTCCATCGGGACTCACTTCTTTCCAACCTTGAAGAAAATCTTGCTCGACGAGCTGTCTTTTATAGATTGTCACCTTAGTTGCCTCTCTGGAGGCTCGAAATCCTTTTACAACGTTTACAACAATTTTAAATTTTGCTGCCTTAACTGAGTCGGAAGACCCAAAAGAGTCAGCAAAATTCACCTCAAGAGTATTATCCATCCAGCGCGTTTTAATGAATCCAGCTTCTTGATTTTGTTGTGCAATATCAAACTTTCTCATGACCGATATGACGGCTTGCCAAGTTTGGTTATAGTCAGCTTTATAGACTTTCGATGGAATTTCGAGCTCTTCTGTCACTTGACGGAACTTTTCATAGCTAGCACAGCTATTTAAAAAGACGAGTGAGGTGATTAAAAGATAAAATTTCATGACTTTTATGTTATCAATTATTCAAATAAAAAGAAACTTTTTGGATAGAAACATGAACCATTCGAACCTGTTTACCCAAGTATTACTAACTGAAGCTAAGGCCATAGAGCAGGCGGCCCTTCGTTTTACTGAGGACAACGCCAAAAAATTGATTTCTGTTTATGAGTTACTAGCATCAACAGGTGGTAATTTAATTGTTTCTGGAGTGGGCAAATCTGGTCATATCGGGACTAAAATTGCTGCTACTTTCTCCTCTTTAGGACTTCCTTCTTTTTTTCTTCACCCCACTGAGGCCATGCATGGAGACCTAGGGCGTGTCACAAAGTCTGATGCTATCATTCTTATTTCAAAATCTGGTACCACGGAGGAGCTCTTGAATATGCTTCCTTACGTACAGATTCCAACTGAAAGGATTATAGCTCTCGTTGGAAAATTAGATTCTCCGATTGCTAGAAAAGCAGGAATCATTATTGATGCTTCTGTTGAAAAAGAGGCCTGTATTAATGATCTTGCCCCCACGACTTCAACCACGGTCGCACTCGCTCTCGGGGACGCCATGGCGGTTCTTTATGAAAATGTCATGGGTGTTTCAAAAGAAAAATTTGCGGTGAACCATCCTGCTGGTTTACTTGGAAAATCGCTCTCACTCACTGTTGATAGGCTAATGATTGGCGCGATTGAGTGTCCAACCGTTAATGAGGCCGCGACTCTTCAAGACGCAATCCTTGCCATGACTCAAAAGCCAGTCGGAATGTGTGCCGTTATTTCTGGGAAAAATCTTTTGGGTATTTTAGTCGAGGGAGATATCAGACGTGCATTTGCGAAATCTGCAGATGCGATTAAGGCCCCTGTTAAAGATATTATGACTTCAAAACCAACAACTCTTCATTCTTCGACCTTGGCCTTTGATGCATTAAAAATAATGGAAAATCCATCTCGACTTTTAAATGTCGCTCCAGTTGTTGATGATGGTATTTTTAAGGGCGTCCTAAGGCTTCATGACTTGTTTAAAGCGGGATTTAATTCTTCTTTATCAAAATAGTTCGTTCTTTTATCCACGCGATTGTAAATAGAACGGTAAAAAGGATCAAAAACACAAAAATGCCGTATCGCTGATAAGGAGTTCCACGTCCTTCCCCAATAGGCACATTGATATCTAGAATTCCTTCTTCATGGATGTTTAATCTCTTAGACTCAGATCCATCAGGATAAATGACCGATGTAATCCCAGTGTTCGTACTTCGTATGATGGGGAGTTTAAATTCCAGTGCCCTCCAGCTTGATAGGAATAGATGCTGAAAAGGCTCTGCTGTTTTTCCATACCAGGAGTCGTTTGTGTGGTTAATAATGAGATGATTCCCTCCCCATTGATTCAAGAGCCCACGCATGTAATTTGACTCCAAAATTTCATAGCAAATGGGTGTCACAAAACGGATTTTATCTTTTGTCTCCATAAGTGGGGTTCCCTCCCCGCGAGCAAAGAGGGAAACAGCTGGAACAATAGACACAATCTTTGAGTTGAAAGGTCCAAAAGGAAGTGTCTCACCAAAAGGAATTAGAATGTTCTTATGATATGCCGATTTAATTTTTGCATTTGAAATAAGAATGGAGGAGTTGAAAACACTCTCTATGAAATCCATAGGTGATTTCGTTGGATCTTGATCATAGCCTCCAATCAGTAATTCAGCTTTGGTCTTCTCTTCAATCGTTTTAAAAGTATCCTCTACAACAGAGTCATGACCAAAAAAAGTATTTGGATGAGCAGTCTCTGGCCAAATAATAAGCTTAGGAGCAAACCCATTATCTGAGGCAGAGAGTTTTTCATATTTCAAACGAATGGAGTCATATGAATTTTGGTCACCATGCTCAGATTGAATTTTTAAAAAATTTCCGATGTTCGCTTGAACAATTCTGACGGGTAGGTTTTTGTCAGAATATTTTTCTTGAAGAGGGGTGAGAGAATTTACGAGAACAAATGATACAAAAACAACCCATACAAAAGGTCGAAATTTTTTCAGAGCGAGCTGAGTGTACGTTTCGATTGAAACCCAATAGGTCATAAAGCTAAATCCGACAACTCCGAGAACAGGTGTAAGTCCTAGGTAAGGAGCAAGATGGAGCCAGGGACTTCCAACATAAGAAGGAAATTGCTGAGGAAAATATCGTTCACTCAAAGTCATAATTAAAGCGGAAACGAGAGTTCCTTTCTGAGAGTGCCATGAGAATTCTGGCCGATATTTTTTCCAAATGGCGTAAAGCCACCAATGTGGTTGAAGAATAAGTGAAAAAAACATGCCTAGTATGATTGAAATAAAGTAGGGAAGTTGACCAAATTCTCTTATCGTATGAGGAATCCAGTAGTAACCAACAAGATTAAGTCCAAGATTAAAGATAAGAATATGAAGGAGTGTGGACTTTAGAGTGGGTGCTACCTCAAGCCTCCAAAGAAAAAAGGGGAGAGCTAGAAACAATAAGGGAAACCACCCACCACCCAAAAAGTTTGGATAACAAAACGCATAGAGCCCACCGGCCCCTAGAGTTAGTCCTAGAGAAAGTAAAAGTGATTTCATCTCTAGATTGTAGGTGATTTATTAACGGTTTGCTACAGCTCGGGCTGGGATAGAATCAAGTTTTTGATTAACAGTGTCTGCAAGTTCGATCGCCTTACCTGCGTCTAATTTTCCAGAGCCCAAAATCTTACCTTCAAAGTTTTTTACTTTGAGTGAAGACGAAAGAATAATGTTTTTAATTTGGTCAAACTTCATTTTTGGATACTTTGATTTAATAAGAGCAGCAACTCCAGTGACAAATGCTGTTGCTTGTGAAGTTCCTGTCATATATCCAGCGCCATTACCTGGGATCGCAGAGCGAATTCTGTGGCCAGGAGCTGCGATATCAACAGTGTTTTTTCCGTAGTTAGACGAAGAAATGATATTAAGTTCATCATCGTGAGCACCAACAGTAATGATGTTAGATAAGCCGTAAGAAGCCGGGTAGTAAGCATTACGCTTTTCGTCAATATTTGATCTCTCGTTCCCTGCTGCTGCAATCACAAGAATTCCTTTCTTCTCAGCTTGCTTTAAAACGCGAAGTTCCTCTACTGAAGCTTCAGGTCCTCCACCAGAATAATTAATCACATCAACATTGTGATCAACAGCATATTGAAGGGCCTTAATCGTAGCATCGAGATTTGCTTGACCAGAAGCTTTTGGGTTGTAGTACTTCAGGGCCAAAATTTTAACATCTGGGAATATTGACTTCACGATTCCAGCAACGTGAGTTCCATGTCCGTGAGCATCAGTTGGAGCGAATGTGACTTTCTCTCCAGAGAAATCAACGCCAAATTGAGTGGAAGAGGCTCTCTTGCCTGGAACGTAAATATTCTTCTGAAGAAAAGCATGGTCACCCTGGATTCCAGTATCAACCACAGCAACTATGATTTCTTTATTCTTTTTGAAACGCGACCAAGAATCTTTAAGGTTAATAGAGGCCAAGTGCTTATCTGGGTCAATTCCCCAAGAAGCAAAACGAGAAATGAGAAGTTCTGGGTTATAAGCAAGACCAGCAGCGGAAGCTACCCCGAGGTTAAGACTTAAAGCTAAAGAGATGATCGTTTTAGCTACTCTTTTCATTCCCATTCCTTACCACAGTTTGAGATCAGTTGGTGAAGACCCTATGCCTTCGTGTAAATAAGTAAAGCAAAGGTCCTGCCAAAAATGAGACTTGTCTTTTAAGGGGTTATGAGGGGAAAGGTGTCGAAAGTAGAGTGCAGTGTCTAATAAGTAGTCAAAAAAAAGGGTCCCAAGAGGACCCTTTTAAGATTTTGTTTTTACAGTGATTAAGCTTGTCGCCAAATTTGAGATTCTTCTCTTTCTTTCTCTTCGGCGTGAGTAATACAGAGTTCTGCCCATGGCTGGTTCTCAAGTCTTTTAAGGCTAATCTCTTCTTCACAGTCCTCACAGTGACCGTAAGTCCCGTCAGAGATTTTCTCAAGGGCCATATCAATCCGTCTGAGTTTAGCGAATTCTCTGTCACGAATAGTACAAGAGAGCTGCTGCTGGATGAGGGATGAAGCCAGGTCTGTTTCATCGGAGAGATCTTCCTCTGAAACATGCAAGTCCTCAGATTTATTTAATAAGCCCACATTTAAGATCTGCTGCCTATGTTTTAAGAGCAACTCTTTAAAGTGTTCGACTTTCTTTTTATCCACAGATCCTCCTCGGATACGGTATGCGGTTTTTAATTAAAATAATGCAGCAAGTAAAGCATTTGTCCCGCTCCTCTCTATTCTAAGAGTCATGGACAACTCACTCAAGCGAGACGTTTTATCGGCAAATTTTTACCGAAAATTCAATTTCTTTGAATTTTTACCCATTTTCTTTGCCCTAAGTTTGACAAATTTGCTTTTGAGTCGGTAACGTGAATCATTGTTTATTGTGTTTCTGAGGGTTTATGTTGCAAAGCGCAAAAGCTGATTCTGTAGGCCACATTCCATCTGGTCTTTTTATTGTTGCCGTAAGTGACCCATCTAATAAGTCTATTGATGGCTATCTAGCGAGCTGGATTCAACAAATATCATTCAATCCCTTAATGATTTCTTTAGCAATCAAGCCTGGTAGACCGGCCTATGACTTCATTAAGTCCGGGAAGAATTTTGCCATCAATATTGTAGGTGAACATGATAAAACCTACCTGAAACACTTTTGGAAAGGGTACGACCCAGAAGCAAATCCTTTTCAAGAGATACCACACGAATTTGGTGAAAATGGTGGGGTCCTTATCAAAGGGGCCAAATCGTCTATTGAATGTAGGCTCATTTCATCCGTATCGCCTGGTGATCATGAAGTCATTTTCGCAGAAGTTCTTGCTTCCTACTCTATGAACGAGGAATCAAAACCGATGGTCCACATAAGAAAATCTGGGGCCAGTTACTAATGCTTTTTTTTCTCAACTTAAGACTCTATTCAGCTTTGAGTATTGGAACAATTTTGTTGATGGTGGGGTGTGGAAAAAAACCAATTGATGACTCTGTGAAAGAAGTTATTCGTCCACCTCAATCCCAAATTGATACTTACCTAGAGAAGCAAGATGTTAGTTGTGAGAATAATCAAGTCTGTCCCAATTATATAGCCAAGCTTGTGGTCGTTAACGGCGATAAATTCAATTTTTGCACGGGTTTTTTAGTAGATGAAAATACAGTTGCGACAAGCTCTTCTTGCTTACCGAGTCTATTAAGGCTTGCTGGTCAAGATTGTAGCCGAGATGTTTTTTTCTTTTTCCCAAAATCTATAAATTTCCCAGCTGAAAGATCTGGTTGTTTTAAAGTAAGAATGGTTTCTCAAAATGAAGAAAAAGATCCAATCCTTTGGAGAGATGATGTTGCTTTTTTAGAGCTATCAAAACCCATGTACTTTAGAAGAAAGCCACAGATTCTTAGAGAGGGAATTCTAAACAATAGAGAATACACAGCTTGGATGATTGACCAGCAGGACGACTTTTCTGCAATTATCAAAAAATCGACATGTGAAGGTGTTCACAACAGTTACATAAACCCACTTGTGTTAAACGAGTCATCTCCCAATATGCTTTTTTCTGACTGCCCAGTAACCCGAGGCGGCAGTGGAGCTCCTATTATTGATAGCAGAGGAAAAGTTCGGGCCATGATTTCTCAGAATATGGACCCTAAACTAAGAACTTACTTGGAGTCGACGGGACTTCTTTTGCAGCCGCTTAAAGAAATGAGTCATGGGACTAATTTTGCCTGTGCTCCTACTCATAACGATGATGACATGCTGGAAGATAGGGAATGTTTAAAAGATTTGGACTACTCCAAAGTTGATAGAGCACGGTCTGAAATGCTCTCCACTAATCTCTTGTTTGCAGATTTAAAAAAGAAATATGAAGAATCCATCCAGGAATTAAGTAAATATGTTCAATTTGGAGTGAAGTTAATTCCTAAAGGAGATATTCAGGAGACGGAAATATACCCTAAATGCTTTCGACCACTAAGTACCTGGTTAGAAAGTTTAGGAACGAATCGAAACACCTATGTAGAAGATATTTCTATTACTTCAAAAACGTTTAAAAGATCGATGGATTCTTTTGGAAGAGTTCTCGCAACAACCCATGAAGTGACGACAGATTTAACCATGGTTCAGTTTTCGTTAAAGAATTTAAGATCCACCAAGAAATCGTCTATCCTGATGTGGGCCGATGGCGATAATAGTAACGTGAGAACTTTTCAGAACATTACTGATCAGTGCTCAAACTCACTGCTTTAAGTTTCTCCAACTTTTCCCTTTTCTTGCACTCGCTCTCCTCTGGTAATCATCTACGGCACGGTTGTGATCCTCGTAAGATTTTGAGAAAACATGGGTCCCGTCATTTTTGCTCACAAAGTACAAGAACTCATGGTTTTCGGGATTAAGAACGGCCTTTATGGCCTCGAGACTTGGGTTGGAAATCGGTCCAACAGGAAGAGCAGGGATCTTGTAAGTGTTGTATGGGGTCTCCTCTAGAAGATCCGATTTTTTTATATTTCCGGTATAGCGAAACCAAATCCCGTACACCGTTGTGGGGTCTGATTGAAGTCGCATTCGCTTTTTTAATCGATTGGTAAAAACTCCTGCAATAAGTGGTCTTTCGATTTTGGCACCCGTTTCTTTTTCAACCACAGATGCAAGAATAATAACCTGATGTTTATTTAAAAATGGATGAGAAAAGGTAAGTTCATTAGTTTTATTCTTGAAAAGCTCAACCATTGTTTTAACTACAGATTTTGCTGAAGTTTTGGGAGCAAAACGGTACGTCTCCGGATAGAGGTAACCCTCGAGATTATGGGCCTCGATATTAAGTTCAGAAATGAATTCTGGATTTTTGGTTGCTTCAAGAAAATCTTTTTCGGAACATATTCCAGATTGCTCAACAAGTTTTGCAATCTCAAACATATTCTTGCCCTCAGGGATTGTTATGGTTGTGAGATTAGGTTGGCCATAAACGAGTGTTTTCGCCACGTCTGTGAAGCTAGATCCTTTCGTGATGGTAAAGCTTCCAGCTTGGAATTTCGTTAAAATATTTTTGTATTTTGCGTAATAGTGAAACATTCTTTTATCTGGAATTAGACCTTGATCAAAAAGACGTTGGTTGATTCTTCCAAAAGTATCACCATTTCTGACTTCAAAGATAGTATCCTCTCCCTCATAGGTATGACGATGTACACTCCAAATGTAGCCACCTACAAATAGAGTCAAAAGGATTGGAATAGCGACAGTGCAAAAGATAAGGGCTTTTTTCATGCCTCAATTATAAATCACTTTCTCGTTTCTTGCGGCGAATAAAATCTTCTAAAATAATCGTTGCTGCAACGGCATCAATCTGTTTCATATCGACTTTAAAATTATATCGAGGGGAATTCTTCATTCTTGATTCAGCTTCAAAAGTAGACAGAGTTTCATCCTGTTCTTCAATAGGTAGACTGAAATGCTCTCTTATGAATTGAATAAAATGTTCGGCCTTGGTTGTGGTAGATGTTTTTTTTCCATCCAAAAGATGGGGAAGTCCTATCACTAAAATTTCAATCATTTCGTTTTGAATGATTTTTTGAAGCTCCTTAACCACTGCTTCGTTTGACGTGTTGGCGATTCTTCCGAAGGGTGAAGGAAATGGATCACGATTGACACAGAAACTTGCAACACCAATAAATTTTTCACCGAAGTCTAGGGCCAGGATATTTTTTAAATTGAGTTCATGCTGAGGAGGCAATTGGAATTCTGACATGGAAAAAATTTATCCCACTTGGGGGAGTCCGTCAAAAAGGGGGAGCTGGGAATCTTTTGACTCTTCAAATTTTACACCCACTCCCAGAAGTCTTATAGGTCTTGGATCCATCGACCACCTCTCAAGGAAGAGGTAAAGAAAATTTTCTTCATCAAACGGCATCTGTCTTTCAATCGTTGTTTGTTTAAAATCAAAGTATTTAATTTTTACATGAAGGGCCTTAATTTCTTTATCGGTAAAGTCCATTAAGGTTTCTCGTACTTCTTTTACCATCTCGCTTATGCGTTCCTTCATTTCTTCAACGTTAGATATATCCTCAGCATAAGTTTCTTCTGTCCCTAAAGATTTTCTTTCGTATTCTGTTTCAACTTTTCTGAAATCAATTCCTCGACAAAAATCAAAAAGCATCCAACCGTATTTTCCATAAAAGCTCACTAATTCTTCTCGGGTAAACGATTGAAGATCCAGACAAGTTTTGATTCCTCGCTCGTGCATCGATTTTGC
>Ga0164293_10000859_pt1 | contig 25323 bp, 27 predicted proteins | sample GEODES118metaG_FD_111487 | JGI IMG/M metagenome (GOLD analysis project Ga0164293, IMG submission 111487) | Eutrophic lake water microbial communities from Lake Mendota, Wisconsin, USA - GEODES118 metaG | ecosystem: Environmental > Aquatic > Freshwater > Lake | place: USA: Lake Mendota...
TCACCTGGCCTTCGATGGCGCCCCGCGGGCCGATGTTGACCACGTCGGTGCTCACCGTCCCCTTGATGAAGCCTTCGACATGCAGCACGCCCTTGGCGGAGATATCACCCTGGAGGGTGAAGCCTTCGCTGATGACGGAGGGTTTGCTGCGATCGAGCAGGAATCCCGCCCCGGCGCTGTCACTTCCACCGCGCTGGGTGTCGCCCTTGCCATCGTCTGCGTCGTTGCTTTCGACGAAGTCCTCGTCGACAGAATTATTTTTGGGTTTGCCGAACATATTGGGCCGTCTGTATGACTTTCTTGGGGTCGACCTGGTAGCTGCCGACCAGGACTTCAAAGTGCAGGTGCTTGCCCGTTGACTGGCCAGTGTTGCCCACCAGGCCCAGGGGCGTTCCTTGTTCGATTGTGTCGCCTTGCTTGACGAAGATTTTGTCGAGGTGGCCGTAGATCGTCTCGACGCCGCGGTCATGGCGAATCAGTACAGCATTGCCCAGGTTGCCGTGGTAGCCAGCGACGAGCACTTTGCCGGCTTTGACGGCCAGCACCCGGTCGTCGCCATTTCGCGGCTTGAGGTCGATGCCGGCATGCAGGCTGGGCTTGTTCGTGACGGGGTGCGGGCGGATGCCAAAGTCGGAGGTGATGGTGTAGTCCGGCAGCGGCATGCGGTCCGGCAGGGCCTCCAGCACGCTGCGCAGCTCGCGGTTGGCTGCCGTCTCCTTGGCGAAGGCGCCACCGAGCAGCGGGTTGTCATTGAAAGTTTCGTTCACGCCGCCCACCGGTTGGGTACTCTGGATGAGGCTGATCACCTTGCCATTGAGGCCAGAGGAGCTCATCAGGCTGCGCAGATCGTTGTTGCGGGCAGCCAGAGTCTCTGTCCAGTCGCCCACGTACTGGCGTATCTGCATATCGCGCTCGCGGATCGAGCGCGCCATTTCCAGCATGTCGTCTTGGGAGTACTCGCCTGATTGCAAGTCGGGGTTGATACCGGCCGACTGCAGGGCGAAGAAGATTTGCCGGTGCGAATGCTCCAGCATGATCTTGCGGGTTTGCAGCCACCCGGCTGTGACGGTCATGCCCACTGCCATGGTGGTCAGGAAGCCCATCACCAGGATCGTTGCGCGCACCGCATTGCGCTGAACCCTGGCCGAAATGACCAGGTACTTCAGGTCCCCCTGCTGCTCCAGGATGATGCGGGAGTCGTGGTACTCACGGTGCCACATACCGAGGGCCAGGCGTGTCCAATGGACCACCTTGCCGGGGCGGCGAAGCCAGCGCAGAAATACCACTTGCTAACTCGCCTTAGGCGGCGTCCGTGTCGTGGCCGAGTGCAGCCATGGCGGCCGCATTGGCCGGGGCTTCTTGCGTAGAGACCGGGCCGATAGAGCCCTGGATCACGCCGCCCTTTTCAATTTCGATTTCGCCGTAGTGGGCTTTGCCGCTCACGACACCGGTGCTGCGCACACAGAGGAACTCGCTGGCGCTCAGCGTGTCGTAGGTGCGGCCGTGCACGTCGGCCGTGCGCACGCTCACCTGGCCTGAAAGCGAGCCCTGGGGGCCCACCAGCAGCTCGCCGGCTTGCAAGCCGCCTTCGAGGGTGCCGTTGATCACGGCCATGCCCGGGACCATGAGATGACCGACCACCTTCACGCCCTCGCCAATGATCAGGTTGCCGGGTGCGTCGTACTTGCCTGCGGGATTGGACACGGTAATGCCTTCGACTGTTCGTGTTCTAGCGCGGGGACGGTGACGCCAAGCCGGCTTCGGCTTGGCTACGTGCCTGCGGCGATTTCAAAAAAACGAGGGGCCGAGTCTACTGGCCTTTGGCTGGAAAAGCGATGTAGCCGGAGGTATGAATCGAGCTGCTTATCGGGGATTGAATCGGCGCAAATTCACCCGGCTTGAGCGCCGCAGAAGGAGATAAATGGCGCTTTGATCACATGAAAGTCACATTCACATGGGGGGGAGTGGCCACTTCTTTCTCACAATAGCGCTCATTATTGAGATGATGAGCACTTTAATACGCATTATTTACGCGGCGGCAAGCATGCCTTTTTGTTCGATGAATTTCACGACTTCGTTCACGCCGGTGTGCGTTTTGAGGTTGGTCATCACAAAGGGCTTGCCCTGGCGCATGCGCTCTGTGTCCTGGCGCATCACCTCCAGGTCGGCGCCTACATGCGGTGCCAGGTCGGTTTTGTTGATGACGAACAGGTCACTCTTGGTGATGCCCGGCCCGCCCTTGCGCGGGATTTTTTCGCCTGCCGCTACGTCAATCACATAAATAGTGAGGTCTGACAGTTCCGGGCTGAAGGTGGCCGCCAGGTTGTCGCCGCCAGATTCGACGAACACCACATCGGCCTCGGGAAACTGCGCCAGCATGCGGTCGATGGCCTCCAGATTGATGGAGGCGTCCTCGCGGATAGCGGTGTGGGGGCAGCCGCCAGTTTCCACGCCCATGATGCGCTCGGCCGGCAAAGCGCCGCTCACGGTGAGAAGGCGCTGGTCTTCTTTGGTGTAGATGTCGTTGGTGATGGCCACCAGATCCCAGCGCTCACGCATGGCCTTGCACAGCATTTCGAGCAGGGTGGTCTTTCCGGATCCGACGGGTCCGCCGATCCCCACGCGCAGGGGCGGCAGCTTCTTGGTGCGGTGGGCGATGTGGTGCAGGCTCATGATCGGAAGAGGCGTGAGTATTGGTGTTCATGCCGAGCCGAGAGAACGGCCAGCATGGGCGAAAAGGATTGCCGTTCGTCGTCGGACAGGGACAGGGCCGTGTCCACGGCGATTGGGATTTCCGCGGCCAGACGCGCGAGGATGCGCTGGCCCGCACTCTGCCCCAGGGGGACGGATTTGATCGCGGCCTGGGCCATGTTCTCGGCCCAGCCGAAGGCAAAGCCCAGGGCAATGGCGCGGGCGCCGGCGCCGGCCTGCATGGCCGCTTGGGAGGCCAGCGCGTAGGCCACAGGGTAGGTGAGGTGACCTAGGGCCACTGCACGCGCCGCGTGATCGGGCCGCACCGTCTTGAGCCACTCGACCAGTGAGCGGCCCATCTGCTCGGACTGCAGGCGAAGCTCTTGGGTCTCGCGGGTGCGCAGCACCCAGTCGTCCAGTTCGCGCAGGCGCAGGGTGTCGCCGCGGTCCCAGGCGGGCAGCGCCTGAACCAGCACCGCCAGGTCGGCACGGGCCAGCGCCAGGTGCAACTGGTCGGCCAGCCAATCGGCAGCGCTCGGGCCGTCGGTGACACGGCCTGCGTCAACCGCAGCTTCCAGGCCCTCTGAATAGGAGAAGCCTCCCACCGGCAGTGCGGGGGAGGCCAGCCAGATCAGGTGCAGGAGCGCGGCGTCGCTAGCCCCAACGGCCGAGCCGGTTCCAGCAGCCTCAGTGATCGTGCTTGCAGCCGGGGCCATGGACATGTCCGTGGTCGTGGTCGTGGTCGTGGCCGTGGCCGTGGCCTTGTTGATGCGCCTGGACCTCCGTCGGGGAATGGGTGTGTGTGTGTCCCGCCTCACGGGTGTGGTCATGCGCGTGGTCATGGTGGTGTCCATGGCCTTGCGACTTCCCGTGTGAATCCTCGTTCGGGTGCTCGTGCGAGTGCCCATGTCCCCCGTGCGCACCGTAAGCGCCAGCCTCCGGCTCGAACGGCGCCTGAGCTTCATGCACGATCAGGTGCATGGACCGGAGCATCGCGGCCAGCACATGGTCGGGTTCGATCTGCAGACGGTCGGGTCGCAGCTCGATCGGGACATGACGGTTGCCCAGGTGATAGGCCGCGCGGGTCAGGTCGAAGGGCGTGCCGTGCTGCGTGCAGTGGGTGATGACCAGCACCGCCTGCGGCGCGGCAATCACCCGCACCAGGGAGCCGTCCTCGGCCACCAGCACGTCACCGCCGCGCACCACGCTGCCGCGCGGCAGAAAGATGCCGATCGTGCGGCCCGAGGAGTCGGTGCTTTCAAAGCGGCTTTTTTGGCGCAGGTCCCAGTCCAGTTCGATCGTAGGAGCGCGTTTGATGAGCGCAGACGCGAGGCCGCGGCCGGCGGGAAGGAGCTTGTTGGCGATCAGCATGGTGTGCAGGTTAGCAAACCTGCGAGTTGGATCGGAAGGCTCAGAACAGGAAGTAGCGCTGCGCCATCGGCAGCACCTTCGCTGGCTCACAGGTGAGCAACTGCCCGTCGGCGCGGACCGCGTAGGTCTGCGGGTCGATCTCCATGCGGGGCAGGAGGTCGTTGTGGATCATGTGCTGCTTGCGCACCCGGCGGATGTCCCGAGCCGCACTCACCACCTTGGACAGGCCATAGCGCTCTGGCGCGCCGGCGGCCAAGGCCGCTTGCGAGACGAAGGTGATGGACGACTTTGCCAGCGCACCGCCGTAGCTGCCGAACATCGGCCGGTAGTGCACCGGCTGCGGGGTGGGGATCGAGGCATTGGCATCGCCCATGGCCGCCATCGCGATGGTTCCGCCCTTGACGATGAGCGTTGGCTTGACGCCGAAGAAGGCCGGCTTCCACAGCACCAGGTCGGCCCACTTGCCCACTTCGATGCTGCCCACCTCGTGGCTGATGCCGTGGGCGATGGCCGGGTTGATGGTGTACTTGGCCACGTAGCGTTTGACGCGCGCGTTGTCGTTTCGCTCGTTGTCGCCCGGCAGCTTGCCGCGTTGCATCTTCATCTTGTGCGCGGTCTGCCAGCAGCGCAGAATCACCTCGCCGACACGGCCCATGGCCTGCGAGTCGGAGGAGAACATGCTGATGGCCCCCAGGTCGTGCAGGATGTCTTCGGCGGCAATGGTTTCCTTGCGGATCCGGCTCTCGGCAAAGGCCAGGTCTTCGGCGATGGCCGGGTCCAGGTGGTGGCACACCATCAGCATGTCCACATGCTCGTCGAGCGTGTTGACGGTGTAGGGCATGGTGGGGTTGGTTGAAGAAGGCAGGAAGTTCGCCTCGCCCACCACCCGCAGGATGTCCGGCGCGTGTCCGCCCCCCGCGCCCTCGGTGTGGAAGGCGCAGATGCCGCGGCCTTTGGTGGCGGCGATGGTGTCTTCGACAAAGCCCGACTCGTTGAGGGTGTCCGAGTGAATGGCCACCTGAATGTCCATCTCGTCGGCCACGTCCAGACAGTTGCTGATGGCGCTGGGCGTTGTGCCCCAATCCTCATGCAGCTTGAGGCCAATGGCGCCAGCGGCGATTTGCTCGCGCAGGGCCTGAGGCTGGCTGGCGTTGCCCTTGCCCATGAAGCCGAGATTCATCGGGAAGGCGTCGGCCGCCTGCAGCATGCGCTCCATGTGCCAGGGGCCGGGTGTGCAGGTGGTGGCAAAGGTACCGGTGGCCGGGCCGGTGCCGCCACCGAACATGGTGGTGATGCCCGAGGACAGGGCCTCTTCAATCTGCTGCGGGCAGATGAAGTGGATGTGCGTGTCAATGCCGCCAGCGGTGACGATGCTGCCCTCACAGGCAATCACCTCAGTGCCAGGGCCGATGATGATGTTTACGCCCGGCTGGGTGTCTGGGTTACCGGCCTTGCCAATGGCTACGATACGTCCGCCGAGCAGGCCGATGTCGGCCTTGATGATGCCCGAGTGGTCGATGATGAGCGCATTGGTCAGCACCGTGTCCACAGCGCCTTCGGCGCGGCTCCGCTGGCTCTGGGCCATGCCGTCACGGATGGTTTTGCCGCCACCGAATTTCACCTCTTCGCCGTAGCCGCCGGCGCGCAGGGTGAAGTCTTGCTCGACCTCGATCACCAGGTCGGTGTCGGCCAGTCGTACCCGGTCTCCCACCGTGGGGCCAAAAATTTCCGCGTAGGCGCGGCGCCCAATACTGCTCATTTAGGAAATCTTCCCTTGCACAAGACCGCGAAACCCGAAGACGGCGCGGTCGCCGGCGTAATCGACCAGTTCTACCGTGCGTTGCTGACCCGGCTCGAAGCGCACCGCCATGCCCGAGGGGATGTTCAGGCGCATGCCGCGCGCGGCGGCGCGGTCGAAGTCGAGCGCGCTGTTGGTCTCTGCGAAGTGGTAGTGCGAGCCGACCTGGATGGGCCGATCAGCCGCATTGCGTACCACCAGTGTGAGCGTGCGCCGGCCTGGGTTGAGGCTGTGCGCGCCCTCGTCGAGGATCAATTCGCCGGGCGTCATCACTTGCCACCCCGGCCGAACCACAGCGCCGCGGCGACAGCCGCCAGGGCCACGATCAAGCCTACCGCGTCAGTGGCGTGCCCGTGGGCTCCCTCCAGGCCATGCCCTTCGTGGGCAAAGGCGTGGGTGGCAAACCAGGTGGTGAGGAAGGCAGAAAGATGTTTCATGGCAGGCTTTTTGTCGGGCTCTGGTTCAGGCGCTGAGGGTTCACAAGTGGGGCGTGCGTGAGGCAGGCTGGGTCATGGGTCCAGGCATTGAGGGCGCTCAGACAATCGGCTGGTGCACCGTGACCAGTTTGGTGCCGTCGGGGAAGGTGGCCTCGACCTGAATGTCGTGGATCATTTCGGGCACGCCTTCCATGACGTCGTCACGCGTGAGCACGCTGCGCCCCTCGCTCATGAGGGCGGCCACCGACTTGCCGTCGCGAGCGCCTTCCATCACGGCGGCCGAGATCAGGGCCACCGCTTCCGGGTAATTGAGCTTGAGGCCGCGGGCCCGCCGCCGTTCGGCCACCAGGGCGGCAGTGAACAGCAGCAACTTGTCTTTTTCGCGGGGCGTGAGGTCCATGGTGTCTCGGTTCGTTCGTCAAATCTGCTTGCAATCGGCGTGCCCGGGCTGACGCTGGGGTCGGGCGGTGCTGGCGTGGCGTGGATTTTGCAGTTGTCCTGTCCACATGAACGCCAGAATCCGTCCCGTCCCCCGCTGCCTGTCCCGCTTCAGCTTGGCCAGCTCACCCGCTCCTGGTGTATCCGGGCAGTTGGCCCCCTATTTTGGGGCTCGGCCGGATGCGCCGCACTTGAATGGTGCTTTTCTCCGGGGTGGTGGTGCATGAACGCAGTAATGCAACCCCGTGTCGAACGCTGGGGCGAGGCCATGGTGTTCGATCGCCGTGGCGAGGAGGAAGCGCTTGAGAATGCGCAGCGCCTGGCGCGCCAGGCCGGCAACGCCTTGGACGCCTTTGGCCATGCCTGCGTCACCCTGCGCGTGAGGGACGGTCGACTGCTGTGGCAGACGCCTTTGGCGCGCGACCTCCTCAGCACCTGGTTTCCGGAGGACGTGGCCCGGCGTCCGCTGCACGCGCCGCAGGCGGTGCTGGATTGGCTGCGCCGTCACCTCGCGGACGCGTTCCGGCAGGTAGAGCCGCCCCGTTTTTCCCTTTCAGAGGGCGCACGCCGCCTGACCCTGCGCCTGCACCAGCAGACCGGCGATGAGGACGATGGCGGCGGCGAGTGGCTGATCGTCATGCGCGAGGAGTCCGACGCCTCGTTCATCGCCGCCATCTGCGACGCCTTCCGGCTCACCGCCCGCGAGGCTGAGGTGATTTACTGGGTGGTCAAGGGCAAGATCAACCGCGACATCGCCGACATCGTGGGCGCCAGCCCGGCGACGGTGAAAAAGCACCTGGAGCATGTCTTCGCCAAGCTCGGCGTGGAGACCCGCACCGCCGCTGCGGCGATGGTGCTGGGGCGGGTGCGGCAACTGAGCCCGCAGGGCGAGGGCTGAGGCCCCGAGCGCTGGCCTGGCCTCCCTGGTCTGGCCTGGGGCCGCGCGTTCGTTTAGTCGAAGTTCAGCCCCAGCGTCTTGCGCCTGGCCATCTGTTCCTGAGTCATGGGTGCGTCAGCGGCGGGGGAGCCGGCGGCCGATGCGGCCGACGAGGCGGTGGTAGAGGGCGAGGGGGAGGATGAACTCTCTGCTGCGCCCCAGGCAGTCTTCGCCAAAGTGCGTTCGTGCTTGGCGTCCAAGCCCTGCGCCACGTCTTCCCACGCTTCGAGGGTGGGCAGCTTGGGCGGCGGCGGGTAGTCCCGCTTGATCTGGTCGATCACGCGCTCGACCACACGGTTGATTTGCCTCGGCGTCATCGTTCCATCGGCTCCCCTCGGCGCCCTGTCCATCGCGGCCCGGAACTGCTCCATGCAGGCGGCCCGGAAGTCGGGCTTGAACACAGGGTCGGTGCCGGCGCGGTCACGACTGTCCATCCGGAACCGTGCGAGGTCGTCGTCCTCGACGGCGGCTGCCAGCGCGAAGTTCATCAGGCCGTAGGCGCATTTGTGGATGTTGTCGGTGCTCGTCAGCGGGTCATCGGGGTGCCTCATCGCACGATCTGCGAAGTTGCGGCTGGCGCTCTCGAAGCGATTGACCATCCGCGCGGCGGAAGTCAATGCCGAGCCCACATTCTCTAGCTCCGTATCGGTGATTTCTTTGTCCATGAGTTCGGTCAGCGCCCTGACCACCAGGGCCTTGTCGCCAACCGCCACGCTGCTCAAGGCGGGCCTCAAGCTGGCGGTAGAGCGTCCGTACTCCTCACTCAGCAGCTTGCGAAGGCCGGTGAGCAACTCCTGCGCGCGGTGGACTTTTGCGTCCCTGCCCAGCTTTGTGTCCCCGAAGAGTCTCTCGCTGGCGAGTCGGCCGGTGCCCGCCGTGGTTTCGCCCGCCTGTTTGAGCAGCTCGACGGTCAGGGGTTTGCTCTGCCCATTGGCGAGAGGAATCTGTGGACGGTGAATGGGGAGGGGAGTCTGCGGGCGTTGGCCGGCGGTGCGAAGCATGTGACACCTATTGATGAGTTACTGTCGGATGAGTATTTAGAATTAACACAAAAGAGTCAATGATGGGCTGGTCTGGCAGGTCTGGCAGGTCTGGCAGGTCTGGCAGGTCTGGCCGGGCCGGGTGGCCACCGGGCGCCCATCGGATGTACGCCACGTGGCGTATTGGCCAATCCGGTGCACTTTCCCAGAATTCACTACGTCATCGCCCGGTTCTCTCCTTCTTCCTCTTCTTCATGGCCGGGCGCTCGATAGATGGTTTGAAGTTCCTTTTTCCGCTCACACAACCTGGAGTTCGCATGCAACGCCGTTTCACCCTCAAGGCCCTGGCCGTCGCCACTTCCCTGGCTGCTGCCGGACTTTCCCCCGCTTTTGCCCAATCGGGCGGCACCATCAAGGTCGGCGTGCTGCACAGCCTGTCCGGCACGATGGCCATTTCCGAGACCGTCCTCAAGGACACCGTCCTGATGGCGATCGAAGAGATCAACGCCAAGGGCGGCGTGTTGGGCAAGAAGCTCGAGGCGGTGGTGGTCGACCCCTCGTCCAATTGGCCGCTGTTCGCCGAAAAGGCCAAGCAGCTGCTGACGCAAGACAAAGTGGCGGTGACCTTCGGCTGCTGGACCTCGGTGTCCCGCAAGTCGGTGCTGCCGGTGTTCGAAGAGCAAAACGGTCTGCTGTTCTACCCCGTGCAGTACGAGGGTGAAGAGCTGTCCAAGAACGTGTTCTACACCGGTGCCGCGCCCAACCAGCAGGCCATCCCCGCGGTGGAATACCTGATGTCCAAGGAAGGCGGCAGCGCCAAGCGCTTCGTGCTCCTGGGTACCGACTATGTGTATCCCCGTACCACCAACAAGATCCTGCGCGCCTTCCTCAAGTCCAAGGGCGTGAAGGATTCGGACATCGACGAGAAGTACACCCCCTTCGGCCACAGCGACTACCAGACCATCGTTGCCGACATCAAGAAGTTCTCTGCTGGCGGTAAGACCGCGGTGATCTCCACCATCAACGGTGACTCCAACGTGCCCTTCTACAAGGAACTGGGCAACGCCGGACTCAAGGCCAAGGACGTGCCGGTGGTCGCGTTCTCGGTGGGCGAAGAAGAACTGCGTGGCGTGGACACCAAGCCGCTGGTCGGCCACCTGGCCGCCTGGAACTACTTCATGTCGGTCAAGAACCCGACCAACACCGAGTTCACCAAAAAGTGGGCCGCCTACGCCAAGGCCAAGAACATCCCCGGTCATAAGGACAAGCCGCTGACCAACGATCCGATGGAAGCCACCTACATCGGCATCTACATGTGGAAGCAGGCCGTCGAAAAGGCCAAGACCACCGATGTGGACAAGGTCATCGCCGCCATGGCGGGCCAGACCTTCAAGGCACCCTCGGGCTTCACCGCCAAGATGGACGAGAAGAATCACCACCTGCACAAGCCGGTGTTCATTGGTGAAGTCAAGGCCGACGGTCAGTTCAATGTGGTCTGGAAGACCCCGGGCCCGGTCAAGGCCAAGCCCTGGTCGCCCTTCATCGAAGGCAACGACAAGAAGAAGGATGAGCCGGACGGCAAGACAAAGATCTAAGTCTCACAAATCGCTTGCGCGATTTGCTCGAGAGCTTAGTCAGTGAGAAAGGGACCGGCAGAGCCGGTCCCTTTCTCATTGGGGGCCCTGCTGCGCGTTGCTGCGCCGGGCCCGGCGGCCGGCGCAGCCAGCTTGTGCTCGGGGTTGGCGCGGGTCTTGCATCGCTTTGGTGCGACGGTTCGCGCCGTCCACTTGAAAGATCTGAATGCTTGTGAGAACACTCTTCCTAATTGCCCTGTCCTGGGGCGTTGCATCCGCCCACGCACTGACCGTGGAGGAGGCCCGGGCCGTCGCCCTTGGCGAGACAGACGCCCGCATCGCCGCCTTGAGCAAGGCCGTGGCCAATGCCGACGACAAGACCGCCGCGTACCTGCAGGCCCTGGCCGACGATTCGGTCAAGGCAGCGGGTGACAAGGTCTTCATCGTGAAAGACGGCAAAGGCATTGACCCGGTCTCCGGAGCCCCGGTCGACATCCCCGCGGACGCCGAGGACGTGGTGAGCAACAACCGCATGCGCGGCGAGCTCGACACCGCCCTGGGTGCGATCCGCCTCTTTTCGCCCAACGCCAAGGAGCGCGCCGCCTCAGTCAAGGCCCTGGCCGCTGAGCCTGATACCTCGCGCTTGCCCCTGGTGGAAAAAGCCCTGCAGTCCGAGCAGGTCGAGTCCATTCGCGCTCAGCTCGTGCTGGCCCGCGCTGCCATCTTGATTGCCAGCGACGACCCGGCCAAGCGCACGGAGGCGGCCCGTTCCTTGGCCAGCAGCCGTGACCCCGTGACCAAGACGCTTCTTTTGGCACGACTCAAGGAGGAGGCCGACCCCGCAGTCAAATCTGCGCTGGAAGTCGCCTTGCGCCAAGTGGAGTCCAGCCTGGCCTGGGCCGACCGGGCCGGTCAGATGTTCTCCGGCCTGTCACTGGGCTCCATCTTGCTGCTGGTGGCCCTGGGGCTGGCCATCACCTACGGCCTCATGGGCGTGATCAACATGGCCCACGGCGAGCTGATGATGATTGGCGCCTACGCCACCTATGTGGTGCAGGGCGTGTTCCGCAGCTACTTTCCGGGCGCCTTTGACTGGTACCTGCTGGCCGCATTGCCCGTGGCCTTCGGTGCCTCGGCGGTGATGGGCGCCTTCCTCGAACGCAGCGTGATTCGCTTCCTTTATGGCCGTCCGCTGGAAACGCTGCTGGCCACCTGGGGCATCAGCCTGATGCTGATGCAGGGTGTTCGAACGGTGTTTGGAGCGCAGAACGTGGGCGTTGAGAACCCGAGCTGGATGTCCGGCGGCGTGGTGGTGATGGGGGCGCTGCAGCTGCCCTGGAACCGCATCATCATCATCGGCTTTGCGCTGGCGGTACTCGCCGGCATGGCCTGGTTGATCGCTCGCACTCGGCTGGGGCTGTTTGTGCGCGGCGTGACGCAAAACCGGCCCATCGCCTCGTGCATGGGTGTCAACACCGCACGCATCGACACCTACGCCTTTGCGCTGGGCTCGGGGATCGCCGGTCTTGCTGGCTGCGCACTGAGCCAGATCGGCAACGTAGGCCCGGACCTGGGCCAGGGTTACATCGTCGACTCCTTCATGGTGGTGGTGCTCGGCGGTGTGGGCCAGCTCGCCGGTACGGTGTATGCCGCGCTGGGGCTGGGCATTCTCAACAAGTTCCTCGAGGGTTGGGCCGGTGCGGTGCTGGCCAAGATTGCGGTGCTCGTGTTCATCATCGTGTTCATTCAGAAACGCCCGCAGGGGATCTTTGCGGTCAAAGGCCGCTCGGCGGAGGCTTGAGATGACGCATCAAGCCTCTTCTTCCGCAACGCCCGTGGCCGTCCTGCTGCCTGCGCCGGTTCCACTGCTTTCCCGCAATGGCTGGGCCGGCTTCCTTGTCGCTCTGATCGTCGTGGGCGCGATCGCCCCCGTCCTCAATCTGTGGGTGCCCGAGGGCAGTGTCTTCCATATGTCGGACTATGCAGTGGCCCTGATCGGCAAGATCATGTGCTACGCCATCTGCGCTCTGGCCATGGACCTGATCTGGGGCTACACCGGCATCCTGTCTCTGGGGCACGGCCTGTTCTTTGCGCTCGGCGGCTATGTCATGGGCATGTACCTCATGCGCCAGATCGGCCGCGACGGCAACTACAAGAGCGACCTGCCCGACTTCATGGTGTTCCTCGACTGGAAGGAGCTGCCCTGGCACTGGGCCCTCAGCGACAGTTTCTTCGCGACCCTGGTGCTGGTGGTGTTAGTGCCGGCGCTGGTGGCCTTCGTGTTCGGCTTCTTCGCCTTCCGCTCGCGCATCAAGGGGGTGTACTTCTCGATCATCACCCAGGCGCTCACCTTCGCGGCGATGCTGCTCTTTTTCCGCAACGAGACCGGCTTTGGCGGCAACAACGGCTTTACCGACTTCAAGCGAATTTTGGACATGCCTTTGGCCACCCAATCGATGCGCATGACGCTTTTCGTGCTGACCGGTGTCACGCTGCTGGGGTTTTTCCTGCTGGCGCGTGCGCTGGTGCAGTCCAAATTCGGCCGGGTGCTGCAGGCGGTCCGTGACGCCGAGTCGCGGGTGATGTTCTCCGGCTACTCCCCCTTCGGCTACAAGCTCACCATCTGGGTGATCTCTGCGGTGATGTGCGGCGTGGCCGGTGCCCTGTATGTGCCGCAGATCGGCATCATCAATCCCGGTGAGATGAGCACCGCCGCCTCGATCGAGATCGCGGTCTGGGCCGCCGTCGGTGGGCGCGCCAGCCTGGTGGGCCCCATCGTCGGCGCCTTCCTGGTCAACGGCGCGAAGAGCTGGCTCACCGTCACTGCACCCGAGTTCTGGCTGTACTTCCTCGGTGCGCTGTTCATCGCGGTGACGCTGTTCATGCCGCAGGGGGTGGTGGGGCTGTGGACGCGCTTTGTGCGCAGGAACAGCAAGAAGGAGACACGCGCATGACGCCCGACCTGTTGGAAGCCGGCACCGAGCGCCGGCAGGCCTACACCGCGCGTACCCTGGACGAGGCGCTGTTGACCGAGTCGGGTGGCCGCGCCGCGGGTTACGGGCGTGTGGCCCAGGCCGGTGAGGTGGACACCACCCACGGCCGCATCCTGTACCTGGAAGATGTGCACGTGAGCTTTGACGGCTTCAAGGCGATCAATGGCCTGTCGCTGGACATCGCCCCCGGCGAGTTGCGCTGCATCATCGGCCCCAACGGCGCTGGCAAGACCACGATGATGGACATCATCACCGGCAAGACCCGGCCCGACACCGGAACGGTCTTCTTTGGCTCCACCATCGACTTGCTTCGCTACAAGGAGGCCGAGATCGCCCAGCTGGGCATCGGCCGCAAGTTCCAGAAGCCCACTGTGTTCGAGCAGCTCACCGTGTTCGAAAACCTGGAGCTGGCGCTCAAAACCGACAAGGGCGTCAAGGCCTCGATGTTCTTCCGGCTCGACTCGGTCCAGTCCGACCGCCTGGCCGAGGTGCTGCACACCATTCATTTGGCGGGTGACTTGGGCCGGCAGGCCGGCAACCTCAGTCATGGTCAGAAGCAGTGGCTGGAGATTGGCATGCTGCTGATGCAAGACCCCAAGCTGCTGCTGCTCGACGAGCCGGTGGCCGGCATGACCGACGAAGAAACCGCACGCACCGCAGAACTCTTTCTGTCCCTCAAGGGCAAGCATTCGCTGATGGTGGTGGAGCACGACATGAGCTTCATCCGTGCCATTTCGGACATCGTCACCGTGCTGTGTGATGGCTCGGTGCTCGCCCAGGGCACGCTGGACCAGGTGCAGGCCGACGAGCGGGTGATCGAGGTCTACCTCGGCCGCTGAAGAAAGATACGCGATGCTCACTGTCAAGAATATCCAGCAGTACTACGGCGGCTCTCACATCCTGCGCGATGTGAGCCTCGACGTCCCACCCGGACAGGTCACCGTGCTTCTGGGCCGCAACGGCGTGGGCAAGACCACGCTGCTCAAATCGCTCATGGGGCTGGTGCCGATCAAAAGCGGCAGCGTTCATTTCGAGGGTCAGGCCATCCACGGCATGACGCCCTATCAGCGCGCCCGTGCCGGCATCGGCTTCGTGCCCCAGGGCCGCGAGATTTTTGCCCGGCTCACCGTTGAAGAGAATCTGCGCATGGGTCTGGCCTACAAGAGCGCGTCCACCCCGATACCGTCGCAGCTCTTTGAACTCTTTCCCGTGTTGAAGCAGATGCTGCATCGGCGGGGCGGCGACCTGTCTGGCGGACAGCAGCAGCAGCTGGCCATTGCCCGGGCCATGGCTGCCGGCCCCAAGCTGGTGATCCTCGATGAGCCCACGGAGGGCATCCAGCCGTCCATCATCAAGGACATTGGGCGGGTGATCCGCATGCTGGCGCACGAGGGCCTGAACGGTCAGCGAGTTGGCGTTTTGCTGGTGGAGCAGTACTACGACTTCGCCGAAGAACTGGCCGACCACTACCTGGTGATGGAACGCGGCGAGGTGATCGCCCGCGGTCCGGGTCAGGAGATGGCGGCCAAGGGCGTCCGGCAACTGGTGGCAATTTGAAGGGGTGCGGCAGCGCGCCGCACCGGTTAGTCACCGCCCGGCGGGCGCTTAACGGGCGGGCTCGGGCATCGGTGTCTGCTCCTCGAGTCTTTCGCTCTCGTCCAAGTAGGGCTCGCTGTCCTGTTCTTCGGGCAGGAGATCGTCGCCGTCCTTGCCGATGTCGTCGGAGGGCGGTGGGGTCGGCGGCGGCATGCCCGCGCCCATTTCCCCCATGGCCCCGCCCCCGGGCTGCTGCGCGGTGGGCGCGGCCCCCGGCGCGGAAACGTGGATGGCCGCTTCTCGCAAGATGCCGCCGCCGGCGACGCTGCCCCGGATTTCCACCTGGCCCACGATGCGGGCGCGGCAGGCCGTCTGGTCGTCCTGCCGCTTGAAGGCCTGGCAGCGTGCGAGTGCGTTCTGTTCGAAGTCGCCCGTGTTGGTGAGCCGACCGCGCTTGCGCTCGGCCTCGGCGGCGTGCGCCTCGCGCAGACAGGTGGACAGGTTCTCGGCGGTCCGGCCCTCACGGCAGGCGCGCAGCTCCTGGCGGTGGTTGCCGGAGTTGTCCAGGCGGGGCCCGGCGGTTTTCGCCGCTGCGCCTGAGGCTGCGCTCGGTTGACCCGTGGTGCTCGTGCTGCCGGCGCCTCCAGCCGCCTGCGCACTGCCGGCGCAGGCGGCCACAAGTGCGGCCATCAGCAGCAGCCTGCGCGGCGATGCGCCAGGGTGGCGCGCAGAGCGGCGTGCAGGACGGAAGAATTCGGCGTGAACAAAACGAGAAGGGGACAGGACAATCCGGCGCATGCGCTCGCTCCCTAGGCTGGTGAGCCGGCCAGTCTAGGAAGCGCATGAATTCGCGCCTGTCGGAGGCCGCCCTATCACCCAGGCGGGTGCGGCGTCGGCGGGCTGTCAGCGCGTCTTGATCAGGCAGCGCTGTCTCAGCGCACCAGCACCGCCACGCCATCGGCCGCCCGTACCCCCTGGCCCCGGGGCAGCACGAACAGCGGGTTGATCTCGGCTTCGGCCAGTCGCTCGCCCAGCTGCGCCGCCATGTGCGAGAAGGCGACTACCGCGTCGGCCAGTGCCTCCACATCGGCTGGCGGCCGACCCCGGAAGCCATCGAGCAAGGGCCAGGTCTTGAGCGCATGCGCCATGGCCAGGGCCCCCTCGCGGTCCAGCCCGCCCTCGGGCGGCAGCAGCCGCAAGCTGGTGTCCTGGAACAGTTCTGCGGTCACGCCGCCCATGCCCAAGAGAATGGCCGTGCCCAGTGTGTCTCGGCGCAGGCCCAGAATCAGTTCGGTACCACCGACCACGCACTCCTGCACCAGGAAGCGGGTCGGGCGATCGCCGGTGTGGGTCTGCACCTCGTTGGCCATCCGGTCCAGGCGGTCGCCGATCTGCGCCGCGTCCACGCCCACCGCCACCCCGCCTACATCGCTTTTGTGCGTGATCTCGGACGAGAGGATCTTGAGCACTACCCGGCCTCCAAGTTCGGTCGCGGCCGCCTGTGCCTCTTGCGCCGAGTGCACCACCCGCTCGCGGGTACCGGTCACGCCGAAGGCGGCAAAGAGTTGTTTGGCCTGCGCTTCGTCAAGTGCGCCGGCAGGCAGCGAAGGGAGCAGGGTAGGCGCTGACGCCGCGGCTGCGCCATCGCCCGAGGCGCGCAAGGCTTGCTTGTGCTGGTCTTGTAGGGCGTGGACCAGCCGCATGCCGTTCAAGGCGGCGGCGCAGCTCTCCGCTGCCGCATAAGCGGGCACGCCGCGCTCGGTGAGAAGCGCCGCCACATGCGGCGCGTGCGGGCTGACAAAGGCCAGGATCGGTTTGTCCGACAGCGGCAAGCAGTCCTGGATCGCACCCGCCATCAGCTCCGGCATGGCCAGGGCTGACGAGCCCACGATGATCACCAGCGCGTCGTAGCTGGGGCTGGCCTGCAGGGCCCGGATTGCGCCGCGCAGCAGGTCTGGCTGCAGGCCGGCCAAGGTGACGTCGATGGGGTTGCGGTCCAGTGCGGCATGGTCGCCCGTTTGCAGTGCGCGCAGGGCGGCTGCGGTGGCCTCGTCGGGGGCAGGTGCCTCGAAGCCGGAGACGCCCAGCGCGTCGGAAACGAGCGTGCCCGCACCGCCGGTGGAGGTGAGGATGGCGACGCGTTTGCCGCGCAGGTGGCGGCCGGTGGCCAAAGCGGCGGGGACGTCGAGCAGGTCGGCAAAAGTCTGGGCGCGGATCACGCCGGTCTGGGCGAACAGCGCGTCGTACATGCGGTCGGCACCGGCCATCGCGCCGGTGTGCGAGACCGCGGCGCGTGCGCCCGCCTCGGAGCGGCCGATCTTGAAGGCGACGATGGGCTTGCCTGCCGCCGCCGCGCGCCTGGCCGCAGCGCGAAAGCGTGCCGGGTCGCGGATCGCCTCGACATAAAGCGCGATCACCCGCGTGGCCGGGTCGTCCACCAGGGTGTCGATGAAATCAGCCAGTTCCAGGTCGACCTCATTGCTGGTGGACACCAGCTTGGACAGGCCAATGCCGCGCGCCGCTGCGCGCGAGAGCAAGGCGCCCAGGATGCCGCCGCTTTGCGACACCACGCCGATATGGCCAACGGGAAAGTGGTCCATCTCCAGCGCGCCGGAGGCCGACAGTACGATGCGGTCGGTCAGATTGACCAGGCCAATGGTGTTGGGGCCGAGGATGCGCATGCGCCCCGCGGCTTCGCGCAGTTGGGCCTGCCGGCGCGCACCGGCCTCGCCGGTTTCGGTATAGCCGCTGGCCAGCACGATGGCGGCGGCGCAGCCGCGCGCCGCCAGCTCGCGCACCGCCCCCTGCGCCCGCTCGGCACCTAGCAAAACGATAGCGACATCCGGTACCTCGGGCAGGGCGCCGATATCTGGGTAACAGGGCAGCGCGCCGATGCGATCGAGCTTGGGGTTGACCGGGTAGATCGCTCCTGCAAAGCCGTGCTTGAGGAGGTAAGACACCGGCCGCCCCGCCGTCTTGGTCGGGTCGCCGGAGGCACCGATGACGGCGACGCTTCGGGGCTTGAGCAGCCTGTCGATCGCGTCCATGGTCGGCGCCTCGTTCATGCCTGGGCCGTCTTGGCCAGGAAGGCGGTCACCGACTCGCGGTGCTCGGTGCTGGTGTAGCAGATGCCCTGGGCCTGGCTGCCCAGCGCGAAGACCTGCTGCGCCATCGACTCAAAACTCTGGTTAAGGATGCTCTTGGTCAGGGCCAGGGCGGTGGCCGAGCCGCGGCTCATCTCGCGTGCCCAGGCCTGGGCGTCGGCCAGCAGGGTTTCGTGGGCGGTCTTGCGGTCGGCGATGCCCAGGGCGAGGGCCTCGTCGACTTCGACCTTGCGGCCGGTGAAGATCAGTTCCTTGGCCTTGACCAGTCCGACGCGGCGCGGCAGGAAGTACATGCCGCCGCCGTCGGGGACGATGCCCCGGTGGATGTAGGACCAGGTGAAGCTGGCGCGCTCGCTGGCGATGACGAAGTCGCAGGCCAGCGCGGTGTCGGCTCCCAGACCCGAGGCCGCGCCGTTGACGGCGGCGATCACCGGCTTGGGCATCGTATGCAACAGCGTCTGGGTGCGATGCACCCGCAACTGGCGGTGCCAGCCGTTGAAGGCGATCTCGCCGGTGGGCGCGCTCATGCGCTGCTCCATGCCGGCAATGTCGCCGCCGGCGGAGAAGCCCTTGCCGGCGCCGGTCAGCACCAGGGCGCGGATGCCCTTGTCGGCGGCGACCCGCTCGAGCCCCTCGATCAGCGCGGTGCGAAGTGCGTCGCTGATCGCGTTGCGCTTGTCGGGGCGGTTGAGGGTGAGGGTGGCGATGCCGCCGTCGATCTGAAGGTCAATGAGGGAGTCGTTCATGGCAGGAAGGGGTGATTGGCTGGGGGTCGACGGGTGGCTGGGGCGTGTTGGAGTCGGCGCGGTTCATCCCGCCCGTTTCATGCGTTTCATTCGGGCTTGACGTTGTTTTCCTTGACGATGCTGCGCCAGCGGGCTTCCTCGCGGCGCACATAGGTGTCGAGTTCCTCAGGCGAGCCGGCGCTGACCACCAGGCCTTCTTGCTCGATCTTGCGGCGGAATTCCTCCGACTGCGCCGCTCTCTTTACCGCCGCATTGAGCTTGGCAATCACGTCGGCAGGCGTGCCTGCCGGTGCGTAGATGCCGTACCAGCTCTCGACCGAGTAGCCGGTGACGGATTCAGCCACTGCTGGCACGCCTTTGAGTGCGGGTGAGCGCTCGGGGGTGGTGACCGCCAGTGCGCGCAACTTGCCGCCGTCGATCAGCGCGCCGACCGCGGACGAAGTGGCGAACATCACATCTACCTGGCCACCGACCACGTCGGTGAGTGCCGGTCCCGCGCCCTTGTAGGGGATGTGGGTCATCTTGACCTTGGCCAGGTTGGTGAACATCTCGCCGGCCAAGTGGGCAGAGGTGCCGTTGCCCTGGGAGGCGTAGGAGACCTTCTCCGGGTTAGCCGCAGCGGCGACCACCACGTCCCTGACCGTCTTGAAGGGGCTGTTGGTGCGCACCACCAGCACATTGGGCCCGCGGCCGATCAGGATGACGGGCGCGAAGGCTTTGTCCGAGGCGTAGGGCAGCTTAGGCACCAGGCTGGGGTTGACCGCGTGCGCGAAGGAGGCAACCACCAGGGTGTAGCCGTCGGGCGCGCTCTTGGCGACCAGATCGGTCCCGATGACCGTGCCTGCGCCGGGCTTGTTGTCGATGACCACCGGTTGGCCCAGGGCCTGGCTCATGCCTGCACCCAGCGTGCGGGCGATCAGGTCAGTGCCGCCGCCGGGGGCGAAAGGCACGACCAGGCGCAGCGGCTTTTCCGGGTAGGCCGCGAGGGCGCTGCCCGCCACGGACAAGGTCAACACGGCACAAGCGCGTGCGACCAAGGGGGCAAGGAACGCGGCGCAGAGCCACTGGAGGGCTCGGGCCAATGGCCTGTCTGAGTGGCGGCGAATGGACGTCATGGTCATGTCTCCGAGTGGTTGTCGTTGAAGGGCGTTGCTCGCCAGTGAACGGGGTTTAGCGGCAGCTGCAATCCAGTCACGAGCTTAGGGCCGCACCCGGGACACGGGGGGCCGATGATTTCAAAGAATGGAATTGCCTACACTGGCGCCATGACCCGACTCACCGCCGCCAAGCCCGGCCGCTCGCCGGCCAATCGCTCACTGGAGCGGGGCATCGCCTTGCTGCTCGCCTTCCGGCCCGGCTCCACCCTGCTGGGTAATCTGGAGCTGGCCGAGCGCACCGGATTGCCGCGGGCCACCGTCACCCGGCTGGCCCAGACGCTGGTGGGTGCCGGCCTGCTGCAGGCCGATCCCCGCAGCCGCGCCTACCGCCTGGCGCCCGCTGTCTTGAGCCTGGCCCACGCCATGCGGGCGGGCTCCTCCCTGCTGGCGGTGGCCGCGCCCTTGATGCGCGCCGCCGCGCAGACGCACCGCATCAACGTCGGCCTGGCCGCGCCCGACGGCGACGAGATGGTCTACCTCGAGTCCATCCGCTACAACCCCCGGCCCTCGCTGCGTTCGGTGGTGTCGGGCCAACGGGTGCCGATGGAGCTCACCTCACTGGGCCGCGCCTGTCTGGCGGGCGTTGGCGATACGCGTCGGGCCGAACTGCTGGCGCATTTGCGCATCACGCGCAAGGCGCAGTGGCGGCAGTTGGGGGCTGCCGTACGGCAGTCGATCGACGATGTGCATTCGAAGGGGTGGTGTGCGGCCAGCTGGCAGCCCGAGGTGGTCGCCGTTGCCACGCCGCTGCAATTCCAGGGTGCGGACTATGCCTTGAACATGAGCGTGACCACCGCCGCGGGGCCGGACGCAGAGGCCGAGCGGCTGGCGTTGCTGCTGCTGCAGTTGAAGCGCGAGCTGGAAGTGGCGTTGGCGCTGTCCGCCGCGCTGTGAGCGCGACCCGGGCAGGCGAGCTTCGTCACAGCGCGGGCTTCAGGTGGGCAGCGCGTTCACCTCGTAGGCCGTGCTGCGCCCGCCGCCTTCCATCTTGCGCAGCACGCCTTGCGCCAGCAGGTCATTGATGTCGCGCAGCGCCGTGTCGGGCGAACATTTGGCCAGCGTCGCCCACTTCTGGCTGGTCAGCTTGCCCTCGAAGCCGTCCAGCAGCTTGTTCAGGAGCTTGACCTGGCGCTCGTTCATCGGCGTCATGGCCCAGTGCTGCCAGAAGCGCGATGAGGTCAGCACCTTGTCCAGACTGGCGTGGGCCTGGTCGACCGCCCGATGCAGGGTGGCCAGAAACCAGGCCAGCCAGGCGGTCACGTCCATCCCCCCTTTTTGCGTCCGCTCGAGGATGGCGTAGTAGGCGCTGCGCTCACGCTGGATCTGCGCCGAGAGGCTGTAAAAGCGCTGCGGCGTGCCGTCCGCGCGCGCCAGGAACAGGTCGCCAATGGCACGGGCGATGCGGCCGTTGCCATCGTCGAAGGGGTGAACGGTCACGAACCACAGGTGGGCCAGGGCCGCCTTGATCAGGGGGGGCTCGCCGCTGCCGCCATTGGCCCAGGCGAGAAAGCGCTGCATCTCGGCCTCGAGGCCTGGGGCGGGTGGGGCCTGGAAATGCACCCGTGGATGGCCATAGGCCCCCGACACCACCTGCATCGGCCCACTGGCGTCGTCACGCCAAGCGCCCACATCAATCGGTGACAGGCCTGAGAAGCCGGTCGGGAACAGAGCCGCATGCCAGCCGAACAGCCTCAAGGTGGTGAGGGGGTTGTGGCACCGCGCCGTGGCGTCAAGCACCATGTCCACAACGCCCTCCACATGACGATCAACCGGTGCCAGGGCACCGATGTCCACCCCCAGACGCCGGGCGATGGACGAACGCACCGACGCCACGTTGAGAAGCTCGCCTTCGATCTCACTCGTTTTGACCACATCGGCGGTCAAGTTGTCGAGGCTGGCCTGCTCCCTCAGGCCCATGCCGACATGGGCCAGGCGCCCGAGCAGCAGGCCCTGGGCGTGGCGAACTTCGGCCAAGGGGCCGGCCAGGGCTGCGAGGTCGAAGCGCCAGGCCGGCCAGTCTTGCGTTTGCCAGATATAGGCTTTATTCCCGCGGATCATGCGGAGATTCTCCGGTCTAATCCGGCCATATGCAACTTATTCGCCGCAGTAAATGCAGCGAATAAGAGGCTATTCACCGCAGCCACTGGCTCTGCGCTGTTGCCGCGCCCGCTGAGCGCGTTCTCAGACGGTGAAGCGGTACAAGGCCTGCGGGTTGTGGACCAGCAGCTTTTCCAAGGCGGCTGCCGACGGCGCAATGCGCGCCAATGCATCCACCAGCTCGCCGTCGTCCGGCACATGGGTGTGGTTGGGATGGGGCCAGTCCAGGCCCCACAGGCACTGGTCTGGGAAGCGCTCCACGAGGCGGGCCGCCAGCAGGACGCCGGCCGGGTAGCCGTCACCCGCCCGGCAACTCGCGTCAATGCGGTCGATGCCGCTGACCTTCACGTGAAAGCCGGGTTGCTCGAGCAGCCCCATCAGGGCCTGGAAGTCCGGGTTCGACTCGCCCAGGCGCGCGTCGACGCGGCCCATATGGTCGATGACGACGGGGACTCGGCTCCCCCGCAGCGCCTGGCCGATGGTGTGGACCAGTTCGCTCTCGAAGTGCACCTGCAGGTGCAGGCCCATTGCGGCCAGGCGTTCGGTCAGTTCCACCACCTCCTGCGGCGACTCCCCGCCCACCAGGTGGCGCATGAAGTTGAAGCGCACGCCCCGAAAGCCCCGGTCGGCCAGACGCTGGAGTTCGCGGTCGGTGACATCCAGTGTCACCCGGGCGATGCCGAGATAGCGCCCTCCGCCGGCCTCGATCGCGTCCTCGACCACGCTGTTGTCATAGCCGTGGTTGACCGTCTGCACGATGACGCAGCGCTCGATGCCCATGCGCCGGTGCAGGTCGAAGAGACGCTCTTTCGGCGCGGGCGCTGGCGCCGGCCCGCGCTTCGGTCCGGTCGCCTGGGCATAGGGAAAGCGGTCGAGTGGGCCGAGCACGTGGACATGGGTGTCACAACTGCCCGCAGGCAGCTTCAAGGCGGGAATGCGCGGCGTGTCCAGATAGGTCTGGACGAAATCGGGCGCGTCGGATGCAGGGCTCATGGTCTGGGGGAGGAGGGTTGGCCTCAGGCCTGGATCGGCAGGCCGATCAGGCCTTGGAGTTCGGCAAGGTCCAGGCCCTCGGCGAGGTCGACCAGTTGCAGGCCCTGGGGGGTGCAGGCCAGTGTGGCCAGATCGGTGTAGACGCGCTTGACGCAGCCGACGCCGGTCAGCGGATACGTGCAGCGCTCGACGATTTTGCTGGCGCCTTGCTTGGTGAGCAGGTCCATCATGACCCAGGTCTGGCGGGCGCCGGTGGCCAGATCCATCGCGCCGCCGACCGCGGGGATGGCGCCGGGCTCGCCGGTGCTCCAGTTGGCCAAGTCTCCGGTGGCCGAGACCTGGAAGGCCCCGAGCACACAGATGTCGATATGCCCGCCGCGCATCATCGCGAAGCTATCGGCATGGTGGAAGAACGCGCCACCGGGCAGCATCGAGACGGGCTGCTTGCCGGCGTTGATCAGGTCATAGTCCTCGAGCCCCGGGGCTGGCGCAGGCCCCACGCCCAGGATGCCGTTCTCGCTTTGGAGGATCACCTCCCGGCCCGCCGGGATGTGGTTGGCCACCCGCGTGGGTTGACCAATACCCAGGTTCACGATGGCGCCGTCATGAATGTCGGCGGCGACGCGGCGGGCCAGTTCATCGGCGCTCCTGCGACGGTAGGCGGTCATGCGCGCACCCCTCCGGCCTGCGTGGCCTTGCGTTCGACCAAGACCACCTGCTTGACGAAGATGCCCGGGGTCACGATGTGCTCGGGGTCTAGTGCGCCGAGTTCGACAATTTCGTGTACCGAGGCGACCGTCTTGCGTGCTGCCATGGCCATCACCGGTCCGAAGTTGCGTGCCGCCTTGCGGTAGGTGAGGTTGCCCCAACGGTCGCCGCGCTCGGCCTTGATCAGCGCGAGGTCGGCGTGGATCGGGTACTCGAGCACATAGTGACGGCCATTGATCTCGCGGGTCTCCTTGCCGCGGGACAGCTCGGTCCCGTAGGCGGTGGGGCAGAAGAAGGCGCCAATGCCTGCGCCCGCCGCCCGGATCCGCTCGGCCAGATTGCCCTGGGGCACCAACTCCAGTTCCACCTCTCCGCTGCGGTACAGGCTGTCAAAGACATGGCTGTCTGCCTGCCGGGGGAAGCTGCAGATCACCTTGCGCACCCGTCCGGCACGCAGCAAGGCGGCCAGACCCGCCTCGCCATTGCCGGCGTTGTTGTTCACCAGGGTCAGGTCCCTTGCGCCTTGTTCGATCAGTCCATCGATCAACTCGTTGGGGATGCCGGCGGTGCCAAATCCCCCCACCATGACGGTGGCGCCATCCGCAACGCCTGCCAGCGCCTCTGCGACCGAGCCCGCAATCTTGTTGATCATGCCGCGGTGAAAGGGATGGCCTGGTGCATGGTGCGGATCGGTCCCTGGAACATGGGACGCACGCGGTCGCTCCAGGGCGAACCGCGAATCGCCAGCCACTCGGGTCGCTCGAACGCAGCCAACTCCCTCAGGTCGTAGCAGGCGAGAAAGCGCGTCGGCGAGCCCGGGAGCGCAAAGCGCCGCGCCCGGATCGTGCCGGGGACTCGGGCGAGGCCCGGGGCATGCTCGGTGTTGTACCAGGCGGTGAACTCCTCGAGGTTCTGATCGGCCACCCCGGTCTCCACCACGAAGTGATGGCTGGCGATGGCTGTGGGTGCGGCGCCGGGCACATCGAGCAGCAGGGTGAGCGCCCGCCACTGCAGGCCCGCGACGGGGGGCGGCTCGCCGTGGGCGTAGACGCGCCAGGCACTGTCGTCCAGGGCGCGCCAGGCGGTCAGCCGGCCTGCAAGACTGGCAGGGAGAACGGGGGAGGGGCCTGTGCCCTGCGCCAGCCAGAAAGAGTCGGTGTTCATAGAAGGTTCAATGCTCCACGTTGAGTGCGACCAGAAAGCGCGAGACCATGTTGTAGGCAGCGACCGTGGCCACCAGTTCCACCAGCGTCTGGGCGTCGTAATGGCGCTGCAGTTGCTGCATGAGCGCGTCGGGGACACGAACGTCCCGGGTCATGGCATCGGTCAAAGCCAGCACCTGCGCCTCGTCGGGCGAGAAGGGGCCGGGCAGCGCCAGCTCCCGCACCGCCTCGATCTTGTCGTCCGGCACGCCCGCGCGCTGCGCATGCGGCACATGGGAGTCGAACTCGAAGGGGGCCTCGTTCAGGACGGCCACGCGCAGGATGATCAGCTCCCGCAGGTCGGCGGGGACCGAGGTGCGGTTGCGGACGGCGGTGAGCATGGCCTCCCAGCCCTGCGCGATCGGCGCGCTGTTCAGGAGCACTTGATACAGCAGTGAAATGCGGCCCCGCTCCTTGAGGATGCCGGCCTCGATGTCTGCCAGCTCCGGGCGGGTGCCCGGCACGACTGGAGGGACGCGGATGTCGGGATGGGTCATTGGTCCGCCGTGATGTTGCGGCTCTTGATCAGCCGGGCCCACTTCTCCGTGTCGGACTTGACCA
>Ga0164293_10000860_pt1 | contig 25297 bp, 44 predicted proteins | sample GEODES118metaG_FD_111487 | JGI IMG/M metagenome (GOLD analysis project Ga0164293, IMG submission 111487) | Eutrophic lake water microbial communities from Lake Mendota, Wisconsin, USA - GEODES118 metaG | ecosystem: Environmental > Aquatic > Freshwater > Lake | place: USA: Lake Mendota...
CATTAATTCACGCTATACAATACAATATATATAGCATTAACTAGCATTTATATGAGAACATATTGGATTACAAACTATAGCTCTATAGGACTGACTATAGGTGTAGGTAGAGAACATGTTATAACTAGACATACATATATACATAATAGAGTTATACACTTTACAATAGGGATTCTGTTCTGGACCTATGTTATCAATATAGATATTAACTAACACTAACACACAAACCAAAACACACGATTATGAAACTAATCAAACACATTATTAACATTATGTTCCTATGGAGCATTCCTTTCATTCTATTGGGTTTCTTTCTCATCCTTACATGGTTTTCCTTCAGCTATACAGCTGCTGTGACTTCCACATTATGGGTTACAATTATGTTCTTCTATTGCCTATTGTCAGCCATATTATATGGTGTGAGCTCTGGTCAAGAAGACGACATGTCACTCCTTAAACCATAATACAATGAACGAATTACCAGACTTTATAACAATACAATATTAGTGGTTAGTTTGTGTGAGATATATAGGGCTCAGCTTCCCCTAGCTGGGTCCTTATATTAACTAATTAACCTATATTTGCTAACAGACACTAAAAACACACGATATGTTTACATTAGCCAAGCTTGTATTCAAATCATATATGCCTAGACAATTAGAGAAAGGCATGTGGTTTGCATCAAAGCAAAAAGATGTGGTTTATGGAAAGGTATATGAATACCTACAGCTCCATGAACTAACACACATACCACAAGATATGGAAAGCTACATTGCTTTCAATGGTGCACCAGTTGAACCATATATTATCATGCCAATGATGAATCCAGACAGTCAAGAAGAAATCCTTGCAACACCTGACCAAATAGGTTGGTGGGACCAAGGTGATACAACTGATGACTTGGAAGATCTTACAGTTCAAATCATCAATGCCTATATCTATGGTGAAGATGGTGAGAATGGTGATATAGCATTGGAAGTATTTGACTCTGAAGATGAAGAAGGTATACATAGAAATGTAGTCTTTTTTCATAATAAGGTGACTATTAGACATGTAAGTTTTGTGGATGAGCATGAATACGAGGAGGATGATGATGATGATGATGATGATTATCTAACTGAACATCCTGATGATTATGAAGATTGGGATGAAATGGATGACCTCACTGAATATGATCCTGAACAAACTGATGCAGACCATGAAACACAATAATAACATTCAAAACGAAATAGCTATGAGAAATATCTTAGAATTATTTAAAAACAAAGAAAAGACAGAAGAAAGACCCAAAATCACTGTAAAAATCAACAAACCATTTACACCAACAGAGCGTGAAAAGTTCAATCAATGGTGTAAAGAGTTGAATGTTAGTGCATTATGGGACGACAATAAATTAAGGTTAGGTTAATGTGTGGTTAGTAAGCGAGAGCCCTGCAGAAATGTGGGGCTTTTTTTATTACACACAGACTTAATAAACTCCAGTAATTAAAGAAAAACACAGTTAACATGAAGAATCAGATATTAAAGAAAGACAGCAAACAATCATTTTCTTACTTAGCAGGTATTAATAGACCTATTAATCCAGCACAAGTAACTAAATTAGCAGAATCAGTAACCAAAATGGGTATTATTAGACCTGTTGTAGTGGCTTATATAGCATTTGTAGATGGTGTTAAAAAACTATATATCATTGATGGTCAGCATTTGTTCAACGCATTGATTAGAAACAACATAGATATACCATATGTTATAATTGATGTAAAAGACAAGAAAGACCTAGTTGAGAAGATAGCATTATTAAATGCATCCTCAAAGAACTGGTCTATGTTAGATTATATCACAGCATGGGCTTCATTATCAAACGATTATATAAAGCTTAATCATTATTATCAGGTGTATGATATTGATCTCACTACATTAGCCACAATATTATTAGGTAATTCAGTGGATGGCAGTGGAACAGTTAATACAATTAAAAGTGGTAAGTTTAAGATTGTAGATGAGAAGTTTAATGTGTCAATACTTGATAATGTGACAGATCTATTAAAGGTGATACCAAGAGTTGAGAGAAACAATAATAGATATGCTACGAGAGAGTACATTAAGTTCTTAAGAACTACCAAGAACTATAACCACAAGAAGTTTATAGAAAATCTTAAGAAGAATAAGAAAGAGTTTATATTAGCCACTCAAGAAGATGGCAAACTAGTAGAATTATTCACTAAACTAAAATAAAGCAAAATGAGAAAGAAAGGATCAAACAACTATTCCAAGAAGGAATTAAGAACAATTAAGACAATGATGATGGACAACAAAAAGACTACAAAGCCTATGTCCATGGCTAAGTTATCAAAGTTTGTAGCTAACAGTCTTAATAGACCAGTTAGTGGTGTTTACATTAAAATGTTAGACATGGCACCACAACGCACTAGACGTCAACCAGTTATGACAAAGACAGTATCTACAAAGATGCCTCTTAAAAGATCTGTTACGTTTAGAAAGCCTACAAAGATAGAGATATCTGAGACAGGTATGACATTCTTCTTTTAACCACTAATACCACACACATGTCTTACAGCCTAATCTTTAGTGCAAAACCACATTGCACACATACAATTACAATTTATGAACCAGACCAACAAAATTCTTCTTATAGAAGAACAATTAATTCTTGTTCTAAACTAATAGATAGTATATTTGCTGTGAAAGCAAATTATAAACCATCTAAGAGATTACACATCAAAGGACGCAGATATATGTATATCAGCTCTGATGAGTATAAACTTATTAGATTTAAAAACTATTGACATGATTTATTTTATTATCTTTGTATTACTTGTTTGGGTATGGGTCATCGTAGAATGGATGAATGCCCCATTTATAGACGATAATACAAATAAAGATGATGATTCTGCAATTAAATCCAATGATACCAATAGTAAGGGTATCTGATAAAATGGAAGGTTATGCTTTTTTGGTTATAGATTATAGCCAGGAGCATAACCTTTTATTTACATGTGCTATGGATGATGGTGAGATATGGACATTAACAAACAAAGAGATTAGATTCTGTAAGAACATCTCATTAGAAAGATATAATATAAATTTATGATTTTATCCTACATTCAAATAGTCTTAGCAGTGATATGCTGGGCATATATGGTAACTTATGTTTATCAACGTTTAAAAGACAAATATGGCAAAAAGTAAAGCACAAATAGCAAAGCTCAAAGCTCATTTCTTTATGTCTATAGGTGATGGCACTGTACATACATTATATGATGACGATGGTGATAAAACAATATTAGCTGCATCATTTGCATCAGCTATGCTTGAAGATAAATACTTATATGATGTTATTAGTGCAGCGTTTCTTACATTATTAGATAGTAAAGAGAACTATATTTCTAATAAGAACAAAAAGCCTGTAAAAACAGCTAAGAAATCAGTAAAAGAGAAATAAACTTCTAATTATGAATGAATATTTTAGTTATTATGAAAGCTTACACAAGCTTTCTAAATCAAAACAAAGATATTATCTATGGGACATGATTAAATGGTGTATTAAAGAATACATTAAAACATATAAAAGATAATATGAAACTAATAGTTAAAGAAGGCTCATATGAAGCTGATACATTTTGGGGTATAATAGTTGCAGTGTTAAGCCATAGATTTTGGCATTTAAGAACACATGGCAAATGGATGGACTAACAAAAATAAACAATTATGAATATACTCATCTATGATATTGAGACAATGCAGGAGTTATTCCTCATTGGCATATATAATCCTGAGAGCAAAACTTATACAGAGTTTGAAGTGAGTAAGGATAAGAACCAACTAGATGGGTATATGAGATTTATTGAACAACACCCTGAATACTATTGGGTTGGTTATAATAACTTACGCTTTGACTCTCAAGTGATTGAGTGGATATTGCGTAACTATGAAAACTGGCATGAGCTCACAGCTCTTGAGACAGCTGCTAAGATAGCACAAAAGGCTGCTGATATCATACATGATGCTAACTATGATGTATTTCCTGAATACAGAGAAGAATGGCTCACACTTAAGCAGATAGATGTATTCAGAGTGAACCATTATGATAACAAGAACAGAATGGTTTCACTGAAACGACTAGAGTTTGAGATGGATCTAGAGAACATTGAAGAGATGCCTATTCATCATACAAAGACTAACATGACAGATGAAGACATTCAACTGACTAAAGACTATTGTAAGAATGATGTTATGGCTACCTATGAGTTCTACAAGGTAACAATAGGTCAAACTGAGCATCCATTGTATAAGGGCAATAATCAGATAGAGCTCAGACAAGATATTGAAGAAGAGTTTGGCATACCATGTTTAAACTATTCTGATAGTAAGATTGGTGATGAGATGATTAAGAAGTTCTATTGTCAAGAAAAGAACATATTATATTCTGATCTACCAAAGAAAGGCTTGTTTAGAACTGAAGTGAAGGTGAGACATTGTATTGCTGATTACATTACATTCCAGACACCAAAGCTACAACAGTTTTTAAAAGCAATTAGTAAAGAGAAACTAACTATCAAAGATGAATTTAAAGAATCAGTAGAGTTTTATGACAACATATACACTTTTGCAAAGGGTGGCTTACATACAGAAAACAAGCCTAAGATATTTGAAGCTGATGCTGATCATATTATTGTGGATTGGGATGTATCCAGTTACTATCCTGCTATCATTATTAATAATGGTAAATATCCCCATCATTTGGGCCCTGAGTTTCTTAGAGGATACAAGACCATGTTTGACAAAAGATTGGAGCTCAAACCTCTTGCTAAAAATGATAAGAAGATTAAAGGTATTGTTGGTGCACTTAAACTCGCAGTTAATTCAGTTTATGGTAAGTCTTCTGACATGCAGTCTTGGATCTATGACAGACAGCTCACAATGTTCACAACCATCACAGGAGAACTAAGTCTTCTGATGCTCATTGAAGCGTATGAACTAGCTGGTATAAACATTATATCTGCAAATACAGATGGTGTAACTATTAAAGTGCACAATGACAAGGTTGAGAAGATGTATGAGATTAACAAGTGGTGGATGGATCTAACAAGTTATGAGTTAGAACGTACAAACTATACTAAGATTATATTCTCAACAGTAAATGACTATCTAGCAATCAAAACAGATGGAGAAATCAAAAAGAAAGGTGACTTCCTTACAGACTTTGAGCTACACAAGAATAAGAGTGCTAGGGTTGTACCTATTGCACTGGAGCAGTTTTTTGTTAATGATGTGCCTGTGGCTGATACCATTCACAATCATACAAATATATATGACTATTGTCTCAGGCAGAAAGCTAGTAAAGACTTTCACTATGAAGGCCATAGCAAAGAGGCAAAGACAGTCTACAATAAGCTGATTAGATATTATGTATCTAATACAGGAGAGAAGCTACTGAAGGTGAAGAATGAGAATTCAGATAGCACAGCTGTTGATGTATCACAAGTGGAAGCAGGTGAATGGTTGATGACAGTATGTAATCATCTAACACCAAAGCATCCATTAGATAACATCAATCATGCATATTATATAGAGCGTGCTGAACGCATAATACACAAGATACAACTAGAAGGTAAGAAACGCAAAGTTATTGTTAACCCAAATCAATTAAATTTATTCTAATGGACAACAAACATAAAGCAGCAGAACTAGTAATGGAATTCCTACCAATTGTAGGACAAGATCCATATACAGGTATAGATGTAGCTAAAAAGTGTGGTAAAGCAGCTGCAAAACTATTAATGAAAGCACAACAAGAAGATACATATGACTACGATGAAATAGTTAAACTTATAGATACATTCTAATGGCAAAGATAAATAGAGAAAACATAGGCGATCATCTTGTTGATTATCAATTAAGTATGGTTGGTAAATCTATGCAAGAAGCATATATGACAAAAGAGTGGTATAGCAAATGGACTATGACACAACAACAACACGATGAGTTCAAAGCATATGCTGTACCATTGATGAAAAAGGTATTTAAAATAAACAAAGCAAGAGCTGAAGCAAATTTTCAATGGTTTGATTTACAATTTGGATTACGTATAAAAGATTAACTATGGAAATAAGATTACTTAAACTCTTTCCTAAAGCAGCTATGCACATGACTATGGATAGAGATTTTACAAACGAAGAACTCAGTTTCATAATGGATATGAAAAAAAACCTTTTAAGAAACGTGGGCAATGACTCAACTGAAGACATGGATATATTTAGACATGCACCATTAGCAGATTTAAAAAAGATTGTACAAAAATCTTTAGACATGTATTTTCTACATGTTTATCAGCCTAAAACACCTAAAAATGCTAGACTTACATTAACTCAGTCTTGGTTAAACTTTACTAAACCTGGAGAATATCACCATGTACATAACCATCCCAATAGCATAGTAAGTGGTTGCTTATATATAAGTGCTGAAAAGGGTAAAGACATGATTACTTTTGAAAATAGAGAAATACCACAATTTCAGATAGAAACTGATAAAATAAATGAGTTTAATTCAAATGAAATAGGTGTTCCTGTTGTAACTAAAGATATTGTATTATTTCCATCAAATATGTTACATAAAGTACCACAAACAGAAAGTTCAGATGTAAGGATTAGTATTGCATTCAATTCATTCTTTAGAGGTAAAATTGGTAATGTTGATTCAGACAGAGTTAATTATTTAGAAATATGAGAATATATCCAACAACAAAAGTCTACATGGCTCCAAGCAGTATACATGGCTGGGGAGTCTTTGCAGACAAGATAATATTTGAAGGGGATATCATAGAAGAGTGTCCCTTTTTTGATATAGGTATGCAAAATGGAGAAGTATCTCCTTGTGTAATAGACTACAGATTTAATTGGCCACAAAACTCTGGCAGACAATGGGAGAAACAAGTGGTAGCTGGTGGGTTTGGTTCATTCTATAATCATTCAGACACAGCCAACGCTGCTTGGAGATCCAACATAGAACGCAACACATTTGAGTTTGTTGCTACAAGACTCATCCAACCTGACGAAGAAATCTTTGTATGGTATGGTGACATAACGTATTGGAACGATGGAAGAAATCATATTGAAGTAAAATAATATTTATGAGTGATCAAAAATATATAATCAGTTCTGTAAAGACATCATCCAGCAGATCTCTCTCTAAACGAGGAGTTAATTGGTGGATATATACAACAATACCTAGAAAGAAGAAACATAGTGGTCCATTCTATTCTAGATGGGAGGCACAACAACAATTAGATCAAATTTTAAACAGATAATTATGGCTTATTCAACATGTTGTGGGGCATACTCTCGTATGCCTGAGATAGACATATGTCCTGACTGTAGGGATCATTGCGATTGGGAAGATGAGGAAGAAGATGATGAACCATCTGACAATCAGATTAATAACAATCATAGAACAGAAGGAGGAATTTCATTTACATCACCTGCCTGGAATGGCAGATAAAATAAATAATTATGGGAGCATGTCAATTTAAAGGAAGATATGGTGGTAAAACAGCAGAAGAAGCATATAACAGAGCTTGTGAAGAAGCTGAACTAGAGTATGGTAGTCAAGATGGATATAATGGTACAATTAGTACTACACATGGATTTAGAGATGAAACAGAGTTATATAATAAAAGTAAGTTCAATGATGTGTCTGTTTATATACGTCATAGATTTGATAGTCATACTATGAACAAACGTGATTGTTCAGCTATATGTGTTGTAAAACCTGTAGGTAATAAGAACAAGACTAAGTCACAAGTGGAGCACATAGTTACACCAGGTACGAAGAAGTGGGTACTTAAATATGTTGTTCAACGTGGTGATCATGTTATTGGTTCATGGGATACAAAAGGGGATGCTGTAAAAGACGCTCGTAAATATACAGAAAAGCATCAAGTACCTACATCAATAGTGATGAAGAAGTTCTTAGAAAAAGGTGACAACTTAGTAGCTAAGATAACATACAAAAAATCACCAACAGAAAGAGATGGTGAGTGGATATTCTTTGGTTATGCAGCAGAATAAAACAATATTATATGATAGGAAGACATCCTTATTTTAAACAAAAACAAACACAGATGCCAGATATTTCAATGTGCAAAGGAGGATATTGTCTATTGAAGACAATTTGCCACAGGTGTACAGCTACAGCTGACGAGTTGGCACAATCTTATTTTTCAGAACCTCCATATAAATTAACAGTAGCATCAGAAGCAAATGGTGCTGGTACAGTTGTATTGACATGTGAGTATTTCTGGAGTAATAAAGAATATAAAAATGAAGCACCTACAAATTAATGATGATTGGGAGAGAGAATCTCTCAAAGATTTAGTATATTTGCAAGAGACACAACAGATACTTGAAGAGGAGTTTAGAAGAATACAACTACCTGCTCAGATAGTAGTAATTGATAAAGACAAAATACTAAACAGAGAACATGAACATCAAAGTAACCCCTTACCATTTTGAGCAACTACTCAAAGATGGATATACATTAGACATGGTATTTCTTCTCAAGCTGATAGATGAAGAATTTGACATCAAGACATTAGCTGAAGGAGGAGCAAAGACAGACATGCTATGTCAAACTTTGCGTAGAAAAGGATTAGTGTCTGAACAATTTAAGATTACAGTGCTAGGTAGAAATCTATTAGAATTCATGAACACACGTACTAAGACTAGCAAGATTGTAAAGAAAACACAAACCTTTGCTGAGTTTGAAAGATGGTGGGCTGCCTATCCAGGAACAGATATCTTTACACATAAAGGTAAAAGCTTCTCAGGTGGTAGAACACTGCGTGTAAGTAAAGATGAATGTCAACTAAAACTAGATGCTATCCTTGCTGAAGGAGAATACACAGTTGATCAGCTCATAGCAGCATTAGAATATGAAGTGACGCAGAAGAAAGAGAATTCTTTCAAGACAGGTACAAATAGATTGACATACATGCAAGGTAGCATAACCTATTTGAATCAACGCTCATTTCAAAACTATATAGAGCTTATCAATCAGGGTGTGGTAATTAAAGAGGCTGACGAACCAATTAAAGGAATGGACATATGAGTTTTGAAGATTTAAAACGAGAAGTTCAAGCTGGCCTAGATGGTAGAAACAATGGTATACCTATGGGCTTTGACAGATTGAACAGATATATTGGCATCAGGAAGTCTATGTACACACTTGTGGGTGGTCTCACTGGATCAGGTAAAACTAGCTTCATTGATGATGCTTACGTTTTAAATCCATTTGATTGGTACATTGCTAACAAACCTCCAGGGCTGAAGTTACGCATCATATATCGCTCTATGGAGCGTAGTAGAACGTACAAGTATGCTAAGTGGGTCAGTAGAAAGATATTTCTAGACCAAGGAGTAATTATTCCTGTGCCAAAGCTATTAGGTTGGACAGAGAAGATGACTAGTGATGAGCACGATCTGTTCTTGATGTATGAAGATTACTTAGAGAATATGAAAGATGTTATTACAATCATTGATGGACCAGATAACCCAATAGGCATAGCTAAGCATCTAAAAGAACATGCACTAGAGAATGGTGTAATAGAAGATGTAGATAAATACAACAAAAGATACATTCCCAATAATGAGAGTGAACTAACTATTGTTGTTATTGATCATATAGGTCTTTTAAAACCAATAAAAGACTATCCTACTAAGAAGCAACTGATAGATAAGATGTCAGATGAGCTTAGATATGCTAGAGATATGTATGGTTATAGTCCTGTGATTGTCAGTCAGTTCAACAGAGACATTTCTAGTCCAATGAGACTAAAAAATGGTGACGTAGAACCACAGTTGGAAGACTTTGCTGACAGTTCACAAACCCAAAACGATGCTGACGTTGTCTTAGCATTGTTTGACCCTATGAGATATAAAGTACAAGACCCATCAGGATATGACCTGAACAAACTCAGAGATGAGTATGGTGCAAAGTATTTTAGATCATTAAGACTCATTAAGAATTCATATGGTGAGGATGATGTAAGAATTGGTCTAGGTTTCCTAGGTCAGATTGGTATGTTCAAAGAGCTACCAAAAGTCAAGTATATGAATGAGAACGTATACAATGAGATTATTAATAAAACTTTCTTTTTAAACAAATAACATGAGATTAAACTTCAAAATGTATAATACATTACCCACTAAGAAGAGCCATTGGTGGCAAGTGGTGTTGTTCCCTACAGTCAGTTTGATGAACAATATACAAAAACATGACCCATACGTAGCTGTGAATGCTGAGTATTTATTCTGGTCAATTACAACAATCATAAGCTATGGCAAAAAAGGTCAACACCCTTACGTTACGAGATAAGAGGCAGCAACAGTTTGCTAAGATATTTTTAGATCATGAAGAGTCTGGTATTCTTAATCTATGTCCTAGGTTTGGTAAGATATATACAACTATCAATATATTAGAACAATTACCCAAGGATATTAGTATATTGATTGCCTACCCTGATTTAAAAATTAAATCAGCATGGGAACAAGACTTCTTAGTTAGGAAGTATAAGAATAGCAATATAACTTATACTACTCACTTATCTATTAAAAAGCACACAGAATGCTTTTATGACCTGGTTGTACTTGATGAGATACATTTACTCTCAGAAGCACAAATAGAGGCTGTAAAGGAACTATGTTGCAAAAGAGTGTTAGGTCTTACAGGAACCTTAGCATCAAATACAGAAGAAACATTAGGATTAGAGTTAAAGCTACCAGTTTTAGCTAATTATTCTATAGAACAAGCAATTAAAGAAGGAGTTATTACAGACTACGAGATCAGAGTTATCTCTGTACCTTTAGATAACAAGATACAAATCAACTATAAGGGTAAAATGAAGACTGAGAAAAAACAGTTTGATGCTTATGGTTGGGTCATAGATCAAATGGAAAAACAGAGAAAAAGTACAATGTTTTTACGTCTTGCTAGGATGAGAATTGTTCAGAGCAGTTTTGCAAAACTTAACAAGACTAAAGAACTTTTAGCAAAGCACAAAGACGAGCGTATTCTAGTATTCTGTGGTGTCACAAAGATTGCAGATGCATTAGGCATTCCTGTATATCATAGCAAAGCAGGTGACAAAGAAGTATTTGAAGACTTTGCATCTGGTAAAGGTAACCACCTAGCTGTCGTAAAGATAGGTAATACAGGAGTTACATATAAGCCTCTTAATAGAGTGATAATCAACTACTTTGATAGCAACGCTGAGAATCTTGCACAAAAGATTAATAGATGTATGGCTATGGAGTATAATACACCTGATAAAAAGGCACACATATATATCATCTGTTCTACAGAAGAAGTAGAGAAGAAATGGCTTAGAAAAGCATTAGAATTTTTTGACAGTAAAAAAATAATATACTTATGAGAGTAGAATTAATACAAGAAGTTAATCCAGGTACAGGTACAATGTATGCAGTAAAAGCAAACGACTACACAATCAGATGGTTTGCTCACCTAGAGTCTGCAGAGAAGTTTTATAATGAAATTATAACTGATCCAAATTTATTAAAACCACAAAGAAATATTTTGAAATCTGAAGAAATTAATGTACCTTTGGAGGAAACAAATCAGTAAAAACATGGCAAGCAAATTAATTGGAATTGTTGGTGCTACAGGCACTGGCAAGTCAACATCAGTAAAACATTTAGATCCCAAAGAGACTTACATCATCAATGTTGCTAAAAAGGAATTACCTTTCAAAGGAGCAGAGAAGTTGTACAACGCAGAGGCTAAAAATTACAAAGAAGTAGATGATGCTAACGAGATTACACGTCTGTTAAAGACCATCTCAGAGAAAGCACCACACATCAAGAACATCATTATTGAAGACTCTAATTACATTATGGGATTCAATATGTTGGCAAGAGCTACAGAAGTAGGATTCACCAAGTTTACCATTATGGCTAAAGATATGGTGGAACTATTTAGAGAAGCTAGAAGATTACGTGATGATTTAAAAGTGTTCTATTTTACACACCCTGAAACTATTGAAGATGGTGGTGAAATTGTAGGATACAAAATCAAAACAGCAGGTAAGTTAATTGATAACCAAATTGTGTTAGAAGGTTTACTTACAGTGTGTTTATACACACACGTGGAAGAGAGCAAAGATGGCTCAGCCACATATAATTTTGTAACTAATAGATTTAAGAAGTATCCAGCAAAGAGTCCTGATGGAATGTTTGCAGATATCAAGATACCTAACAACTTACAACAAGTAGTCAATTCAATTGACGAATATTACAATTAATAAACATTAAAATCAGAAAAAATGAGTAACATTGGAGGAGAAAAAAGAGAAAACCCAGTATTTGAAGACAAAGAATTTCCTAAAAAGGTTGGTTTATTTGAAGCAGAAGTGATTGTAGTAAACCCAACAAGAGAAGAGTATGCTGACGTCTTAGGCAGAGAGTTAAAAGAAGACAGTAAAGCTACTGACTACTTAGGTACAAGCAAAGATGGCAATGCTAGATTACGTATTGACTTTTGGTTAGAAGAAGTTAAATCAAAAGACAAATACAAACTAACTTTCTTTATTGAGAACAAAGAGAAAGAGAATAAGGATGGAACAAAGAAACAATACATCAATAATGTAGGACGTTGTACTTGGGCAGATAGTCCAAACAATTTACCAACATGGTTCAAAGAAAGAGAGAATCGTGTAGCATTTGTTGGTGAAGAAGATTTATATAACTTCTTACGCTCTTGGTTAAGTAATATTGACTTCAGCAGTAAGAAATCTACATTACAATTAGAGTTTAACAAACTAATTAAGGGTAATGTTAAAGAACTTAATGAGCAAATAATTGGTGAATGGGCTAACAACATTGTAGCTTTAGCAACTATCAGCAGTAAAGAAACAGAAGATGGTGTAAAAGAGTATCAGAATGTATATAACAAAGCATTCTTACCTCCATATAGCATCAAAGCTTTCAGATTGGTAGATTATAATAGAGCTGACTCAGTTAGTGCTTTACGTCAGAAGTCTTCTAAAGACTTAAAACCTCACGAGCGTTTTGTATTGAACGTAGTAGGTGAGTATGGTTGTAAAGACTATTTCACATTTAAAGAGTTGAAAGAATATAGTTCTGGAGACAATTTAGTAGCATCTGACAAGGTGATTGCAGATGATGATTCTGACTTTTAGTGTGCCCCTCTAAATAAGAATTGGCCTCACACTTGTGGGGCCTTTTCATTAACCTTACATTATGATTAGTGGAGAAAGAAAAGTAAAGATATCCATAGATGCTATTCTAAGCAGGATATCAGAGTATGATATATTTAGGTATTATATGCCTCATCAAGATTGGAGGATTAATAGGGTGACCTATTCTCCATTTAGACATGAGAATAATCCATCATTCATGATTGGTAACAAGTTGGGCTATCTTATGTTTATAGACTATACAGACACTAGTAAACGTGGTGATTGTTTCAATTTTGTACAAATGCTACATAATCTTCCTAGCGTCAGTGATACTTTGAAGATGATAGATAGAGACTTTGGTCTTGGTTTCTCTACAGGTGTGATGACAGGAGAATATAAGAAGATTATATCTGAGTATAAACAACCTGAGATAGAGAAGAGATACTCTCTCATCCAAGTGAAGGTTAGAAACTTTACACAAGATGAGCTAGACTATTGGGCCCAGTATCACCAGGATATACAAGACCTTAGAGATAACAATGTCTATTCTATTAAAGAACTATATCTTAATAGGCAAAGATTCCCACTAGGAGAGAATGAACTCAGGTTTGGCTATCTCTATGAGGGACAGTATTGGAAGATATATAGACCACTTGCAGACAAGAAACACAAATGGATGCCTAACAATGTACCTATCACAGCAATGGATGGTAAAGAGAATATAAAGAACTGCAGTGTAGCATTCATCAACAAGAGTAAGAAAGACTATATGGTGATGAAGAAGTTATTCCCCTGCAGCTGTGCTGTCCAGAACGAAGGTCTTGGATGTTTCTCACATGAGAATGTAGAATATCTAAAAGCTAACTCTGACAGACAAATCCTTAGTTTTGATGCAGATGACGTAGGTGTACAGAATTCTGTACAGATTACAAAGATGTTTGATTTTGAATATACTAACGTCCCACGTCAGTATCTAGCAGAAGGGATTAAAGATTGGGCAGATCTTGCAAAAGCCCATGGATTACAAGCAATAGAAACATATTTAAAAAGTAAAAACCTGTTATAATGGATAATTTTAACACAACAAAGGAACTGATAATGAATACACCAGTTCCTGTACAAACACGTACATATAAACCAGTGAGTCATTCACAATTGATTGATCTTACATTAAACAGCATTAGTAAAGCAGGATTTACACTAGACAAAGAAACTTATTCTTCTGCAGTGGATGGTCAGGTTGCTAATGGTAGATTCTCTATCAGCAATGTAGCAGATAGTGAGATGCAATTACAGATTGGTTGGCAGAATAGCTACAACAAGCAGCTTACATTAAAGTTTGCTATTGGTACACGCATATTAGTTTGTTCTAATGGTTGTGTATCAGGTGACTTTGGTGCATTCAAAAAGAAGCATGTAGGTGAGATTCAATCATTTACACCAAGTGCTATTGTAGACTACATTGCACAAGCAGGCGAAGCATTTACACTTATGCAACAACAAAGAGAGTCTATGAAGCAAATAGAAATCACTAAGCGTACCAAAGCTGAGTTAGTTGGTAGAATGATGCTAGAAGAGCAGTTCATTACATCTACACAGTTAAATATCATCAGTAGAGAGTTAAAAGCTCCTACACATGATTATAATGCTAAAGATAGCTTATGGGAGTTGTACAACTATACAACATTTGCTATGAAAGAATCTCATCCAGGATTATGGATGGATAGTCATATCAAAGCACATAAGTTCTTTAATGATTATACATATAATCAATCAGCACCATGGGAAGCTCAAGAAGCAGCATTTAGTCAATTAGAAATATTTTAACATGAATTGGGAGAAATTTAAAGATCAGTTTCATCCTTCTTGGCATAGGTTTATGCAACCTTTCATTGAAAGTGAAGCGTGTGATAACATCTATAAATATCTCAAATCTGAAAGTCAGAGGGGCAAGAAGATTGCTCCTCTCTCTCAGAATGTTTATAGGTGTTTCTATGAGACACCATATGATGAGCTGAAGGTGATTATGATAGGCATGTGTCCTTATCATTCTATAAAGAATGGAGAGTATGTAGCAGATGGTCTTCTAATGAGTTGCTCTACAACAGGTATATTACAACCTTCTCTAATAAAGTTTTATGATGCTATAGAGAAAGAGTTTTATAGTGGTTTGTGTGTAACATGTGAAAGATCACCAGATATGTCATTCCTAGCTAAGCAGGGTGTGTTAATGTATAACGCAGCTTTGACTACAGAAATTAATAAAGCAGGCTCTCATATTGATCTGTGGGAACCCTTTACTAAGTATTTGTTAGAAGAGGTCTTAGCAACAACAGGAGCACCTGTAATCTTCCTAGGTAAGGATGCAGCTAAATATCAAAAGTATATTGCTCCATTCACATGGAGTTTTACACTAAGTCATCCAGCCAGTGCTTCTTACAAGCAAACTGATTGGGACACAGAAGGAGTATTTACAAAGGTAAACACAATATTAAAAGACAACAACAATCTATCAATAGATTGGTTATTAGACACACCATTTTAAAAACACAATTATGTATACAGTATTACATGGTGGAGACATCCACAAAGGAGATTTAATAGCAGTAAGTAATGGTAATGACTTCACTGTTGGTATTTATTTTGGTAGAGGAGCAGGTGGTACAGTTCAATATTATAGACATAGTACTCCTACATATTGTAAACAACGTCATGAAGAAAGAGTAAAGAAACTTGGTGAAGCAGCAGGACAGTTTACAATTAAACATCTTTGGAAAGACTTTCTAAATACACCAAGAGATACTAGAATCATGAAATTAAACAGAGACAACATTACAGATCAAAAGACAATAGAAACAATACTAGAAGCAAAAGAAATACTAAAAGAATTCAACATTACAGTAAACTACTAGACACATGATACTCGAAAAACAAACAGAATCACACATCCTTCAAGAAGGAACCACACAGGAAACTGTGAAAATGTCACTAGACTTAGATTCTGCTCAGGTCCTGATGCAGATGTTAAGTAAGAATCTATATTCAGATTCAATAGGCTCTACTATCAGAGAATGTGCATCCAATGCACTGGATAGTCACAGAAGAGCTGGAAGTGACAAGCCTATTATTGTTTCATTCAAAAGAAACAATCAGGCAGATACGTATGAATTTGCTGTTGAAGACTTTGGTATTGGCTTAGATGCAGATGATGTAGTAAATATCATCAGTAAGTATGGTAAGTCAACTAAGCGTAACAGCAACACAGAACTAGGTATGATGGGTCTTGGTTTCAAGGCTCCATTGGCATACAGTTCTAGCTTCTATTTTGTAGCTAGAAAAGATGGTATGGAACGTAAATACATGATGTATGAAGGAGAAGATACAAACAGTATTGACTTGTTGTACGAAAGGGCAACAGATGAACCAAATGGTGTAAAAGTGATTGTACCTGTGACCTACTATGATAGATATAACTTTGTTAATAAAATCAAAGAGCAATTAGCTTATTTTGAGAATGTCTATTTTGATGTAGAACCAATGGGCAGTTATTCTGTTACCAATGACTTCACAATACACAGATCTGAACATTTCCAATATTCTAGCTTAGCTATTAACAGTGACATGCATCTTTGCTTGGACAACGTTAGTTATCCTATTGATTGGGATAAGCTTGGAATAAGCAGAATAGGTATCAAAATAGCTTTGAGATTCAGTCTTAGTGATGGATTATTCCCTACACCAAACAGAGAAGCTATTAGATATACACAGGAAGCTAAACAAACTATTCTTAACAAGATAGCTACAGTGGCTAATGTATTTATGGAAAAGTTTAATGAAGCTATCACTACACAAAGTGATATCAAAGCTATTATGCAATTCTATGGTCAAAACAACAAGTATATTAAGTCTTGGTACAAGGGTACAGATGATGATGTTTGTATAGATGATCTTTTAGTACATTCTTCTGTACCTGTAGCACAGCCTAAACTAGATAACATAAAGTTGTTGAACTTAGAAAGACTTGCTGTAAAATCAAAAGAGTATATCCTGGCTGAATACAAGTTTAAATATAGATTTACTGGTAAGTTTCAAACTATGAAGAATTACTACCATGAGTATCTAAGAATGTCAGACTTTACAGGTTATAACTTTGGTGGTGTATATATTTATGAGAATGAGCTTTCTAAAGGTAAACAAGACTATCTAAGAACTATTCTACCAGATAATAAACACATATATTTTGTTAAGAAGTCACCATTTAAACTTAGAAGTAAAACTGGTCAAGTAGATTATGCTAAATATTATGATTCTGTATTAGGACTTAATATGTATCCAAAATCTCAGTGGAGACAGCTTATTCAAGAGTTTCAATATGTAGTGGGGCTGTATGCTAAAGACTTTATAGATGTAGATGCTATTGAGATTCCACAATCATTTAAGGATGCTCAGAAAGCTAAGAGAATGAAGGTATCAGTTGCAGCTGTAAAGGGTCCTAAGAAGATAAGAATGAAAGGTGAGTTCTCTGGTAAGGTGGGTACAAAAATGGAAATACATATGTCTGATCAATATTGTAAGTTCGTTCCTACAACATTTAAGATGGAAGACATACATAGGTCATCTAAGTTACACATTTATGGTAAAGAGTCTGATAAGAAAGAATTAGATAGACTATGGTCAGTATTTAATGGACAAGCAAACTTTGTTATTGTTGCCCAAGCTACAATAGATAACTTACAGAAAGCTGATTTACATAACTGGATAACAATAGATAAATTTATGGAAGGTAAAAACAGACCATTTAAAACCATGGCTACAGAGTTCTTGATTGAACGACTCTTTGAAGATAAGAAAGCAACATTCAACAGAATTGAAATTGTTAGAGAGATTTCTAATGATCTAGCAGATAAGTTAGAACTACTAAACAAGTATCATAGAGATAACAGTATGTATTATGCTGATGGTACAACCAAAAATCTTATTGTAGAACATGCAAAAGAAAATAACCTGTTTGACCAACCTGTATATATAGTTTACAATCAGGTTAATGAAGTGTTTACTAAGCTGCCATTCTTAAATGTACTATTAGATAGAATGGGATACAGAAGTGGAAATAGTGATAGTCCTTTTATTACAGCTATTGTTGATCTATTTAAGTATCATAAGCAAAAGGTAAACCTAGAGCATTACAAGCTCATATTAACAGAAGATGCTCCTTTAGAGGAGACATTGACACAAGACACAATTGAAGAATTACAAACAATTTAAAAAAGCAAAACATGTTAAGCTTAAAATGGTTTAAGAGTGCTATTGAACGCACAATTGAAAAGGTAGTAGAAAACAAAATTGAGCAAGCTTTTAATGAATTGGATAATGAGGAGGGGCAAGTAGCCCCTTCTTATCATCCTTCAGGAAAGCCCTATCTAAACATTAAAATGGTTAATGATACATTGACTATTGTAATGAATGATGGTAACATCATTACTAAATCTCCAGCAACAGCAGATGATTTCAATGCTGCTAGAGACTGTAGAACAGAAGCTTGTCTAATTAATCTTGTTAGCACACAGGAGATTAGAGATGAGAAAAGAAAAGCTGAAGCTGAGTATGAGAAAGCTAAAGCTATTCAAAGAGGTGCTGAGTATTTAGCTACCCTTGAGCAGTTTGAAATGAAGAACAATGCTTTGTATCTAAAAGGTATCAACAGAAGCTTACCTCCATTACTAGTGGAAGAGTTCTTAGAAGTGGTAGGTAGACATGGTGGCACAGACAGTGATGAGTTCAATGCTTTGCATAGATTCTTTATGTGGTGTTGCTTGAACCCAAGAGCTGAAGTGGCAGATAAGCTATACAACTTCTTGCATAAAAACAGCTTCAAGATTACTAAACAAGGTTTCTTTGTAGCTTTGAGAAACGTAGTGACATTACATGGAGGTACAGAGCTTGTACAATTTGTAAGCAATGCTTATAACAAAGTAAAAGCTGTATGGAAAAAGAGCCCAAATGATTATTTTGTATTCCTAGAAAATGGTGAATATAGAATGGTTCATGAAGATGCTATATATACACAAGAAACATGTACATGTACTTATTGTGATGGTACAGGAACCATTCCTGAGTGTGATGAGTGGGAAGATAGTGAAGAGTGTTGTGAGTGTGATGGTACAGGTGAATATGTAGATACTGTTCTTGCAGTTAAAGGTGAAAACATTGGTAACTTGACAGAGCTTTATCTTGATCTTCCTAATAGAGCAGAAAACAGATTTACAGATGCTTATACAAAGACATTTGACATCAGAATTGGTAGAGCTGTAAGTATGGACCCAGCTAAATGCAGATGGAATACTGATGACTGTGGTGCTGAAGGTTTACATTTTACATCTGATGAGATTCACTATGTAGGATGTGGAGATACGAGCGTTCTCGTACTTATTAATCCTATGAAAGTTGTAGGTATTGGTGAGTCTAAGGGCAGATGTTGGGAGTATTTACCAATTATGACTGTTCCTACTGAGGAAGCAACAGAAATCTTACATGACCTAGATTTTGATACATTACAATTAGATGACTCTTATGCTGTACGTGAGTTAGAAAACTTGGCTGAGAAGGCTAAGGAAGGATTCACTGCTGAGCGTAAGAAGTATGATTTCAACTTACCTGCTTTGTCTGCTGTAGAAGTTTATACAATTGTTAAAAGTCTTGATGAAATAAAACAAGAAATATCTAAGAGAATTGTAAAAATTGATTAAATTTGTAGTCCAGGGGTATAATGCTCCTGGACTTAATTTAACATTATGAAAAAGAACGCAACAAAAAGAATCTCTAAGATACCTAGAAAAGTGGCTGTTAAACCAAGATGTCATGGAACTATGACAGAATCAGCATTCTGGAGTTTTATACGTAGTGCTCTTAGACAAAAGTCTAGATTTTGGAAACCTATTACAGAAGCTAAGCTTCAGGCACGCAGATTGTACAAGGGAACAAATAAGAGACAAAAGTATGAGTATCAATGTAATGTATGTAAAAACTGGTTCATAGAGAGAAAGATAAACGTTGATCACATTGTCCCTGCAGGAAGCCTAAACTCTTCAAAAGATCTACCAGGATTTGTAGATAGATTGTTTTGTGAGGTGGTTGGATTACAGGTGTTGTGTGAGAAATGCCATGACAAGAAAACAAAAACAGACAAATATGAAAAGAACAATTCTAAAGCTTCATGACAAGAAGTATGCTGATCTAATTGATCACAAGGTAAGAGAATGCATTCAAAAGAATGAAAACTTTGAAGTTGAGTACAGAGGTAAAGTGATGACACTCACACCAGAAGATCTCAAAACAAAATGCTTAAGCAGACAGTATATTGAAAAGCCAAAGTATGGTGAAGAGCCATATCATTTACTATCTTATTTATGGGAACCTACTAAAACTACAAAAGATGAGAAAGGAACTGACTAACGTATTTGTAAGTGGAAAGCCTGCATTTACAGAAGTGTGGTATGAAGGCTACATAGAAGAAGGAGACATCAAGCACCAGTTTTGGTTAATTGATCCTCAGGGTCAAGATCAATATGGTAATGAGTATGAAATGGAGGTGAGGTGGTTCTTTAAGAACGTCCCTGCCAAGATTAGAGCAGCTCATGACCAAATTTTACAACAGTATAAATACAAGAAGAATGATACAGGGAGAAACGAAAACAGAAGCTCAGTATAGAGCAATTTATCTAGACAGCAGTTCTAGTTTAAAGGACTTTTCCATGGATAGGAAAAAGTACCATAAGAAATATATACTTAATCAAGTGGTTGAGGACGAAGAAAGTAAAGCAGCCACTACAGGTAGACTTGTAGAAACTTTATTGATGGAGCCCCATCTATTTGATGAGAAGTTCCACATATCTACATGTATGTCTACACCAACAGCTATGATGTTGGATTTTGTAGAAGCTCTATACAAATATACAGTGGAAGCTACAACTGAAGATGGTATGGTAACTAGAAGCTTTGAAGACATGTGCAAGGATGCTTATGCAGACGCAGGCTTCAAGATTACATTAGATGCTGTTCTTAAGAAGTTTATAGGATCTGAAGCTGAGATATATTACAAAGAGATTAGAGAAGTTAGATCTAAGAAGCTTACAGTGGTAACTACTAAAGAAATAGAAAACGCTGAGAAGATTGTTCTAGAATTAAAAACTAATCCTATTACAGCAGATATTGTAAACACTGTATCTGATGTTGAATATGCTGTATACAATCAGTTACAAATTGAAGGCTATGAAGTATTAGGACATCAGTTTAAGTCTATGTTAGATAAAGTGATTGTAAATCATAAAAGAAAGACTATTCAGCCATATGATTTGAAATGTACATGGTCTGTAGAAAACTTTTATGAAGAGTATTACTTATATAGAAGAGCGTATATTCAAGGTTATTTGTACATGTGTGCAGTGCTTTATCACTTTAAAGATCTTGTTGATAATCAGGGTTATAAAGTTTTAAATATGAAGTTTATTGTATGTGACAGTACAAACTACATGAATCCATTGATTTATAATATGAGTGACGAAGCTGATGAAGCTGCTGAGTTTGGATTTGAACACAAAGGAAGAGAATATCCAGGTGTTGCAGATCTAATCAAAAACCTTAAATGGGCTTTAGATAATGACAAATGGAACATTTCAAGAGAGAATCATATTAACAATGGCATTGTAAACCTAGACTAAATGGAGAGAAAACACACAATCACTAGCATATTCATTGTCCCAACGCTTAGCATTGGCAAAGAAAAGTTGATAGACAATGGATTTGTAAATGGATATATAAAAGATGGTATGAGAGATACACAGTATGAAAATGCTGTGTATATTCTCTTTAAACCAGAGAACCTAGACAAGTTTAGAGTTTTTCTAGATGGAGAGTATGAGAGAACAAAGTCCATTATAGATGACTATGACTATCAAGATGGTTATGTAGTGGTTGTTTATGAGATCAATTCTAAACTGAAAAATGATATAGAATTGATAAAACAGGGCAAATATTCTAAAACTTCTCCTGCTTTTCAAGGAATATTCCCTAAAGTTGTACAGATTAAGAAGAATGGATTGCGTAGAGATGAAATATCTTTGCAATACAGAGTCTTTAATAAGACAGAAGATCTTGTACAGTTTTGGGAAGATAAACTAGGAATGAAACTTCCAGAAGACTTAGAAGTTTGGCATGGTTTCTTTGAGGAATTTGAAACATTAGATCTTAATAAAATTAAAGAGTATGTATAACAGTGATATACTAGACCATCTAATCAAGAAATATGGTATAGATGATGTAATTAAATTTTGTGACATGGAGCGTGAAAAGAATGCTCTCTTAGCACAATCAGTAGATGAAGACAAACAGCACCATCCAGAACCTAATGAATGGAGATTCGAGAGAGACTGGTGGGCTGAAAGTGGTAAACAATTAAAACAAAGAATATGACAGGAGCAGAACTATTAGAAACCTATCCTAAGGCAGCAGTTGCTATTAAGGAGTTTTATTATGGAAAGATGATTGATTCTTTAGAAGAAAACAATGACATACCACAAGAGTTCAAAGATATGGTCCAAGCACAACAGTTTGATAGTGAATATGTTGCAACATTTATTAACACTAATCCTAGATTTTTGTTTGATATATTTGATGAAAATGGTATTTATATTACTACTCCTGTAGCAGCATCAGATGGTTATTTTAGATGGGAAATACACTCAGAAGCAGAAGTTTATGAGACATCTGAATATTTAAACAATAGAAAGATGGCTGAAGCTGCAGCTATAGAACAAGCATTTAAAATCTTAAATGAGAAGTTATGAGTGATCAAATAGTATTAGAAGTCATAGAGAAGTATGCTCAGCGTAGTGAGATAGGAATCAATAAGTATGGAACTACACTTAAACAGAATAATCATGATAACTATCTAAAACATCTGCAGGAAGAATTGATGGATGCCACGCTTTATTTACAAAAATTAATGAGCTTGGATAAGGAAATAACTAAATTGGTTAAAGATTATTCAAATGATGCAGAACTTGGTCACAAAATAAGAAATTTAGTTAGATAGAATTTTGTAATTCTCTTGGTTTATAAGAAGGGTTGCAGTAAATTTGCGACCCTTCATTTTTTAACTAAAAAACACAAATTAACATGGATTTAGGATTAGATGCCTTGAGCAAGATTACAATTTTTAGCAAGTACGCAAAGTACATCCCTGAGCTAAAGAGAAGAGAAACATGGGACGAGATAGTAGACAGATATGAGGCAATGATGACCAAGAAATATCCTAATCTAGAGAAAGAAATCAAAGACAGTGCTACATTTATCAGAAAGAAGAAAGTTTTACCTTCTATGAGAGCTCTTCAATTTGCAGGACCTGCAGCTGAGGTGAACAACTCAAGAATCTACAACTGTTGTTTCCTACCAATTGATAGTGTTCATAGCTTCAGTGAGACTATGTTCCTATTGTTAGGAGGTACAGGTGTGGGTTATTCTGTACAGAAGCACCACGTAGACCAACTACCTACCATTATTAAGAATGAGAAATTTAAGCACAGAAACTGGCTTATTGAAGATTCTATTATGGGATGGGCTGATGCTGTGAAGGTCTTGATGAAGTTTTATTTTGAAGGTGGTCTTAAGCCTAAGTTTGACTTTAGAGCTATTAGACACAAAGGAGCTAGATTAGTGACTGCAGGAGGTAAAGCACCTGGTCCAGAACCATTAAAGATCTGTTTAGCACACATTGATGCTATCATGGAGCGTAAAGAACATGGATCAAAGCTTACACCACTAGAGTCTCACGACATCCTATGTTATATTGCTAACTCTGTGTTAGCTGGTGGTATCAGAAGATCAGCAATGATTGCTCTATTTAGCCATGACGATGAAGAAATGATTACATGTAAGTATGGTAACTGGTGGGAGTTGAATGAGCAAAGAGGTAGAGCTAATAACTCTGCAGTTCTTAAAAGAGGTGAGACATCACAAGAAGAGTTCAAAGGTTTATGGAAACGTATTGAAGCATCAGGAAGTGGTGAACCAGGTATCTATTGGTCTAATGACTTAGATTGGGGAACTAATCCTTGTTGTGAGATTGGATTACGTCCATATCAGTTCTGTAACCTATGTGAGGTGAATGTATCTGACATCACATGTCAAGAAGACCTTAATGATAGAGTGACAGCAGCTGCATTCTTTGGTACATTACAGGCAGGCTTTACTGATTTCCACTATCTACGTGACGTATGGAAGATGACAACCTTTAGAGATGCTCTATTAGGCATTGGTATGACTGGTATTGCTTCTGGTGAAATATTGAAATACAATCTAGAAGTGGCAGCAGCTGTGGCTAAGAAGACAAATCAATTAATCACTGAGATTATTGGTACCAATGAGGCAGCTCGTATTACATGTATCAAGCCTTCAGGAACAACTAGTCTTGTATTAGGTACAGCAAGTGGTATCCATGCTTGGCATGCTCCTTATTACTTACGTACAATGAGATTTAATAAGAATGAAGACCTTGCACAATACTTGATGATCAATCACCCTGAATTGTGTGAAGATGATGTATTACGTCCTACAGATACTTTGTGTGTACGTATCCCTGTTAAAGCTCCAGAAGACTCTATTCTACGTACAGAGACAGCAATTGATACGCTAGAGCGTGTTAAGAGATTTTCTACAGAATGGGTTAAATCAGGACATATTGATGGTGCTAATACACATAACGTCTCAGCAACAATATCTGTTAGAGAAGGAGAATGGGAAACTGTAGGAGATTGGATGTGGACTGAACAGGAACACTATAATGGTCTTTCTGTACTACCAGCATTTGACCATACATACAAACAAGCTCCTTTCGAGGACATTACAAAAGAAGAATATAATGCACGTATTAATGCATTAAGTTCCCTCGACCTAACTAAGGTGATGGAACTAGATGACACTGTAGACTTTGGTCAGGTGGCAGCATGTGCAGGTGGTGCGTGTGAAATCCAATAACATGGAAAAGAAAGAGTTCATAAAAGATGTACATTA
>Ga0164293_10000862_pt1 | contig 25252 bp, 17 predicted proteins | sample GEODES118metaG_FD_111487 | JGI IMG/M metagenome (GOLD analysis project Ga0164293, IMG submission 111487) | Eutrophic lake water microbial communities from Lake Mendota, Wisconsin, USA - GEODES118 metaG | ecosystem: Environmental > Aquatic > Freshwater > Lake | place: USA: Lake Mendota...
ATTTGTTGTATTAGTTTAGTATGTTGTTTTTTGTAAGATTCTTTACAGAGAATATATTCGTTATAATCACTTGATTTTTTATAATTTTGTAAAAATTCATTTGTATAATCATTTAAATCTTTATCATACTTTTTACTAACTAATGTTGATTTTTTTTCTAAATTTTTACTTTGTAGAACTAATTTATTGATAGATTCTTTTAAATCAATATCTTCTTTTTCAATACTTTTCATTGTATTTATAAAATCATTATATTCTTCTAAAGTTTGATTATATGCTGTATCTTCACTTTCATCATCAAAAAAGAAACCTAATTCATTGTTATTCGATACTGATATTTTAGGATTACCATCTGTATCTCGACAATAGGGACATTCATTTGATTTACGTAGACAATTGATAATACAATTTACATGAAATGTATGTCCACAAACTAAGTTAGTTTTTTGTATATTAGAATTCAAATCTTCTAAACAAACACTACAAATATCATTATCATTATATTGGACCATTTATATAATAATCATAATGATATTATTTTTAAGTAGAATACGCAACAGCTCCTGTTCCATTAGAAATTCTTAATAAATTATAATTATGTGCTTCAACAAACAAGTCATAATTCCATAAATAATTTTTTAAATTATCTGGATTATTATTATTGAGTGGAATCATAGTAAAAATAATAATTGAGTAAGGTAAAAATTGCTGTGGAAAATTATTAATTTGGTCAAATGATTGAAAATTCAATTTATCTTCTGGATATATATTACATATCATACCAGTTAATGGAATTATATATGTATTTCCATCTTTTTGAACATTTCTAAATGTAAATATTGTGTTGTATCTTATTTGATTCACTAAAAGTGTTCCATATATTTTAAAATTAGTAAAATCAACAGCCACAATTACATAAGAATTAAACATATTTGTTCTTTGTGAATTATCTTCTAATATATTTGTAATTTGTTCAGTTAATAAACTTTCAAGTGATTTATAGACAGTATTATAAGGTAATTTTGTAGTTTGAACAAGTGAATTTACCAAACTGTTATATTCACTTTGAGAGATATTTGTATTGTATGTATCATATACATTACTCAATACATTTATATTTACAAATTGTAATACATATTCATTCGTTGTAGGCTGATCTCTATAAACAAAATTTAATTCCAATGTATTGATTGTTAATGTGCTTTGTAATAGAGGTGTTTGAAAATATATATCAGTAATTGGATAAAACTGCATTCGGCAATTCGGACCATTCATTATTTTATTATCTTTCATTGAACCATTTTCTAATATATCATACCTTACTGGTTCGATTTTAACGTTAAATTTTGTATTATTATAAGCAATATATGTACCATACACTCTACCAATCCCTTCATTAAATACGATACGTATATTTTGATTGTCAACAATCGTTTTAGGATTTATGCTTGTAGTTTCTAATGAATAAAATTCAAATAATGACCGAAATACATTATCAATACTATTATTTGTATTGTATACTGGATTTCTCCAACTATTACTAAAAACATTATTTGATAATGTAATAATATAACTCGCTAAGAATAAATATTTACTTAACGGGGGTTCTACTGTATTAATTTCTAATTGAAAACTTTTTAAATTAGTTAAATTACAACTACCACTTGGTTGAAAATTATCAGGTTCGAGACTAAATGAAAATATATTAAATAAATCATTTTCATCAAATGGATAAACTGTTGATCCCAAATGATATTGAAATGGTTGTAGAATATTCCAATATCGAAAAGGTAAATTATTTGTTCTATCTTGACCATTCATTAAAAATTTAGCATCAGTTAAAACATTCAATGAAGCTATACTTAAATTTTCAGACATTTGTTGCCGAATATTATTAATAATCATTTCACTTCTGTATTGAAAATTATTTAATGACCCTTCCATATATTTTTCACCATAATTATCATTATTCCCATAATTTGACCATTGATTAAATTCAACTCCATTATCTGTTTTACGTAAAAAAAAACGTATTTCTTTTGTAGGGTGAAAAAATACTAAGTCTAAAATATTATGACTATTTATTCCAAAAAATCTACGATATTGTATTTGTTCTATTAAATATTCATGAGGCAATTCCGCAAATTGAGTACGTTCATTATTATCTAAAAAAATAAATTGAGCATCTAAGTGTATCTGAAATGCTTGTTTTAATGATGTTTCTTTAATAAATTTTAGTATGGAATGATTATTATTGTTTGGATTAGGTTTTATTCTTTTGTTATATAAACTATTTGTTTTGCGTGTTTCTACAATAGTATATAGTTCACATATTTTTTTTAATTCAACAACTATTTGAACTTCCGCACTCTGTAAGGCTATTAATGGTAAATATAAACCACTATTATTTGTAAAATATAATGGTATTGGAATATATAAATTAACACCTATTATACTAGGATTACTACTACTAAATTTATATGTAATTGTATTTGTATTAGGATTTAACATAGTAGGATTATAAAAAGTAGGCGAGTGACCTATTAATTCATTATAATTTAAATTTGTTGAATAATCTTTTTGTAATCTATAGGAATTATTAATGGTTTCTCCATTTATAAAACAAATACGTTGTCCAGCTATAAATAATGTCACTGAATTTATAATATTAGCTCCAAGATTTTTAATCCATTGAAATTTATCATTTTCAGAACTATATATAGATGGTAATCTAATAACCAAAAATATTGGACCCAATAAATCACCATAGCGATTTATATTAAATGTAAATGTTGTATTTGTATCTTCAGTTATATTAGGTGTCCCAATATAATTAATTTCAAAATTTTCCATGGAAAAATTTGTATGTCTACGGTATACGCTCCTGAAAAAAGATATTTGAGGATTAGCATTAAGATATATATTTTCACTACCGTAAGCTTTTAATTGTAATAATCCTCCAGTCATATATTTATTAATAGTATAATTCTTTTAATTATTTATAAAAACAATCTAAATTAAATATATATGGAACGTGAATATAATTTAAAATTAAATGAGCTTAATATACTATATATTAATTTAGACCGTCGTCCGGAACGTAAAATAAATATTGAAAATGAATTAAATAGACTAGGACTAAAAGGAACAAGAATAGCAGCTATAGATGGACAGAGTCTATCTGATAATGAAAAAGAATATTGGATGGACCGTAAAAATTTTAATACACTTACACGAAATGAAAGTCGTGTTTTTGGTCGAGTAGGATGCTATCTAAGTCATCTTAAAACTATGAAACATGCTCTTGATAATAATATATGGCCATTATTAATTTTAGAAGATGACTGTAAATTTTTAACAGACCATACAAATATTACTATTCATATTCCATCACATACTGATATATATTATTTAGGAGGTTTATATTGGTGGAAAGTTGGAGAAAATGATAGTGATAGTCTAGACTATACATTTGATAATTTTAAAGATAAATTATATTATGAAAATTCAATACAAATATTACCTGATTTTTTTAGAATATGTTGTACATTCGCTTATATATTGCCATCACGTGAACATATACTAAATTTATTTTTAAAAATGTTAGAAGTAAAAAAGAAAGCAATTGACATGATGTATGTTAGTTATGTTCAAAAAAATGAACGTTCTTTTATTATACAACCTAGTTTATGTGTTCAATCTGATGAATTTACCAGTGATGTTACTGATTTTGGTCTTCAAACACCATCAAATCCATATAGTAATACATATTTTTATGATACAAACCTATATACGATTCCTAGAGTAATAGAATTTTACAATAATAATTATCATAAGGTGCTTAAACGCTTATTAAAATATTATACATATAAAAAACTAGTGCCTAATCCTAAATTATTATTTAAACATTTGCGAATAGTATCTAAAGAAATTATATCTTAAAAATATAAATGTGTAATTTATATAATGATGACACGTTTATATTCATTTTTTTGTAGAAATATAACAACAGTAACATGTTCTCAAAAAATTGTAAATGTTAATCCATTTAAAAATACTAAATTATTTCAGATTTATAGATATAATCCGGAGGTAAAAAATAGTAAACCATATACACAAATCTATTCAATAGATTTAAAAAGTTGTGGACCAATGGTTCTTGATGCATTAATTAAGATTAAAAATGAACAAGATTCTACTCTAACTTTTCGTCGTTCTTGTAGAGAAGGTATTTGTGGGTCATGTGCTATGAATATTGATGGAGTTAATACATTAGCATGTCTCTCTAAAATTGATATTTACAAAAATAAAACTAATATTTATCCACTTCCTCATATGCTAATTATTAAAGACTTAGTACCAGATTTAAATAATTTTTATAAACAATATAAAAGTATTAGACCATGGTTGAGCACTAACCAAATGAATGATAAGGAATGTATTCAAACTCAATCTGAACGTGCTAAATTAGACGGACTTTATGAATGTATATTATGTGCGTGCTGTTCGACATCTTGTCCATCGTATTGGTGGAATGGTGATAAATATCTTGGTCCCGCCGTATTAATGCAAGCGTATCGTTGGATAATTGACTCTAGAGATAATTCAACAAAACAAAGATTACGTGATTTAAATGATGATTTTAAATTATATAGATGTCATACAATTATGAATTGTACAAGAACATGTCCAAAGGGTCTTAATCCTGGTAAAGCTATTGCTGAAATTAAAAAGAAAATAATAATATAAAATATCCCTTAATTTGAGAATAGGATATAAAGAAATTATATCCTAAAAAAATATATGTCTCTAGAAAATTTTAGAGAAATAAATTTGTACGAAAAAACATTATATAATAGTTATCAAAATTGTAATAATACATTTATTTATCCAATACATAATTATTATTTTGGATGTAATGATAATATAATAAGTATTTATAATGAAAATTTAGAATTAATCGTAATGAATGACACTCTAATACGAAATAATTATAATAATATATACATTTCATTATTTAATCAACGATTAGTCATTCAATATATTTATAATAATCAAAGTATAATTAGTATTTTTAATAATAATTTTACCAATTTTGGGAAAGAATCAATGATTGAACTGAATAAACAAATTATTTATATTTGGAATAATGAGCCTATATATATTGAATATAAAAATCAATGTTTTAATATTTATTCTATTGAAAATACATTATATTATCAATACAAATTACAATTTAATATTCAGGGATATTCTAATATTATATGTTTTAATAAAGATATATATTTATTAGCTAAGCTTGATTATGATTATTATGTGTATATCAAATTAGGTGATAAATTAGAGCATAGTAATTATTTTAGATTAGACTATGATGATATTCGACATTTATCTATTGATTATTATCAAGATATTTTTCATATTATTATAATGAAAAATGATAATAGTTTAATTAGTATTAAAAAACATAGCCTAGATATTTTTGTACATTTTAGTGAAAAACAAGTATATTCATCAATTTCTAATTTTATATTACATTCTAATAATACACTATTAATAAAAAATAAATGGGCAGATGAAATCGTTTTTGATTTTAATAATATTCCAAAATATATTCCAAGAATATTTAAATCTTTAGATATTGAACCAACAATGACTAGGGAAACTTCTAAAATTATTTATATACAATCTAGTAAATATTTTGACTATTTTAAATGGATAGTTGAAAATTATGATACATCAGAAAATGAAACAGTTATTTTTTATAAAAATGTAGAATATAATATAAATATTCAATTTGTTGATAATTTTATAATCCATACATTAAACATGGAAAATATGTCAAATCCTATGAAAATATTTATGTTTACAATGGGTAAATTAATATTATCGGATGGAAGTATATATAAAAGAAGTTTTAAAAAAACAAATATAGTTCAAAATATAATGATACATATGATTAGTAATGAAAATAGTAATGATTTTTATATAAAAAATGGGGAAATTTCAGAGTATGATTTAAAAAAAATATTATATTTTTTAATTATAAATAATATAAAATACATAAATCAATTATTTTGGACACCTTTTCAATATTTTAAATTAGATATGAAATTAATATGGAATCGGTCCAAAGACTATTGGGAAAAGATTTATAATGTATTAAATAAAGATGAGAATTTTGAAAATTATATGCCCTATTTATTTTACAATATTATAAACGGCTAATATATATGGAAGTAGAACATATTTATATCGGATCATTTGTAATCATTTTTTGTTTTATTGTTTTTATGCTATATATGAATGTTAGATATATATGTTGTAATTAGGTTTTATATATATACGTTTAAAAATTGTATTTTAAAACAGTTATAAATAATATATAACAATTTAATGTCTCAAAAGGCTACTCCTATTAATCAAATACAACAACAAGATATGAGTCAACAACCTCTTGATAATGTAGATGAAGTATTAAATGAAATGTCTCAACAAGAACAAGAAACATTTTTTGGCAATAATATGCCTCAGCAACCTCAACAACAAATGATGATGCCTCCTCAACAACAGATGATGATGCCTCCTCAACAACAGATGATGATGCCTCCTCCTATGATGATGCCTCCTCCTATGAAACAGGCTCAATCATTTAGTGAACGTTTAATGAGTGAACTTAAAGAGGCGTTAATTGTAGTAGTTGTTTTTGTAGTTTTAAATTTTGAACCAGTTTCTAATGGGTTAAGCGGAATGTTATCTCGTATAAGTAGTAATGGCACTGTTTTATTAGTATTAAAAGGTTTATTAGCGGGTGTAGTTTTTTATGGATTAAAACGTTTAGTCATAAATAATTAAAAATAGTTATATATTTAATCTGTTTTTAGTTTTTTTTTATCTTTATCACAAGATATCATATTTGGTGTAAACCTATAACATTCATTATTAAAATGATAAATTTTATTATCAATTACAGCAGGATTAGGACCACGAATTATTATACAATTTCTTCCAATACAAGCTCTACTGAAAATAATAGCTAATCCCATACCTAATATAAAACTTAAAATAACTTGACCTGTCCGATTTTCTAATAATTGTTCTAACATATATATATAAAATATTTATATTAAAAAATTAGGTATCATAGAAAAAAACATGGATATAAAAATAATCCGGTTTCTAATATTTTTATAGTTAAATTTTTATTTATAATATATAAACTAATAATTACTAATATACTAACACTTATTAATATATGTATTAATATTATTGGATTAGATGTAACGAATAAGATTAATATACAAGATATCATTAATATTCCTAATAGTATTTGTTCTAAACTAATTTTAATTTTTATACAATTTTCTACAAGTTGTTTCTCTTTTTCTTCTACGGGTTGTTTCTCTTTTTTTTCTACAAGTTGTTTCTCTTTTTTTTCTACAAGTTGTTTCTCTTTTTCTTCTACGGGTTGTTTCTCTTTTTCTTCTACGGGTTGTTTCTCTTTTTCTTCTACAAGTTGTTTCTCTTTTTCTTCTACGGGTTGTTTCTCTGGCTGATTTGTCTCCTCAATAATAGGTTCACTCATTAATATATAATAAAATAAGAATTAATATATTGAAAATTTATATTTATTAACATGGAACACATTGTTGTGATCCAACAAAACTTAGACCTAAACAACTACATTCATTCGCAATTGTTGGAGTGCCTACTATAATACGTGCTAAATTATAAGTTCTATTATATGTATTCATAAATATTTCACTCAATTGATTACGATGATTTTTACTATATTTTAATGATTCTTTTACTAGAGCATAATACATTGGACTATCTGGTAAAACGATTTGATTTTCAATTAATTGTTTAGGATCCATAGGATATTTTATATTATCTCCAATAATTTTTAGTAATTCAAGCATTTTAAAATGAGATTGTAAAAATTCATTTAAATACAGACTACCACTTGAATATCCTTGTCTTGCTGGAGATAGACTCTTTGTTTGTAGTCTGTTTAAAAAAGCAGTATCTGTCATTTTAATTCGAGTATTCATTTGTGTGTTTGTAGTTCGTGATACCAAACAATTGTCCGTAGTTGTAGATTGTATATTTCTTGTAGCATTTATATTTGTTTGAACATTTGTTTCGCTACTATCTATTTTATATACAAATTTAAATAGTTTATTCATTACCATATAAAATTTATCTGAGTCATCCTTATTATAAAGCTTAGCACATCTTTGTATAGACGCATTATAATTAGGTAACACAGTACTGGTGCATTGAGCTCTAGTGCGCGCATTGAGACATCCAGCAGGATTAAATTCCTCATAATCCACATCTGGACAAAAATCTAATTTTTCAGTGGACGGAATAGTTAATTCAAATAACCATCTGCCTTGAGCAAATGTATCACCACTATTAACCCATATTGTTTGTGCTCTACTATCAAAATTTGGATTATTATTAGATGAAACTATAATAGTTTGAGGTGTTTGGTTCACAGCATATATTTGATTTGCCCATGTTCCACCGCAATTTTCATTTCCATTAAACCAACATGGTGTATTACAATTATTAGAATAACCATATCTGCCATAACTATTTCCTAAAAAACATTGACCCCCATATTGTAATCCATAAAAAGGCATATTTTGACTATTAGCAGTATTCATACATTGATCTCTACTCATATTTCCCATATAAAATGGTAAATCACGATTTCCAGCATCGGCAAAACAACCTAAAAATCGATTTGGTATTATTGTTCCATTAGGTGTAAGCTGTTTTCCTACGCAACGCATATTAGATAAATCACTAAAGTATGTATTTCCCCCATATGTAAATTGAACACGTATACCACCCGAACCTCCTGTATTATTTACTCCAAAAAATATTTTTGAATTAGGCGTAACATTATTAATCGTAAATCTATATGTATTATTCCACTGATTGCCGGAACTCACTTGAATACCATTATAAAAACACTGAAATTCATTATCAGCTAGCACTATCATATTAACTGGTTGTGATTGTGAAAAATGTTCAATATTATTAGAGGGACTAAATTTATGTATTATAAATAATAAAAAAATTAAAATAATTAATAAGAAAATTATTTTCATATATACCTTAAAAAGAGATTATTCTGTAAGATTGTAAATATTTCTAATGCGAACATAGTCAAGATCTTTTGGTAAATAATTTTTATTTTCAACAATATTTTCAATATTTTTATATTTTTTTATTAAATAATAGGCAACTACACTATTTTTCAAATTACTACGAAATTTTATTTTTTTATAATAATCACTGCCACATAAAATACATAAATCCAAAAATTCTTGACTATTCATATCAAGATCATTCAGTATTTCTTTTAAATTATATTCCAAAATATGACTACTATTTGTTTTATAAAATCGATATAAATGTTCACATCCATAAACTAACATATCATTATCTTCACTAATACACCCATCAATTTCCCCTTTTTTATATAGAATACCTATAGCTTTATCTGCTTCCATATCCATATTATCAATATAGTTAACATTCATAATATTACACAAATATTTAATAGCTTGTTTCGTTTTACGGTCAATTGTCATTGAATTTTTTTTTAATTCATCTATTTTATTTAATACAATTGTTTTAACATCATTTTCATCTACACTAATTTTTTGTAAATATACTGACTCTAAATATTGAATAACTTCAAGACTACGACTACGTTTATAGGCACGTTTTTGTAATTCATCTATTTTTTCCCTTGGTGGTTTACCATCAAATACATATACAGGTTTAATCTTATATCTTTCAAAGTGTAATATTTGTTTATGAATTTCTTCTACTGGATTTTTATTTTGAATTAATGCCTTATATAAATATAATTGTAAATCTATGGCTAATGTTTTATTTTTTAAATCATATAGTGTTAATTCTCGAATAGAATTTTTATTATACCTCTTAATTAAATAATTTAGGTCGCGAACACCCATTTCTTTTTTTTGCTTAATATATCTTATTGTTTTTTCTTTATTATCTTTTCGAAACTCAAAAAAATCAAATTTTAATATATATGATTGATTGGAAAAAACAAGAGATTGAAGCTTTAAGTGGACGTTTTGTAAGTCGACCTTTATTAGAGTTTATATATAATAATACAATTGAAAGATATAATTATAAAAATGATTTTATTGATTGGAATACATATATATTCAATAATACGAATAAGGAAAAAATTATTCAAATACAAAAACAAATGATAGATAGAGCTCTTGATTTTCAAAAACGTTCAAAAAAAACAGATGACCCTATGGTAATTTATTGGTTTCCAACCCATTTTAAAAAAGAATTACCTAAAAATAAAAATAGTCTTGATGTAAATGAAATTAATAGTGCCTCAACTTTTTATAGAGAAGGAGACAAATTTATAGCTATATATAGAATTGAAGAAGCTCCAAAGGTTTTATATCATGAATTAATTCATTATTTTGAATTAGATAATATAATCCCATATGGCGATGATTTTGATTATAAATATCTATTTAATTTAAAAGCTCCGTGTTTACTACGTGAAACCTATTGTGAAATATTGGCTTTATTATTAAATATAGATGATATATCTAAAAGAGAAAATATAAATTTTATGGAATTATATAGCATAGAATATGCCTTTTCAATATTACAAAAACAGAAAATATTAGATTTTTTTAATATAGATAATCCAAATGATTTTTATAAATTATTAAGCGATACAAACGTTTTTACATATTTCATTTTGAAAACAGCTATATTATTGTCTTTAGAAAATCCTATCGATTTTTTTAAACAAATAGAAAAAAATAATTTTAAATTAATGAGTATTGATTTTTTAAAAACAAATATAAATAATGGGTTAGATTTATTATTTAAAGTAAAATTTTCATTAGATATTCCATTTTTAAATAATACTTTGCGTATGACTATAATTGAATAAACCTTTTCTCAATATCATTATATATGGATGAATTAGCTACTGTATTTTCAAAAATAAATAGTTATATAGCACTAATTTACAGATATTTACTTGAAAAAAAATGGTCAATTTTTACATTATTCATTTTTGGTATTGTATTTTATTTTATATATGGATTACTATTGATTTTTAATTATAAAAGTCATATTAAAGAGAATTGGCAAATGTATAAAACTAATCCTTTATTTTTGCCTATAGCTGGATTTTTTATGGAAGGTAATTTTGTAAAAAATACATTTCATAATTTTCAAGATTTTTTGTATACAAATAGTAAAAATGCTTTTCGATTATTAATTAAACCCATACAGTATATTTTTAGTATTATTACGAAATCAATTGGAGATATGGTATTTACGGTAAATAGAATGCGACAAATGGCGAAAGTAATACGTGAATTATTTCAAAAATTAATAGCTGAAGTTTTTGAGCAGCTTACCCGTAGTGTTTCAACATTACAATTTTATCAAGAAAAATTTAGAAATTTAATGAAAAAACAGTATGCTATTTTTCAATTAGTATATTATTATTTGGAAACACTACGTGCTACATTTGAGAGTATGTTTAATGGACCATTACCAGTGATGTTATTATTTTTAATGATATTTGGAGTTTTAGCAATGTTTGTTATGAGTATGTGTTTACTATGTCCAATTCCTTTTGTTGGATTATTTGCTTGTCCAATATGTGTTTTATGTTTTAGTGGTAATACTAAAATTGATTTAGATACAAAGAATCAGAAATATATAAAAGATTTAGTTTTAGGTGAAAGTATATTTCCTAATCAAAAAATAGTAGGTAAATTTATATTTAAATTAGATAACCCTATCGCTGTATATCGATTGGGAGATGCCTTTGCTACAGATAGTCATATTTTCTATAATATAAATGGATATCCACAACGAATTGGTGAAATATGTAAAAATTTAGAAACGGAAAATGTTAACGTTTTATATTGTATAGCAACAACAAGAAATTTAATATTTAGTGGAGGAAAACAGTTTTCGGACTATTATGAAATTTCGAATGAATTATTGGATAATTTATGGAACAGTAATGTAATGGAAAGTTTAAATGGTTATCCACAAATAAAATCATTTAAAAATTATCCGAGTGGGTTTATCTTAGAAAATTTAGATATATATGAAAAAAAAACGGGATATATATATCATTTAATAAATGAAACAGAGGTTGAATTATATAATTATGAAGGCATAATATGTAGTGGTAATAATATTGTTTTTGAAAAAGAATGGATTCGTATAGCTGATAGTAAGAAAGCAGTCAAATATATAGGTAATCATAATAATAAATTATATCATTATACTACTGATAAAAGCACTATAACAATAAATAATGTCATTTTTAGAGATTTCTTAGAAACAAATAGCAATGATGTTTATGATTGGTGGAATAATGCTAGTTTAAAATTTATAAGTAATTGTATTGTTTAGAATATAATATCAAAAATATATATATGTCTATATTTATATATTTTTTAGTATTATTCATAATTATCATTATTTCAATTTTAATTGATAATAAAATAGAACATTTTAGAGATAGTTATATAAATGTAAGAAATATTCCTGTTGATCATTCAGTTCAAATGCGTAAAAAAATTTTATACGATAATACACCTAATTATCCGTTTTTAAATGAAAATGATTTATTAATATGGGACGATAGTTTAAAATTTAGAAATGATATTGTAACAAGCAAAAATACCTATACTCCAAATTATTTAGAATATATATTAAAACCATTTGCTCAAATACAAAAATATAATGATAAGGATTTTACTGAAATAAAAAATGGCTCATATATTGATATTGAACAGTTTTTATTAATCGTAGATAATATTATGAATATGTTTTCAAATGCTATTTATTATAATTTATTTAAAAATCGGAATCGCCCAAAAAATATTATGTGTCCAAACATTAATATGTGTTATGTTAAATTAATAAATAAAAAAATTGTTCGAGTTAGAAAAAATGGTAAAGGGATTTATAAATGGGATATTTTGATAGAACTTACATTATATAATAAGGCATATAGTTATGGTATTTTATGTATTGTAGAAGATATGACTTTAATTAATCTAAGGGTAATAGGTATTCGTTCTGAAGATATGCGAGTTTTAAATCCAAACTATAAAAGAGACCCTCAAATTATGATTACACAAGATAAAAATTTTCCATTTTTAGATGAAAATTATTATAGACATAATGAAAATACAAAAGTTTTAGTTGAAAAAAATGTAAATAAAAAAGTCGATGAATATCTAAGTCGGCAACTATTAACAACAAGTGGACAAATAAATTTTGAAGCAGAGAGAGAAAAACAATATACTTGCTATGGAAGTTATGGCAGCGATAAAACAGAATGCGAAAATAATTATGACACCTATTTTAGAGACAAAAATCGTGGTGTATGGGATAAACAATGTTTTGCTGATACTGACTGTCCATTTTTTAAAGCAAATAAAAATTATAGAAATACTTTTGGTGGGTGTATTAATGGATTTTGTGAAATGCCAGTGGGTATTAAGCGATTAAGTCCACGATTTTATGATATTACAAGTGTGCCTTTATGTTATAATTGTCCAGATAGTAATAATTGTTGTACTAAGCAAAAAAATCCAGATTATATTTTTGAAGGTGATATTTTAGTAAGAAAAGCAAATGAGAGTGATTTAATAGAGAAAGGTTTACAACTAACTTAAAAAACCATACCATTATGAGTATTAATATTTTTTACACGTTCGACATATTCATGTATTTCTAATTGAAAATTTATATCCAGATTATTAAAATTAACAAGATTACCTGATTTAGTTAAAAAATATACTTCAAGTTCAGATAATCTAGGTAGTAAATTCAAATCAAAAATGATTTCATAGTTAGTATAATCTAAGTAATAATTATTTATATCTTTTATTTTAGTGTATATTTTAGCAAATATTATATCATTATCAATATTACTATTTTGTTCTACGGTAATATTACTTTCTATATTTTTAAAACACAAATAAATATAATCATTCACATTAATATCTTGTGGTTTATATATTCTTTTCTTATATATAACTCCTTCATCGCCTAAATAACCAAATTTAGAAGGAAAAATATCATAATATTCTAATATTTCATTAGGATTTTGTATATTATTGTTTATCTGTAATGGTGTTTGCGCAAATCCACTAAAAATGGGATTAATAAGTGTATTATTAATTGGATTTTTATTATAATTTTGTTTATATATATCTGAAATAGTTTGTCTAAATCCTGTATTATTATTTCTAAAATATGAACAGACTAAACTATTATTTGAATGGAGATCTAATTCAATTGTATTATATTCTTTTTTAATATCAGATATATTGAATGAAATTTCATCAAATATAGAACTTTTATTATCAAATGATATTGTTCCGCCAAAACCTTGATATCGTCCTTTTATCGTAACACTATGAAAATTATTTTTTTTTAAATTATTTGAATAGTTACAATCTATAGATTCTCTTAAACCAAAGTATAACATTTTAAAATTATATATTTTATCGTTAGTTGAAAGTATTAAGTCGAAAGACTTTAAATATGTAGTGTTACTAAACAATGTTTGATAATATAATTTACTGTAAAAAAAATTATTTACAATATTTTTAATGTTACTAATAAAATAAATTTTATAAATTTTATATCCTTCAAAAATGTCACCAGTATTTTCTATTTTAACTACTGTACATAATTTATCAAATTGAACTAATATATTATCAAATGCTGTTAAATCTGTTTGATAATAATTTTGAAACAAATCAATATTTTTAAATTTTTCAATATCATTAATGTCTTTGTTTTGAATTTCAAAAGCAAAAAACCATTGTATATTTTCATAATAGTCAATCCATTCATCCAATTGGTCAGGAGTGTTATTACAATAAATTGTTTCAAAATAGCCAGGAATAGGTAAATCATATGTATTATCTAATATTTCACTACTATCTACTTTTTGAATATTTTCTAATTTATATGTATTATTCGGTACAGGTTTAATATATTTATTTTTTTGATTCATTTCAATTGTAACTTCAGAACTATTATAATAATTTCTCTCTATTTGTTGAAATCCAATATTTGGTATACAAAATCCTTTCATTCCAGTAATATATACTTCTTTTTTTGATAAATTATTTATACCTTTAATGCCACAATTATTAATTCCATATATGTCTAGGTTTTTTTCAGATTGATAGTAAATTTTTGTATACCATTCATTATTTACAATAATATTTTGAGTTGCTAAACAGTTTGTAATAATACTATTATCATTACGTATTTCATCACTAATTTGTTGAAAAGGAACATCATAATTATCATCTAATTCACACCTAGTATAACTAGAGTCATTTGTTGGATTAAACATAATAATTACAGGAATTCCACTTTTAAATTCGTATTTAATAGGATTGTTTAATGTTAGTTCAATATAGGTCTTACCTTCAATATTTATACTATTAACATTTATATCATTTATAATATTCATTTGTTCATGATATATATCATCTATATCAAAACTATTTAAACCATTCGTAAAATTATTTGTTGTTTGATTATATTTTTGATAGATAGTATTATTACTTCCATAATTTATATAAATCGTATATCCTTTTTTTAATACAAATTGTTTATCACTTACCCAATTTTTTAATATATATATTTTATAGGTCCCCCTTATTTTAGATTGTGATACTTTATATAATGTAGTATAATAATCTTTTACTTGAATTAAACAACCTCTATTTACATTATATTTAATTGAAAATTTCAGATTCATTTTAAAAATACGATAAGTTATTAGTTTTTCAGACAATATTCCATTTGCTGTTTTAGTATATTTAGGTAGTGATAAGATATCACTCATTTCATTACTATTTTTAACTTCAGAAATACTTTCGATTATATTCGTTTGTATTAATTCATTTCTCTCAATATCATTTACATTAATAGAACGTTGCTGGTCAATATAATTTACATTAATTGTTATAATATAATTCTCAAGTATATTTTTATTAAATAATACTATACTTTTATCAGTTCCAGATTTTGTATCATCTGGATTATATGATGCTGTAATTATGTAAATATATTTATCCCCCGAATTTATAGGCACCCATAGAGAACCTATAACAAAATTTGATGGTTGACTAAAAATATCAAATAAATGATTGAAATCTTTATTATTATTATTTTGACTATATAATTGGTAAATATTTGATAAATTACACATATTTTGTTCTATTGTTCCTTGTGATTTAAAAGTCAAAACATCTTTTTGATTATAAATACTATTAAATGCTGTATAAAAATATAATTGTACATCACCCGAAGGAATATCAACATCGCCATATATAAATTTATTGGCATATGATGTATTTTCTAAATATGAATTCAGAGAACCACAAATATTAAATATATTATCAATTACTCGAGCTTTAAATTCAAATGTTTTATGTATATTATTTTCCATTTCTTGTGTAAAATCTAAGTCAATCATAACTGTATTGATTGGTGACAAATCTACCAATAATTGAAAAATATCTAATAATTTACGAATTTGAATAATATCTTTACTAGCATTTTCTCTTAAATTAATTATTTTATTTTTAATATCACTAATTGAATTGATTAGACCTAAACCAGATTCTTTATCAAAACATAAATTTAATAAATTTTTATTATCTAACATATTTATGATGATTCGATATCGCCCATTTAAAAAATTATCCATTTGGCTAAATTGTTCATTTATTTTTAAATTAAGATAGTAACCATTTTTAAAACTAGTAATATTTTGAGTATCTAGGTTATATAGATTATAAAAAACACTATTAATATTATTATATATATTCATATTTAAACACTTATTTATTGTATCAGAATTATCAGGAACTATTTGAACAATCGTTTTAAATTTTAAATAAGTATCATATAAATAAATGTATTTATTCGTATCAGTAACTAATATTGGTTTTGTTTTAATTCTATTTTTAACAATTGAATCTTCTGAATAAATATAATCTAAAATAGATAAATTGCTCAATACATCATAATTTTTATTTATTTGGATATACAATATATAAGTAGTATTATTAATTGCTTCACTATCTTGATAAAGACTATTATATGTTACTTTACCAATAATATTATTATTTTTATCTTTTACATGAATAGACCTTTTGAAAATAAAATTATCTAATATTTCTAATTCAAAACGCCAAATATTTTTATTACCAATATCAATATATGTTTCTATGATATATAAATAAATATTAAAATGTCCTTTTGTCCATAATAATATATTATTTTTATCAATAAACCAGGGTAGTATTTTATCTAAAATTACTTTGTTAATTATATATGCATAATCTAAACAAATATTATCTGAAGTTAATTTACCATTATCTTTTATATTATTACTTATTGATTCATCTAAATTATTATACATATTATTATTTATATTATTGCCAAAATTTTCTAAAATTAAATTAAAAAATGTTAACATTTCTGATGTAGATGATTTATTCATTGAATTAGGAATAGACATCATAAAGGCCTGCCACATATTGTATGGAGTAAAAGTATTTGACCTCAAAAGTCCCAAATAATCATTAGCACCCATTGAAATAGGTATGCCTGATTTAATAAATGCTAATCGAATTGATAAAAATGTTAAATATATTTCAAATGTAAATATATTTTTTATATTTACTTCAGTGCTTCTATATATATCTAGTAAGTTACGTTGAATAATCGGTCTAATATTAGTATTTTTTAAATATATAGTATCACCTATATTATAATTCGAAACATCAAGTAATTCTATATACATTTTATTTTGTAATATATTATCTGAACCATATGTCATATACATTTTAGTAATATATTGTTGAGCATATTCTATGGTATTATCAAATGAATTTTTCCAGGGAATTGGTCTCTTATTATCTATATAATCATTTATATTTAAAATATTTGAATTACTATAACCCAATATATCCTTTGGTGTATCATAGGTTTGATCAATAGGATTTGTTCCTAAACATAAACAATAATTATTTTTCTTTAAAAAATTTAAAACTAAGTTATCTTGATTAATTATAAAACTGATTGGAAAATTAAATGGAACTTCAAATCCAATATAGCAATTCCTAATTTCTATTAATGGCCAATTTTGATAAGGAGTAAAATAACTAACAATATTATATAAATTTGAATTTTTATTGTTTTGAAAAAAAGGATTATAATGTACAAAAGATTGTAAATTGTATTGTTGAATATAGTCAAGTAAATATTCTTTTTTACTAAATTTATATAAATATTTTATATAATTTTTATATCCTAACCGAATAATATCTTCAGTTGGTAATTGATTATGTAATTCATTTATTTCCGGGAATTCATTTAAAGTTCCCCATTCGTAAGGAACAATGCATCCAATTGTATCACTGGTAAAACCATATATTATATCACCTATATAAATAGGCTGACTTACTTCTGTTTGACCACATAACTGAATAACTATACTATAATTTCCTTTATCATTACTGGTTTTATCCTCGATTGTAGTTATACGCCCAATTTTATAAGATTCATAATTAAAATATATATTATCAATAACTATTACTAACTCATTTTCTACAAAATTACATGGAAGTCCAACATTATTGTTTATATTACCATTACCCGTATAACTATTACTATTATTATACATATTAATTAATGTTTGACCTATAAATTTCATTTTTTCTTTTAAATTAGGATATAATGTTCTAAAATTAAATGGACTTAATTTAATTTGTTCTAATATATTAGTTATATTATCAGGTAATATACGATTATTTTCAGATATATTTTGTATATTTTGTAAATTTAATACAGGACTAATTATACGCACTTCATATTTATATATAGGCAATACCCGTGTTGTAAATTCTCTATTTAACAATTTAGCTACTTCATTTGTTAATGAACTATTTGATACATCTCTTAAAACTTCAATATATATACGTTTATTATTATCAATAGCAGCACCTTCTATAATAAAAAAAATAAATGGAGTAATAGGATTATAAATAGCAGTAAATATCATACTATTTAATACCTTATAACTTTTTATCTCATTCTTCTTTGTAGTAATATCATATAATACTTTAAATCTATATTTTTCATAATTAGGATTGTTTATTTGATTATTACTAAGATCGCCTGTTTTTAATATCTTTTGATAATAATCATATGTAGTAAATTTAGTTTGATTTAGACTTCTTTCTATTTCATTAATAAATTGTTCATCTGTATATAAACCGTTTGAAAGACTGACTTCATAATATGGTATTAAATCATAATTAACTATACCAGTCATATTTGTTTTTGTTGGATTATTAATAGAATAATTACGATTTAAAAAATCTATTTGTTTAATAAATTTACTATTTAGGTCTTTCGTATATATATATTCTCCATAATTTTGTAAATATTCTAACTGAAAATTATTTGCTTTTTCTATTATTATACTATATTTTTGATAAGCAAAATAAATACTATATCCTGTTCCTACAATTGTATTATCAATAGTAGCAATATAATTATTTTGAGTATATATTGTGCCTATATTAATATTTGGAATTTTTAGTGATAATATAAATACAAACATATTAATATTTTTAGCCAATGTTGGTTGTTCTACTATTGTACAGGTAAATTGAGTTCCATTATTATTATTTAAATGTATAGGTTTTCCTGTATAATTAATAATAGTATTACTCTGTGTTTTAGTTTCTATAATACGTATATTATCTAAAGGAATACGTATTGTTTGAGGAAAAATATAATTTCTGGATTGAGTTTGGGATGAATTTGACTCGTTAAAATTAACTGTTTCTAGTGCTGATATAGGGGGGTTATTATTAGGAACACTTTCATTATAATTAACAGTATTTGTAGAATATATACTAGAATCAAGAATAAGTTCAAATTGAACATCATGTATTACACCAATTGGTTCGTAACTATTAATTATACCATACTTACTATCTGGATCACTTGCTGAATAAATGATATCATTTATTATTAGTTGATTTTTACGAAAATTTGACATATTGTTACTAGAGTAGGCGGCTAAATAATTATTATTATTATTTAGTTTTTTTAACAAATAATTTTGTTTATTATTATTCATTGTTAAATATACAGTTCCTGGAATGAAATTTGTAATAATAGTATCTATATCTATATTATAATATATATCTAAAATTTGCTTAGCATTTCCAATTTGTTCATTACCAATAGTTGATTTATATATCATTGAATTTTGTGCGAATGCGATTTGATTATAAGTATACATTATATACGCATAACATGTCTGACTATTATAAGTAATAGGTCCAATATATGAATTAACAGTATTCATTATAAATGGAGTATTAATATTAAAACGTGAATAAATTACAGTATTTACTATTGATTCAGGCTCATTGAATACATTATTATCAGGTCCTAAAATTAATATATAACTTATGTAGTTTTGATTTATAATATTAGCAGAACTTAAAATTAATTTTTCATCAATTTTGATATATATAGTGCTATTATAATGAAATATATCTGTATTCAGTTTATAATGATTTATTTCATTTAAAAAACTTTTATAAATCCTATAATAATAAGTATTACTGGGTCTATCATAGCTTATATATCTATAAACAGTATTTTCAATATAATCTGTACTATTATTATTATAAAGAGCTAAAATAGACTGATTGATTATACTATCACTTTTAAATCTTGAATTAAGAACATAGATACCAATTATATAAAATATTTTATTTTCATCTGGATTAGGCTTATCGGCCTGTTGTATATAGCCAACAATTCTTTCATCGATATTGTTAATTTTACAATATAAGTTAAAATAACCATTAGGGTATCCGTAATCTATTTGTTTATTTAAAATTATTTTATCCATCCAGTTACAAATACCCAATTGTAATGTAAAAGTTTCTGTATTTACATATAATAAGAAATCATTAAAATACATCAAAGGATTTTGAATAGCTAAATCATTTATTCTTTCACGCAATATATACTTATTATATTTTGTATTGTTATTAATTACTTCAGATGTATACACATAAAATATTCTATTTACTAAACTTGGGTCTCTTTGATATTTTATATATGTATCTTTTTCAATAGTTGGATCATTATTATAATAAGCAAATACATCTGTATTATAAAATAAATTAAATTGTATTAAAAAAAAATACGCTACTTCAAATATATTATTATCGGTATACTCTAAAAAATGTTGAGTTGTATCTATTTTATTTAATATATTATACAATATACTATAAATATCGTTTCCTACATAGAAATTAGGATATTTTTCAAAATTATCTATATCGAATTTATATTTATTATTAATAAATCCAGGAATATCATAAACTGCTTCTTTAAGAAAGAAATCATATTTTACACGAGCTCCTACATAATCAATATTATTTATTAAATATTGTTCATCAAACATCATAAATCTAATTTTACTATTAACAGCATAACGTAAGTTATTTATAATCAACGTATCATTATTAATATTAAAAATAATTTCTGGTAGAGCAATATCTAATAGCTTCATTTTATAAATATTACTAAATGTTTTACCTAAAATAACTTTAAAATAGGAGGTATGTTCAAAACCACGAATTCGTGATTGTAATAAAAAAATTCTTGGTTTATTGTTTTTAAATATTGTGTAATAACTATCTATTTTTGGATTGTTAACATTTATATTAGTTGTATAGTATATACTAAAAAAACTTATTCTATTCTTATTATCTTTTAAAAAATCTTCTTGATTAACATATTGTGGTAATAAATTTTGAATTACTTCCCAACTAAAGATTTGTATTATTTGTTCATTTTCAATATATGAGATATTATATATTGGTGCATTATTTTCAGGGTCAAATTGAATACTTAACGAGTTTATATTATTAATATATAATGTAACATTAACTAAATCTGTTATAAAGATTTCAGAATTATTCCGAATATAATCACTTCTATTTTTATAATCATCTTGATTATTATATTCATCACTGGTAGATGGTCTATCTGTATTCTGACCAGGTAAATATATAAATAATTGACCATAATATTTTCTTTTATTTGTCATTAAAAATCCAATTTCATTAAATTGTAGTTCTATACTATTCAAATTATCTTTTAATAAACGATTTTTACTATCAATGGCTATAACTGATTTTCGTAAATAATGATTACGTTTTTTAAATCGTTCAAATTGATCTTCTATAATACTATTTGATAATTCATTTATATTTTCATTGTTATTTTGATTTAAACTATTCGTATAAAATATAGAACTGGCTTGAGATACAGTATCTTTATTATTCATATTTATTATTTTATTATTCATAGATATTTCATATAATTCTATAAGAAGATTTATATTTAATATCTTTTATATTTCATGTTAAAAAATGAGTTGTTAAAAATTTTAATACTTGTGTAAGAGCCATTTTTTTTTCAATTTGATAAGGACGAATTGATTTCATTGCTTCCGTATATGTCATCCAACGAATATTACTAATCTCTATATTTTGATGTTCCGTAAAATTTTCAATACTATAGTCAAAAAATTTATTAGCTCGAGCAATATAATATATGTGCTTGTATTTTTTATTATTTGAACCAAAATATTTTTCAACAATAGGTTGTTCCGTTAAAATAATATCTAAGTTATCTTCCGGAAAATTAGTCTCTTCTCTAAATTCACGTAAAGCCGCATCTAAATTACTTTCATTCATTTTCCGTTTACCCTTTGGAAATTCCCATTCTTGTTCTAGCCAATTATATTTAGAATTTTTTACGACTTGATATAAATTTATATACTGATTATACTTATTAATATATCCATGTTTTATTAACATGAATTTTTTCTTTGATATTAAATAATCATTTTCAAACTTTTTACGCATCTCATCCGTCATGTAATTATTATCATTATCATAACAATTATAATCAATTGAATACCATAATTTATTAAATGGTTCATTTAGTATTCTTATTTTTTCATTTATTGTCATCTCATTAAATATACGATATATATATTCAATATTATTTATACTATATTTACCCAATATAAAATCCATAAATCCTAAACTAAATTTACGACATATCATCAAAAACCGAATATTTGACACATCTTTATGGTATAAAATGATACCAAGACTAATAATTGGCTCCAAACAATTACGTAATACATGACCTAATTTACCACAATTACAACAATATATTTTTCTTTTTGGATTAGTTATATTCATTGATATATAGAAATATTTTAACCTATACTAAAAATAACTATATATTCTTAAGTATTTTAATTCAAAAATTTGATTTAAATATATATATTTAATATAATATATAGCATCTATGTCATTATTTGTTAGGAACACACTTTTTCATAAAATTTATCTATTACCAAATGAAATTAATAATAATATAGATAATTTACTATTAGAAAAACTTAAAAATGATGTTGGAAATAGATGTATTAAAGAGGGATTTGTTCGACGTGATACAATTGAAATACTAAAACGTTCTATCGGTAGTGTTGATAGTATTCATTTTAATGGGCGTATATGTTTTCAAATGACATATAGTGCTGAAACATGTAATCCAACGGAAGGACTCAAATTAGAAGGAAAAATTGCTGATATTAATAAGATGGGAGCAATTGTCAATATTGAACCATTGTCTATTGTATTACCTAAACAACATCATCAGGATTTAGAAATTTTCAAAAATATTTCAACGGGTGATACTGTAACAATTTCAATTATTGGTTGTCTTTTTGAATTATATGACACTGAAATAAACGCGGTAGGAATCATTACCGGCAAAAAGTAAAAAATTGATTGATATGATTTTTTTATAACATATTAAAATGACCTATTCTCCTCTAGCATTTAATATTAATAGAAAAACACTACATTATAATGAAATATATAACAAAAATCATAGACGTTTTTGTCAACGATTTATTGATACAATTGTATTGAATCATCATAAATTAATTATAGACTTAACTCGTAAATACAATGTAGATAGTTGTATGTTTCATTACGCTACGGTAGACACTGACATCTTTTTATGGAAAATTAGAGATATTCTTGACAATTTCATGAATTATACAACTGTAAAACAAGTAGTACATAGTCCAGAAACAATTACTGCTATTGAAAATCTATTTGTTGAAATACAAAACATAAAAAATGAATGGATACGTGTATTTCATAATTAAACCTATAAATTTATTATTAGGTAAATATCCTTTTTTATTAAAAGATAACAATATAAAAGATTAATTTAGTAGTAAATAAATCTATTACAAGCTTTAAAATAAGTCTATAATAAAAAAAGATTTTATATATACTTATTATAATGAATCAAGATTACCATAAAATAGCTGATATATTATATTATCCACATGGAACTTCTACTGAAATAATACATACAGATAGAATTATATATATTACATATTTTTATTTATCAGAAAATAAAATTGACAATTGTATTATAGATATTAGTTATGGATTATTTGAGTGGTTAACAATGGAAAAAGAAAAATATTGTAATAAAGTTCGTAAAACTAATTATAGAGTTGTTGGGAAAGAAAGTCTAAATAATTACCTAGAAACTACTTATCAATTGGTTCTTTCTCAATAGACTTCATATTTACAATATAAGCTAAAAAAGCATATCCCATTGCTAGATAACACCACATACTACTAAATTCGCCACTATAATTATAGTTATAAAATGACCAAAGGCATGTTGTTACACCATATATAAATAATACTAAAAAACGTTTATGCGGAACTTGCCATAAAAGAGGTAAGCACATAAATGTAAAATAATAAATTCCATATAATATAATAAAATATACATGAATGTGTTCTATACCCCAGTCTAGATGACCATTCATTCCCTTACCTATATTTTTAGGAGCACGTAATATAAATAAAAATAATAAACCAATGATAACTGGAATATAAAATATGGATTTTCCATTAAAATAAGCATTACCAAAACTTTGAACAATTGGTTGTAGGGCTACTATAAATACCAAAAAATAACGAAATATTTCATA
>Ga0164293_10000863_pt1 | contig 25247 bp, 26 predicted proteins | sample GEODES118metaG_FD_111487 | JGI IMG/M metagenome (GOLD analysis project Ga0164293, IMG submission 111487) | Eutrophic lake water microbial communities from Lake Mendota, Wisconsin, USA - GEODES118 metaG | ecosystem: Environmental > Aquatic > Freshwater > Lake | place: USA: Lake Mendota...
ATATAATCTTCTTGAGTATATTCGTATGTGTTTAAATTTGAGAAATCAATTGGTTTTTCAGTTGTATTTGTTTCTGTAGATAAAAAATAAATTTTATCTGCTGTCATATTTCCAAATGTCTGTTCTTTTACCGTCGTATCCGTTTTTAAAACTTTATTGGTTTTAGGTACTATTCTTGATTCCGGTGCGATTCTGTCTTTACTAAACACTAAACTAGATGCTGATGATGTTTTTGATGATAACTGTACTTTAGATAGTATTAAATTTCTATTATTTTCCTCAGTTGAGTTTGATGTTACTCTATTTTTAAATTCAAATGTTGGTCTAAAGAAAAACGGATGTATTTCAATTAAATTAGTTGGGTTGAATGTACCTAAATTATTAACAATTAAACTATTTAATATTTTAAACGAAACCAAACCACCAAAACCTGTTTTATGTATTGAGGTTAAAGTATTTCTTAATGAGAGATAAATTTGTTGTGTTTTATTATTTAAAGTTGAACCACTAAAATCGGTAATTGAATTTAAATCAATTCTAAAAGTATATTGATTTGGTGACTCACTTAATAATGTTCTTTCACTCGATAACATTTCGGTAGATTCGGTAAAATTATTTGAATCATACTTTGGTACAGAGAAATTTGGGTTTATTTGATAAACATAAAAGTCACAATATGTTGGATTTGTTAAATCATCAACATCATATTCAATAACAAATTTTATTCTTTTACTATCAACAACAGTTTCTTCAATAACTTCATCAGTTAAGTATTTCTTTTCTGAAAATTTCTTTAAATGAATTTTAGCAACTTTTTTTGACATTAAAGGAAACCCTTTTGATATCAATTCTCTTTCTGATGTTGTTGCTTTTGATTTTGAAATTAATTTACCACCTCTTAAAACAACACCATTTTCGGTAAACAATGCATCAGAACCGTATTTACCTGATACAGAATAATCTCTATATTTTGACAATGCATTTTTAGAATTTTCAGGTAATTCACCTTCCTCATTCTTTATGATGTCATTTTTTGGTTCAACCGAAACACCATAACTTGTGTCCGCAATTTGTTCGTTATATGTTTGTGAATTAAAGTCAAATCTTGTAGTAAATGGACCCGCAATGTATTCCTGATTGACCGTTGTTTTTTCATTATCATATCTAATGATTTTTACGGTTTGTTTTATTTCAGGAATAAAATTTATATTATTAGGTAAAAAAGGAATAGCTAAAAACGGGTCATCTTTACCCCATTTTTGGTACTTATCTTTTATTTTAGATTTACTACTAATATAATCATCATAATCTTGGCAGCGTATTCTACCTAACCCTTTTGGGTCATTATTGTCAATACAAACACCTAAATCAACTACTTTCATTATACTTTTCTATTTTCTATTTCTTTTAGAATCTTATCGTGTAATTCTTCAATTTGTTCGAGTTTCAATGTTAAATCAACGATATAATTTTTTAATTCTTCGTGTTGTTTAAAAAGAAAATCTTCTGTTTCAAATAAATCTTTATTTGATTTATGTTCTAAGTTTTCAATTACATTAATTAATTTATCTTTTTCCATATTAAAACTTTTTACCTACACCTGATATTAAACCCGGAGGTATAACTGCACCACCAGCTAACGGTGGACCTGGTAATACTCCACCTTGTAAAACAATCTTAACAAATGAATTTGAATCTTCTTCTTCTGTGTGTCCGTCGATTATTGATTTAACTAAAACACCAATATCGTTACTTTCACCATAAATAGGACCCGTTGGTACACCAGCAGATTCAAGTCTACCCATTATATTCATTAAAGCTCTGTCCTGACTATATCCCGGTAATGCTTCTGAGAATAATAAAAGTATCGATGGAACTGAAATTGGTGACCTCGCGGATAGTGCGGTTTCAATTGTTGAGAGTATTGTTTGAAATAAATCATAACAATTATTTATTTCATTTTCTAATAATTTTCTCAATAACATTATTAAAGATGTTATTATTAGAAGGTATCTTTTATACTTGTTTTTTATAATTTTTTGAACGATTTTTTGAACGAATGCAACCAAATCAACTTTAACTAATCTCCAAAATTCCCTAACAAATAACCAAAATAAATCGGATACAATATTCGATATTGCTTTATAGAATTTTTTAACTAAATCTTTTATGTTTAGGTACACATTTGTTAACCCCGTTTTAAATATTTTATATAACATTATTAACGGTAAAAACACTTTAGCTGATAATACCGACATAATTATTGCCTTTGGTAAATTTAATATGAAATTATTTAAAAGATTATTTAAAAAATCAGAAATAGATAATGAAGAATCCGATTGTTCAAATGCATCTCTTGAAACGTTTTCTAAAGTTTCATCAATAACATTTATTATACCTTTGTTATTTGATAAATAAATAAAATCTTCAACATGCATATCATCAACAGGTATTTCAAAGTTGTAACAGTCTTTAAATCTCAATACTCTTCTATATCTTAAATCTTCATCATCTAAATCAATACCCTCAACGTCATCAAAATCGAAGTAAAATTCTAAATCTTCTTCGTTTTCACTAAACATATCGACAGGTGTTTGATTTTTCAACTCATCCTTGTTTACATCAGAACCACATATTTTAAATAATTTATTTATTAATCTCAAAACCTTATCTAACGATAAGTTAAACTTATTTGAATCACTACAACTCGAACCTCCCTGAATAGTTAATAACATTGATTGTTTTAACACATCATTTATATCGGGAAACTCTAATGAATTATAATAATTTTGAATAAAATCTTGAACTCTTATTGTATTAGGTGAACCTTGTGTTAGACCTGTGAATACAAATTGTTGAGTCGATGCACTCCACGTTGCGGTAAATAAATCATTACCACTATTTGAACTATATGAGTATGTTCCACCGTTTGTGATTAATTCATATAATTCTCTATTTGTTTTTTGTTTGTTTTTATCTGGATTTTTTGCCTCATAAATCAATTGACCACATGTTGTATCAGGGTCGATTGTGAATATATCTAAAAAATCAAATTCATCGGGTCTTAATGCTATTGTATCAATCGCAAATAACGATTCACTACCACAAATACCATCACCCATAAATAAAGCCTCAGAAAGTCTTTTTACCGCAATTTCTTTAGCTTGACCAAGGGTTGTTTTAGATGCATTAACAGCATGTCTTTTTATTTTACCTTTAACGGGGTTTTTATCAACATTTACATCTACACCCTTTTTACTAGCATCGGATGGGGTTTTTATACTTACAGCATCACTTACCGTTTTTTTAGATGTTGTAATAAATTGTTCTGTGATTTCAAGTAATTCAGTAAAGATATCCTTATCGTTATCTTTTTTTAGTTTTTTCTTGTTGTTTTTTAAACCATCAAGTTTTTTCCCAATTAATTCTTCGGGATTTGGGATATTTTTTTGAGCGGCATTAGCGAGTGAACCGAGACCTTCTTTTGGGTCGTCGTTAATTATCTTAATTGTTTCAATTTTAGATAAAAGCGTTTTTTTGGTTTCAAGTGCTTTACTCATTAATCTTTGTATATACCTTCTTTTGAATCGCCGTCAGGTTCTTGCATTAATTTTTCCAAAAGAACTCTATCATCCTCAGTTAATTGAAGTTTGCCACCCACAGCATTAGGTCCTGAACCATTCATCTGTTTTAATAGTGCGCTTTGTAATTTAACTAACGAAATTTTCTTTTCGGTACAATCGTTTAGTATTTTTTGTTGTTCCTTTATGACAGGTCCAATAACACTCATATCCTCCGCATCTTTCATAAATGTTAACATTTTTTTTGTTATCATTGACGCAGTGTTTCTTTGTTCCACAATATCATTGTAGATTTCTTGCATTAATGCTAATGCTGAATCCGTATCTAATGATATTATATTTCTTTTCTCTCTCATATAATATAAATAGATAAAAGATTAATTTATAAATCCCAAAAGAATACCCTCGTATACTTTTTTGTATTTTTTTAATGAGATTCTGATTTCTTTGGTTGAAAGTGATGTCATTTCTCTTAATGACAATAGTATTAGGTTTTTATTAAACTTATTACCGTCTCCGATTTGGAATACTCTTTCAAAATTCGCAAAAATTTCGATTAGTGCATAACCTAATTTTTGTTCATTTTCATTTAGTTCCTCAGATTCCATAACGTTCTCTAACTCTATGACAAATTTTATAATCACATCTTTATAATCCACATTAAATTCATCAATGGAGTATGAATATTCAAGACTTTCTTCAATATCGGAAGAAATATCATCATAAGAAACATTTCGATTAAACTCCTTAGTGTCTTTTTGAATTGCACCCATTAAGTAGTTTTTACAAATGGTTCCAAAGTACGAATATGCCTTATGATTCTTTGTATGGTCAAATTTATTAATTTTAGTAATTAAAAATGACATAGTATCTGCATGTATATCTTCAAATACCATGTCTTTTCTATATAACTTATATCGTCGAATAATACTTTCGACCATTATTGTGAGAGGTTCTCTTAAATATTCATTGAATATCTTGTTCTTTTCTGTTTCGGAGTCGGATTCTAAATATCTTACCACCGCTTGTTCTTGTTCCTCCCCAAAATATATTTTTTGGGTTCTCTTACGGGGCATATTTTAATTTTCTACATAGTTTATATCTCTTATGTTTTTAAAGAAAAATTCTTTCTTGGCGGTGTCTAACCAAAACTTAACTTCATCCTGTGACAATTTAACTTCCTCGGAGTTTTTGTAACTCCAAAATAATGAATTTTCCCTGAAATTAACATGCTGGTAACCAACTCTAGGTACTGTCATTACAATAATGTTATTGTGTGTTAATCTTAATAAAAATTCGTATCCAAATGTTAATTTGATGTTTTCTTTAAATTTACCATATTCTCTAACTACGGAAGTTTTATATAAACCACCACTTATTTGAAAGTTTTGATATTCCAATAACGCTTGATTATCTAAAAATCCTTGTTTGTCGGTAAATCCATATGCCCATGTTGATTCGTTGGTATAACTCAAGAACTTACCTTCTGTATTAATATCTTTAACTAACGATAAGAACACACTAACATCGGTATTTTCTCTCATATACGTGGACATCGATGATAACCAATTTTTGGTATACTCATCATCAATCTCTAAAATCGAGAACCATTCTGTGTCGCAATTATCGATAGCAAAATTTAATTGACTACAGAAATCCGTTTTATCATTATTTTCAACAAAACGATATTCTAAATTAGTTTCATTTATATTAATATTAGATAAAACATTATTAGGTCCGACAATTAATAATTTAACATCGTTATAAAATTGTTCAACTGATTGAAATGCATTGTTGAACATATATGAATGTTCTTCATCCCATTTATGGATGGGTAAAATTACTGTTATATTTTTCATTATATTTGATTTGTTTCGTTGCCCGAATTTAATATTTCATCAAATTCTTCTTTTATTTTTGTTAACGCCTTTTCAATCGCTTCAATTCTCTTACTTCTAAAAGAGTCAAATATATTTAATACGTTGTTTTTGGTTACTTCTGTTGAATATGGTAACAAAGTATCTTTCATTTTTTGTTTTACTTCGTCGTTAATTTCAATTCCCTCTAACCATGCAGTAACATATGTTCCAACAATTTCAACAATTTTTGATTCGTCATATGTCCACATACCATTTTCACTTAACCAATCTGGTTCATTTTTAGGAATCTTACCAATTACAGGAATACCCATTTTCATAGATTCTAATGGGAACGTTCCAAAAGTAGAATCGTCATCCACCCAAACTGAAACCATACACTCTTTTAAACTATTTGCAAAATCAGTATATGGCATATTAATCATATCTCTAAATGTAATCCATCTGAGATGTGGGTATCGAATATAAAATTCTGAAATAATTTTTTTACTAATTGACCTATCTTTACACGAAATTGCAATAATAGGTTTTGGTGTTACTTCACTTGGAGAAAATTCATCACCAATAATTGGTGGAATGATGTGTACTAAACATTCATTAAAGATGTCGTTAATATATTTTTTTGAAAGTTCGGTGGTTGTGATAACTCTATCAAATCCATAATCCGACCATCTACTACCTATCGGTAATGTTTCAAAAATATATTCTTTTTGTTGTACCAACATAACTTTAGTACATCTAATGTTTGCAAGTGATTCTAATACGTTAGAATAGTATTCGGGTACAACAATTACGTCGTCAATTTTAATCTCGACCCTATCGTCTTTAATTGTTACAACTTCTAAATCATTGTATTTATCACCTAACCAACCTGATACACCTGAATAGGTTTTATCTTCGGCAAGTATCTTTACACTACTACCATCTTCTTTTAGTGTTAACGCCAAATCATAAATGTGCTTAACAGATGCTCTCGGGTTATTTCTTGTATCATAAACTAAGAAGTAAATGATATTGCTTTTATTGTTTAAATTATCTAACGCATTAGATAATTTTTCCATGTTTTCTTTATTCTTGTTCATCTTCAGCTATTAATATTTCATATTTTATTAAAGTGTTATATGCGATTTTAAATGAGATGGATAATCCATTACTACCGAATTCACCCAACTCTTCATCGTTTTCAACATATTCATTTAAGATTCTTTCAACACATGATTTTAATATTTCATATTTAAAAATATTAATTTCTAGTGTTGTTGTGCCGTCTTCATTTTGGATTTGACCGCCAGTTTGACATTTTTTACTAATTCCATCAATGTCGATGTAATAGTTTTTTCCGAGTATTTCAACCATTTTTTATTTATATCAGATAATTTATTTATTTGTTGGTTATTTGTAAAGTGATTATTGTAAAACGTATTAAACTTTATAACTTTTTTGTTTTTTGGACAATTTGAAACAACATGAACGTCATCAGTTATCCATAAATCACATTTTTTCCATAAATTTTTTATTTTTTCAGGTGATGAGAAAACTATGTTGTCACACATTACACCGTTTTTGGCTAAAAAGAATAAGGTTGATGGTTTTGATTTACCCTTTTCACTTAAACCCACTAATGTGAATTTTATATTGGGATTTTCAAAAATCAATGTATTAAATTCAGTTGCCGCTTGATTATAACTCAGTCCTGCATGACCATATATCTCCATTGGAAAATCAATATATAAAAACTTATTAAACTCGTCAATAGATTGGAATCTATACGTGTTTAATAAGTTTTCAATTGAAATCGGTAAACCATCGATACCATAATCAAACTTTTCTTCGGCATCTGGTTCGGTGTTTAGATAATAATCTTTATAGTGATAATCAAATTTTTGAATGGTGTTTCTTAATACACCATCAATACTTACAAATACTTCCATAAAGGAAATATAATGTAGAATAAATTATAAGTAAAGGTTAATCATACCTTTTCAATATTTCTGTGATAATTGGATTTCGAACAATATCTTTAGTATCGAATTCAAATACACCAACATTTTTAAGGTCACCTAACCTTACTTTAGCGTCGTATAAACCCGTTTTGGTTTTATCTTTGAATTTATCAGATTGTTCTAAATCACCTGAAATAAAGAATTTAGAATTAAAACCAATTCTAGTTAAAAGAAGTTTCATTTGAGATGGTGTTGCGTTTTGTGCTTCTTCAAATACTAAAATAGTATTATCAACATTCCACCCTCTCATATATGCTAATGCCGCAATTTCAATAAACCCTTCTTCTTTTAATTTTTCTCTCGCATCTTTACCTATAATTTTATTTAATAGGTAATATGATGGATAGATATATGGGTCTAATTTTTCTTCCAACCCACCTGGTAGTGAACCTAATTTTTCTTCCGCCTCAACCGCAGGTCTAACGATAATAATTTTTTCAAATTTATTGTTATCATCCCAAAGTAAATCAACAGCCCTTTTCATTGCGATATACGATTTACCAACCCCTGCTGGACCGAAACATAATGTTATCTCGTTGTCACTTAAAGTTTTCCAATATTGTTCTTGGTTTTTAGTTAAAAACTTTTCTTTAGGTTGTTTAATAATTTCCCTAATTCTTTGTTTCTTAGGTTTTTTATTTTCCTCTTGTGAAGTCGTACTGTTTTTTGATGTTGCTCTTTTCAATTGCATGTTTTTTTTATCTTAATTATTATGAACCTGTAGAACCAAATCCACCTTCACCTCTATCTGTTTGAGAAAGTTCATCAACCTCAACAAAACGTACTCTTGGGTATGGAATTATGATGATTTGAACAATACGGTCACCTTTTTTATATGATGTACTATCAAGACCATCGGTTTTTTTAAATGTTGCCTGAATTTCTCCTCTATATCCACTATCGATTACACCAACACAATTGGATAATGATAAATCGTATTTTCTAACTGAAGACCTTGGAAACACCAATCCAACATAACCTTTAGGTATTTCCATCGCGATACCGGTACCGTAAGTAACATCAAACGTAGTATTTGAAACAATTTCAGTTGCCACTAAATCTAAACCAGCATCACCATCTTTAGCATATGACGGAATTACCGCTTCGGGATGTAATTTTTTGATTTTAACATCAAAATTATTTACATTGTGTTCAACTTGTTGTTTAATATCGTCACCAAGATTATTTAACAATTTATTTAAATCACTCATAATAGATGTTTCATCTGGTGATTCATCATTTAGAATTTCTTTTTCTAAATTTTGTAATTTTTTAATGTACGATTCAATTTCTTTTTTGTCCATTTTTTTCTTCTATAATTGAGAGTTCAAAACCCATTCTAACAACATTAGATAAATTACTTGAACGGTATTTAGCCATTTTGTCATCAGAGTCTTTATCAGAATTTAATAATGATTGAAATTCTTCTTCAGTTAGTGTTACACCAAATTTAGTTGCGTAATAAACTGACCTTTCACCAGCTTTCATTGAAACATCACTGTCAGTAAATTCATACATCTTACCGAGAGTCTTTCTTTGCCACTCATTGTCGTTTAACTTAAACATAAATGTTTTTCCAACTTGAGAGAGAAAAACACATTTCAATATTGAAGACGTTTCTGTTCTCATGTTTTCAGGTAATAATTCATTTATTTTAACAGCGAATTTCGCGGCTTTAAAACAATGATTTAATAATCCACCGGGATAACACGAGTACATGTCTAAGGACGTGGATGCTGGTGCGGTATAAAAATCTTCACCTAAAAAGTCTAATAATTCTTGGGTAAAAATACCATATTTAGAATTTGTATCTAAGAACTTTTTTGTGTTCGATTTAATCTGTTCTGCTGTAATCATAGTTTATTTTTTATAATACTCTGGAGTATTGTTTTGGTCAATGATACATTCAATTGGCATCTTTACAATTGACAAACTTTCCGATGAACGCATGTCACCTCCTCGATACTTTGCTGCAATTAAAGTCGCTTCTTCTACTGATTCGGATTCTACGATGTACTTTAACTTTTGTAATCTAGGATTACCATTTCTGTCTAAATTTTCGGTTTCATAACCGATTGTTACTAAGTAGTGCATAATTTTTTTGATTTTATTTGTTTTTAAATTATTGATTTGAAAAATTCTGTTCTGTTTTTTGAAACTGTTACTAAAGAGTATTTGTCTTTTACCGTTTCATATAATCGATTACCCAAATCTTCAATCATGTTTGGGTTTTCAATTAGTAATTTCATATACTTAGACCACTGTTTGTGATTTTTACTTTGTGGTACTAATAGTGCATTACCGTCGTCTGTTAATTTTCCGTCCTTGTAAGCGGTTTTTAAATCGATGGTATATGGCATACTTTCACTTGCAATGATAGGTTTTTTATGGAATCCAGCCTCAATAATCTTTAACTGAGATTTGTTTGAGTTAAATTCAGATGGTAAAATTGGTGCTAAGGACACGTCAAATAAATTATAATTTGAACCATATCTACCAATAGGTTGTGTCCAAACTCTAACATATTTTTTATTTGTTGTATCGACTTCGGGGGATTGCATAAAATTCATTAGATGACCTTTATAGTCCTCATCTATTGATTTGTATCCGTCAGTAAAGATTTGTTCATATTTGAACCAAACGGTTTCTTTTGGTTGAATTGGTCTAACTCTTCTTTCACCTGTTTGTTGGTTTACTTCCGTTACATTACCTCTAAGGTCGAAACCACACAAAACAAATTGAACGTTTTCATATTGGTTAGAAATCATTGAAATACCACTTCTGAGTAATTCTAAATCATATAAGTGGGTTGAACCCCCTAACCACCCAAAACGGACTCTATCGGATTTTGTTGGATTTGGTTTAAATTGTGATTCGTTGGGGTCAATAGCATTAGGAAATACAAGAACATTCTTAATCCCTAACCTTGTTTTAATGGTATTTGCAAAAAATTCGGTGGTACATGTGACATAATCTGCCAATCTCATCATCTCTACCTTTTTCTTCGGTAGTTCATTCTCCCTAATTTGGTGATACATCGGATGTTTTTGGTCTGGAGACCAAAAGTCGTCAATATCCATAATAACTTTTTTCCCTTGTGATTTTAAAAACTTAATTCTTTGAATATTGTCCTCGTGATTAGTTTGATGAATAAAACTATGAAAAACCACAATTTGATAATCTTTGAAAAAATCATCATTATTTTCCGGATTCAGTGAGATATCAACATGAAATTCGTTGGAATAATTATCCCCAATAAATTTGAAGGGGTCTAAGATTCTATATTTTCCCACACCATGTGAATCGGGTGGAATTGCTAAAATTTTAATTTTTGACATCAATTATTTCTCTTTTCTAAATAATAAGAAAAAAAATTGAAAAATCAAACTTACTTTGATTTATTTACACCGGTAATCTTTCCTTTGAATATGGAGTCACCAACTTTTAACACTAAGTTTTCGTTAATAGATAGTGTTTGTTGTGCTGTTAGTATTTGGTTCAATTTCGTATCCATTATCTCCATAACGGTCTTTCTAACGATATTTTCAATAATGGGTGTGAGTTGTTTGACTAAGTCTGAACTGTTGACTTGAGGGGATGTAGATGATTTTGACGATTGTGTTGTCCTTTTAGTTGCCACACCCTCAGATTCCATTAGTTTTTTTGTTTTTTCAATGAAATTTAAATCTAAGGAATCACTCAAACTAATTTGAGGTATTGGATTTTCAATCATCGCTCTTTTAATTGCTTCAGGTAGTTTAGAATCTTGTATTTTTTGAATATTAGATGTTTGTGGTTGTCTAACTGTATTATTAGGTACATCCTGAATATCTTCAGGATTACTTCTTAATATTTCTTCATTAACGTTACCTCTTTCAAAATCTCCCGTTTCAACTTTGTTTAATACTTTTTTTGCTTGTACTAATCTCTGCATTAAATCATTTTGTGATAGTACTCCTTGTCCAGTTTTTTCCATGATATTTTTTTTATATTATAAGTATTTTTAGAAGAATATTAAAGTTTTCATTCTTTTAATTTCTTCTTGTATCCCTATTTGTTCACCTTCTTTTGGTTTCTCAACTTGAATGTTGTCTTTTTTTAATAAATTATACAAGTCAGATTCTGAATCTTTCTCAAATCTTCTTCTTGTACCTTCACCCGGTGTTGTGTTACCACCAACTTGTTTTTGTGAATTTTTCCAATCATTTAATCTTTTTTGGTATAAATCACCAATTGCAATTTTTAAATCGTCAGGTGTTATTTGTTTTTGATTGTCGACAACTTTTACTTTTGTTTTCAAATCATTAAAAACTTCCTCATCTCTTTTAAATTCAGGTGTTGGGGTTATTGTTGGTTTTTCTTTTTGTTTAGGTTGAGGTAATTCTTCTTTTTTCTTCTCAGAAGGTTTAACTTCGGGAGATGGTGATGGTTTTTCTATTTTAGGTTCTCTTGTTGCTCCCCAATCTGATGTAACATATGTAACTGAAAAACTAGAGTCGTCACCTTCTTTATATTGTGGTCTTTTATTATCAAATTGTTCTTCATCATAAATGGTTAACGAACCGGGTGATATTCTTTCTAATAAAAAGGTTCTCCATCCGTGTTTACTAAAACCCGTTTTTGATGTTGAAGGTGGTTGAACCCATCCTCTAAATGCTAAATTACCTTTTTTGGTTAACCCCGATGCCACAGGTTCAACTTTTATACGTCTTCCCGACTGCACTTCACCCGATGGACCTCTATAATAGAATGAAACAGGGATTCTATTTTTTATCGCATACTCCATCCTCGCTCTAATACTTGTTCTTGGCGCGTCTTCTGAAATTAAATTATATAATATGGATTCAAAGTTTATCATTAAAAATCTGGATATGATTTGCTTGAACCATATTTATTTTTTGCTTGTAAAGTGATTCTTTCATATATATCGGTTTTTGTACCAACATTAAATAAAAATTCACCTTTACCCTTATCGTCACCGTCAGATAGTGCATTTGGGTTTACTGACGAATATTCAAAACCGTTATTATAGATATTTTTAGCAATCAATGTTGTTCTTTCATTGATATCTGTTTTTGTACCAATATTTCCTGAATTTTCACCTTTACCTCTATCATCACCGTCAGATAGTGCATTAGGGTTATTTGATGAATATTCAAAACCATTATTGTAAATGTTTTTAGCTAATAATGTGGTTCTTTCGTTAATATCTGTTTTTGAACCGATGTTACCTCCCAATTCTCCTTTACCTTTATCATCACCGTCAGACAACGCATTTGAATTACCTGATGAATATTCATTTGTTGGTCCGTATATGTTTCTTGCTTGTAAGGTTATTCTTTCGGCAATATCTGTTTTTGAACCGATATTACCACTTAATTCTCCTTTTCCTCTTTCATCTCCATCAGAGAGTGCACCGGTGTTTACTGAACTATATAAATCACCATAATTGTATTCGTTTCTTGATAATAAGATATTTCTTTCTCTATCTCCTATTAATTCTAATTGTGTTGGCATATTAATAACTAATTAATTTTTTTATTTTATCTACTTCTTCAAATAATTTTAAAGAAGTTAATGGTGAAACACTTGTTTTGTGTGAATTACTTTTCATGAGATTGGTTGGTATTTTAAAACTGAATCGTTTTTTATGTGATTTTAAATGACTATTTTTTCTTTCACCTGTCATTCCAACCATATCATCGGTTTTTCTTCTTGAGTCTTTTCTATCTTTAATTAAATCTCTCTCACCCTGTAGGTATTGGTTAGCCCATTTTTCCATTAAATCCCCACCACATAATTCGTATTTTGTTTTTTCGTTGAGTTTATCCATATTTTGAATATCATGGATAATCCTTTTAAGTTGTCCGTACTTTACTTTTTTATCTAATAATAGTTTTTGTGCTCTTTGTATTCCTCGCACATTTTGTCCATTTAAACCAACAACAGTGTGGTTTATTTTATCCAAAATATTTTGGGGAATATCAAAAACTCTATTTTTTAAATCCTTATTCATCCGTTTCAGTATCACTTTTTAAGATATCTAACACATCTTTTACTGACATGTTATTTTTCTCTAAAGTATTTTTTAATGCAATTACTTGTCTTTTTATGATTGGATTTAATTCCGAATCAACATCCTCATTTTGGTCTTTTTTTACTAAATCATCAGATGTTGTTCTTTTTTTTAAAACACTTTCAACGTAATCATTTACGAATTTTTTAGGGTTTTCAATTAGTCTAACCTTATCTCCCGGTAAATCTTCATCATAACCATATGACGATAGTCTATCATCGGTTTCATTATCACCCATACCCAAATCATCCATAAAATAATCTTCAGCATCTTCAATATCTTTATCTTGACCCATAGTTTTTTCAAAACCAAGAGCTTTACTCATATCAGCTTCCGCCCAGTATTTTAAAGTTGTATGAGTACCATGAACACCGTGAGTACCCATTTGTCCTGCAGATGTTTTAATTGCTTGGTCGGTTGTTGTTCTCGATGAACCCTTACTTGATTTTGTTATCGGTATTTTTTTTCTTGAAATGTTACCCTTTTCATCAACTATTTCATCAACTTCCTTCTCAACAGTGTCGGGAATTTTTTCAAAATCGGTATCTGATGAGTATTCTTTAGCCCATTTTGACCATTTTTTTCTTTCTTTTTTAGGTAAAGATTTGTCAGAAGCCTTAGCGTAGAAGAGTCTTTGTTGTTTTTTTGACGCGAATCTTTCCTCAATTATATTTTTGATGTAATTATCCATGTAATTATCTTTTTAAATATAAATATCAAAAGAAAGGAAAGATATTTATAGAATAACATGAATAGTCAAAACATACTTAAATTTTGGGGTAGTAAATTAGATTTACAACTCGATTCTTCGGAATTTCACGATTATGAAATCTACAAAACAGATTTGGATTATGATAATTTAGTTTTGGATTTAAATAATAGTATTTCCTATAGTGCTTTGACTATTAACACAACAGGTTTAACAGGTGCTGATTGTGTTAGAAACACGATTTCATTAGTTGAATATGATAATTCAGTTAACGATAGTGGTTATACATATTCATCATTAACTTGGACATTACCATATTCAGCTTTTACCAATACACTAAATAATTCTGATATTATTTTACAAAACGATGTTTATGAATTTACCGCAAGTGGAAATACACATTATCTTACAATAAACAATTATAATGGTTCTTTATCAAACCCTTTTGGTTTATCAACAAGTGGTTTCACAAGTGGTGTTACAGGTGCATCATATTCCTGTATTTTAAAACTAGCAAATACCGGTAATTGTTGTCAACAAGATTTAATATCAAACGCAAAACCGTGGGCTTACCAAATAAATCACGGCGCTGGTAATAATAATTGTACATACAAGGTTAAAAGACGAACCGAAAAGGGGTGGACAATTGACTTAGTATTAAATAGAGATGGTAATCCATGGTCTGAAGGTAAAATGATTTATTATTTGGGTGTTAGAGGTGAATCCGATTTACGAGATTATGCCGATAATAACTTATCTTTTTCATTTACAAATGATGCTAGAATAGAATGGAGAGCAATAAGGTATTCGGGGGTATGTGTAACCAATAGTGGGTACACTGAGTCATTTTATACTTCTTCAGGCCAGACACCGGTGTTATGTGTGGATGGTACGTCTTCAGATTTTAATGTTACAATAACATTTGAACGTGAAAAATATTATACAGATTGTAATTTAGAAAATGATGGGGGTTGGAATGACTTAATAACAGGTAGGACTTTATTAACTGAAGTAAAAGATTGGTTAACGGGTTCAACCCCAACATATGAAGATATAGAGATACTTAATAAAAAATGGGCAATCGAAAGAAATAGAAGATTGGGGACTTTAAAAATTTATTTAAATGGTAGGACAATCTATAAATTAAAAAATTGGGAAGAAGTTATACCATCAACTAGAGGGTATCAACCAATGGTTCAATCTTGGGCCGAAGGTACAGAGTACTCTGGAGGTATACACAATAAAGGTATTTCTTGTTTTGATTTTAAAAAAATTCAATATTATGAAGAACCTCTAAATTTTGTTCGAGTTAGACACCATTATTTGGTTGACATTAAACCAAATTACGATATTATTGAATGTAATAGTTCATGTGTTGATAGTATAACGGGTTTAACAAGTTAATATACAGAAAGATTTAAAAAATACTTATTATTAAAATTAATGGATACATTAAAAATAGTTTCGACAAATTATACTGGCCAATCGGCCGTCATTACATACTATCCCGATACGGGTGGGACTATTAATTTAGGTACACAAGTTTTACCATACGATTATGTTGCACCGTATTTTTATGGGACGTATTCATTATTTTTTCCAGCGTTTGGTAGTACATGTACGTTATATGTTGAAGATGAGTCGGGTAACTTCCTATTACAAGAAAACGGTGACTATATCTTCCAAGAAAATTATTCCAAAATCATTATTGAAACCGCAATATCACCCACACCGTCACTTACCCCAACGGTTACACCTTCTGTAACTCTAACACCAACTATGTCGGTTACACCAACACCAACACCGACACCAACAATAACTATGTCACTTACACCAACACCAAGTCCAACAAGTTCATTTAGTGCTGGTATATTTAAAACAACATATGCGGGATACCATAATGAAAACCCGGCGTTTTTCGCAACTGCAACACCAACGGCCTTTGGTTCAAATCCCGCCACATCGGTTCAAACAACTTCAATAACCGAACCATCAAGTGATGACGGGTCTGATTTTAGTTGTCAATGGTTGGGGTATTTTAAGGCAACAACAACAGAAACATACACATTCTTCTTATCAAGTGATGATGGTTCTTATCTTTGGATTGGTGCAAACGCATTATCAGGTTTTACCACAGCTAACGCAAATATAGACAATGGTGGTGCTCATGGACCTCAAGAAGTTTCAAGTACATTTTCATTAACTGCTGGTGTCTTTTATCCAATAAGAATACAATTTGGTGAAATTGGTGGTGGTGATGTTATGACATTTAGTTACTCATCGCCGACCATAACAAAAACAACAAATGTAACAGGTTTAGTTTTTTATAATCCATCAACAAATGGATTTTAATTAAAATAAAAAGAATAATATTTATAGAATATGTCAAATTTACCAATATCACAATTACCAGAGCTGACGGGATTAACTCCTAATGCAGAGTTTGCCGTTGTACAAGGTGGTACCACGTACAAAGTAAAAAAAACTTATTTAAAAGAGGGACTTTTCGCTCAAACAAGTGATAGTACAACTGTAAGTGGTACAACATCTGAAACAACAATCATAGGTAGTGGTATTGGGTCTCTAACGGTACCATCAAACGGATTTTCTGTTGGTGATTCTTTTAGATGTATTGTAAGTGGTGACTTGGGTGCACATAACAATGATACTTTAACTTTAAGAGTAAAATCGGGTTCGGTTTTATTAGGAACTACAGGTTCGATTACTCTACCTGGAGTGACTAATAAACATTTTAATTTTGATATTCATTTTACAATAAGACAAGTTGGAGCCGCTGGTGTGGCGTCATTAATATCTGTTGGTTTTTTTACATATAACAAAGATGCGTCTGTGTCTTTTGAAGGTGGTAGTTTTAGTTCGTTGAATAATACAACGTTTGATACAACTGTCTCAAATATATTAGACATAACCGCACAGTTTAGTTCAACTAACTCTGCGAATTTTATAAGAACTGAACTTTTAGTTTTATCAAGACAATATTAAAAAATGGAATTTTTTATTAGACAAGGTTCATCAGAACCAATTTTAAAATTAAGAATGATTGATGACGGTAAAAACGACAAATCAGGGTTTAACGATAGATTAGAGAGTTGTGACATAACTTTTGATATGTTTGATATTGAGACAAGTGAACCTGAAATATTAAACTCCATTTGCCAAATAACAACAAGAGATAAAAAATACAACCAAACCACTGATGAATATTACATTGTTCATCAATTTACAGAATTGCAAACCTCAAGAGTGGGTAAGTACGAAGGTAAAATAACCATTCAATTTTTAGATACAAGTCTAAACCCCACAACAAAATTAATTTTACCAGTTAAAGAAAAATTATTTATCACCGTATTTTGATAATTGATTTGAATTTCGTATATTTTTGCTAAGACTAATTACAACACCGTGTTGTAAGTTAATGTGTCACTTAAAAAATATACACAATGAAAGAAATTATTTCACAAGAAGTTATTGAAAACTTCTTAAATGGTTGGGACCCTGAAGAATACATAGTAGGGGTTGAGTATGACTATCGAACCAACACAATCTACAAAATTACTCAAGACCCTGAAAAGGGTAAGATGGTAAAATCAGACTCATTCATCCCATTCCTATGGGTTGGTGACCTATCTAGTTTAAATTTTTATCAGGGAAACAAATCACTACAAAAAAAGAAAATGGGTGAGTATGGTATTTTAATTGAGAAATTAGATACTCACGGTAATGAAAGATTAGAAAATGGTCAAAACTATTTAGTAAAAAGTTTAAAAGGTTATACCGAACTAATTAACTTTTTTAAACAAGGGGGTGTTGACCCTTGGGGTGATAACTTTAAATCATTTTTTACAATCCTTTCACCCGTTGAACAATACCTCATTCAAAAAAAGAAAAGACTTTTTAAGGGGATTGATGATTATTCAGGGGTTCATCGATTTGTGTTCGATATCGAGACCACAGGTTTAGAACCTGAAAATAACAAAATCATTCTAATAGGTGTTAAGGATAATAGAGGTTTACATAAGACAATACCCGCATTTGGTGAGGATGGTGAAAAGAAATGTATAGAGGATTTTTTCCAAACCATAAAAGATTTAAAACCAACAATTATCGGTGGTTATAATTCAGCATCATTTGACTTTCCATTTATTTTAAAAAGAGCAGAGATACTTGGGGTTGATATTAAAGAATGTACTTCAATATTAACATCAGATGGTATTAAACGAAAAGAGGGGATGTTAAAATTAGCAAATGAGATTGAACCTTACACCCAACATATAATATGGGGTCACAATATTGTTGATATTGCACATGCGGTTCGTAGAGCTCAGGCAATTAACTCTGAAATTAAATCTTGGGGTTTGAAATATATCACCCAATACCTTGAGAAAGAAAAACCCAATCGTGTTTACGTTGATGGTGCGTTTATTTCCAAAATATATTTGGAGAATGACAGTTATTATATAAACCCCAAAACAGGTAAATACAAGAAAATAGGTGAACCGGGAACTGAAAATCTATTAGACAAATATCCTGGTAAATATGAGATATGGCCAGGTCAAAGAATCGTTGAACAATACCTTGACGATGACTTATATGAAACTATGATAGTTGATGATTCTTTTAGTCAATCAACATTTTTATTGTCAAAATTAGTACCGACAACATATGAAAGAATTGCAACCATGGGTACAGCAACCCTTTGGAAGATAATTATGTTAGCTTGGTCATATGAAAATAATTTAGCGGTACCCGCGAAAGATGAAAAGAGGGCCATTACAGGTGGATTGTCTCGATTATTAAATGTTGGGTTTTCAAAGAATATAGTAAAATTTGACTACGCTTCACTTTATCCCTCAATTCAACTTGTTTATGATGTATTTCCTGAGTGTGATGTTATGGGTGTACAAAAATCCATGTTAAAATACTTCAGAAATATTCGTATTAAATATAAAAGACTCGCCGGTGAACTTTCAAAAACAAACCCTGTAGAGGCAGAAATGTACGATAGGAAACAATTACCCATTAAGATTTTTATTAACGCTTATTTTGGTTCACTGTCCGCACCACAAGTATTCCCATGGGGTGATATGAATATGGGTGAAACAATTACATGTACCGGTCGTCAGTGTCTTCGTATGATGATTATGTTCTATGAGAAAAAGGGTTATAAACCTTTAGTTATGGATACGGATGGTGTTAACTTTGAAACCCCAATTGACATCGATGAACACATTTATATTGGTAGAGGATTAAACGAATTGGTTGAAGAGGGAAAAGAATATAGAGGAATTGAAGCTGACACCTCTGAATTCAATGACACCTTTATGAGAAACGAAATGGGTCTTGATATTGACTACACCGCACCAGCTTGTATCAACGTATCAAGAAAAAACTATATCATTAAATTAATTAAAAAGGGTAAAGAAAAAATTAAATTAACCGGTAACACAATCAAATCGAAAAAATTACAACAATACGTTGTTGAGTTTTTAGATGAAGGTTTAAATCACTTATTGAATGATGATGGTTTATCTTTTGTTGAACTTTATTACAAATATGTTGAACAAATATATAACAAACAGATACCATTATCTAAAATTGCGAATAAATCTCGTGTTAAACAGTCGGTTGAAGATTATAAGAAACACATTAAAAAAACCACCAAAGCGGGGTCTTTAATGTCGAGACAGGCTCACATGGAACTTGTTATTCAAAATAATTACCCCGCTGGTCTTGGTGAGACCATTTACTATATAAACAATGGTAATAAGAAATCTGATGGTGATGTTCAAAAGATTAGTAAACCAACAAAAAAATACCAAGAGGAGTTTATTCAAAAATACGGTAAACCAGTGCCTCCTGACTATGTGGAGGTTAATTGTTATATGGTTTCAGAAAAGGAATTGTCGAACAATCCAGATATGACAGGTGATTACAATGTTGCTCGATATCTGACAAATTTTAATAAAAGGATTGAACCTTTATTGGTTGTTTTTAAACCTGAAATACGACATGATATTTTGGTTGAAAAACCAGAAGACCGTCAATATTTCACAAAAAATCAATGTGAATTAGTTAGTGGTTTTCCTTTAAAAGAAGACGGTCAGGATAAGTACGACGAAGTAATGACTTTGTCAGATAGTGAAGTTTTATTTTGGAATAGAGTAAATAGAGACCCGTTCTTTATGTATGTTGAAGATAGTCTTAAACTTGCGGACCCATATTGGGTTGACCACAATAGAAAAGTGTTATCTCTACAAGCAGAAAGTATCAAGAGTAATGAAGATGAAATAATTGAAACAAATGGTAATGATTTTGCATACCACGCTGTTGAAATTTAAATTACATTAAACGGAGACTGAAATGGTCTATATTTTAAAGACTTATTCAGATTTTCCGCTTCGTTAGCTTTTCTTTCCATCATTTTATCTGGTCGAAGTCTCTCTAATCTTTGCATTAGTTCTTCGACCAGTTTTAATTTTTCGTCTTTTCCTTCAGTTAAAAGAGCACTATAATCAAGTTTTACTGAACTGTCAGGTACTTGTAAATCGCCTGAGAATTTACCCCAAATTCTACCTAACCCTTCTTTTGAATACGCAATAAGATACTTTCTAACCCAATTCTGTGCGGGTTTATTTAAAATGTCCCATGTTAATTCTTCAATCTCAACGTCTGAGGGTAATTTAACAATACCACTATTCTTATCTAAACAAGTATCGGTACCTAGTGTATCGTAATACCAATACCATACCTTACTTCTATTATTTTGAATAGAACCAAAATCAAATCGACCACCCGGTACGTTATATAAATGAACAATTTTAGTACCATTTGGTCCTGCGGTAATTCTATGTGTTAATTCACCCCCAATTAAACGGTTTTTAATATTTCTATCACCCATTCTTAATAAAAGGTCGTAAGCCGGTAATAAAAAGTAAGAACCTGATGCTCCTTGTTGTGCAAAACCACCAACACCACCAAAAGCTACACCACCTAAACCACCAAAACCACCTAAAAATGGGTCAACAATGGAGTCGGTTAATTCCGCTCTTGTAAACCACATTAATTCATTTATCTCTCTACCGGCGGGAATTACGTAAGTTTGAGTGTTTGCACTTAAAGTTATATAATCTTTTTTTAATTCAGAATCACCACCTGTTTGTAATCCAACAATTTTTGAATATGCGTGGGTATATTGTGTTTCATAGTCTAAACTTCTTGTGGTAAACGCTCTCGTTAAAGATTGTGTATCAACATTCAATCCAGCCAACGCTGACCATTGTGATTCGATTAGCCAATCATTTACATATTGTTCATATTCTGAGAGTGATAGTTCTAAAAACGTATCCATCTGTTCTTCAGTTAGTTCAACTCCTCTAACGGGTAGCCCTAATAAATGAAAAACTTGAGTATATAATCTTTGCTTTTCGGTATTTGAAATTACGGTTGTGCTCATATTTTACTTTATCAATAAATATCCGTATATTTGTCTTATTGATTTATAATTTAATGTACCAAAATAAAACAAAGAAAAATATTGATGAGCATATAACGTCGATTGTTACCATTGATAATCAAATAAAAAGAAAATTTTTAAATCTTTGGTATGAATTATATAGGGATTGTTACTCTGAATATAAACAATATGGATTGTGCCTAAGAAATAACAAAACTGGTGTGCTAACACCAAAGGGTAATTGGTCACCAATTAATCAATTCAACACAAATTATACAATAAATTCTAAACTAATTCAGAAATTAAATGAATGGATTTCAAATGATTTCTTTTTTAGAGGAATTACTGAAGTAAATGGAATGGATATTAAAGAAATAACCTTCAATAAAGAAGATTTTTTCGACTCCGAAGATTATGTGGAACAAGAAATTGATAATTACTTCTTTTGGTTAAGACACTATAAAAACAAGATTTTTCTTAATCAAGAAAAAATGACTCAAAATGACTTTTTAAATGAGTTATTTGAAATTGCAGCAAAAACTTTAGGTCTCGGAACATATGGTGAACTATGTGTTGAGTTTTTTTTAAAGAGGAAATATCCAACAACACCTGTTTTTAGAACTTCCGCAGTTAGGGGTGATAAAAACGATATGATTGGTGGTTGTGACCTTTATATTATTGATGGTGAAAAAACTAAAAAGTTTCAAACTAAGGTAACTAAAATCGGTTCTGATAATATTTTTAAAAAATTAATAGATGTTAATTATTATAAAAGATTAGGGATTGATTATTTAGTTTTGGTTGATTTGAATTATAATTTTATATATAATACAATGAAACCCGACAGAATGGTTTTTCTTAGGATGGAAGACGATTTAATAATAAAAAAACCTAATGGGTATACATACAATAATAATCATGTAATAATGGAAAACAATATTGATAACATATTCCACTCCCAACTTTTCTTTGAATTTTTTGTTTATTGTACAAAAAATGATGTTGAATTTTTATTAGAGGTTGGTGACGATACTTCATTTAATTTTGACAAAAACGAAAGAAAATTAAATGTTATTTTACCTTCTAAAAGTGAAGATATTAATAATGAAAAAATTAAAGAGTCTTGGGTTGAAATTATCGAATTAATAAGTAAAGACGACACCGATAAAAAAACAATGTTGGGTAAATTACAATATCTCTTTAAGAATTGATTCTGCAAAACTTTCAGAAAATTCACCGTCACCCATAACTTGGTCTATTATATTCTTTTTCTTCTGTAACATATTGTATACAATTCTTTCGATTGTATTTTCGAATATTGGATAATACACCAAGACATTCTTTTTTTGACCGTATCTAAACGCTCTATCTTCCGCTTGACTATGATGTGCGGGAACAAATGACAAATCATTCATAATCACAACTTCAGCTTCGGTTAGGGTAATACCAACACCACCAGCGATGATATTTGATATGAAAATTTTAACCTTACTTTCATTTTGAAATCTATCAACGGATTGTTGTCTTTTTTCTTTAGACATCCTACCATCTAACACCACAGAATTTTTTTTGTATTTTTCATGTAACATATCCAAGGTGGATGTGAAGTTGGTGAAAACAATTACTTTTTTGTCTTGTTCCAAACATTTATCAATTAATTCAGAAGTATAATTAACCTTTTCTTGTGCAATAATTTGTCTAACTTTCATTAAACGATTAATGGTAACTGATAGAGATTCTTTGTGTTTATTTTCACTAGTAATCCTCATAAATTCCTCAAGTTCCTCATCATAGAATGTGCTCCTTAAATCTAAAAAAACCGGTGTAATAATTTTATCGGGTAAATCTAAAATATCAGTCTTCATTCTTCTTAAAACGAGGTTTTTAGTTCTCATCCTAAGTTCGTCTAAATTAGTTGCACCATTTGTATTCCAAATCTTTTTCTTATTAACTGTAAATTGATAACCACCGCAATATCTTTTAACATAACTTTGCCAATTCAAGGTAACATTTGAATTTACAATCCTTAATAAGTTATAAAAATTGATTGGTCGAGATGTCATCGGTGTACCGGTTAATAACCAAACTTTAGGTATATTTTTTAAAATATCATTAATCAATTTGGTTCTTTGTGCGGTGGTGTTTGAAATATAATGAGCCTCATCAACTATTGCTAAATCAAACTTTTCATTAATAATTTGAAAATTTCTTTCCTCACCAATTTCAGGTTCATCTACTGTATGATAATTCTTAACAATGTCGTAATTTATAATGTAGTAATCAAAAGTTGAACCCCATTTTCTACCCTCAACAATTAAGGTTTTTCTATCCGAATAATTCTCAATTTCTCTCTGCCAATTTATTTTTAATGTTGCGGGACAAATAATAAGAATCTTTTTTACACTACTTTCTAAGGATGCAATTATTGCTGAGGTGGTTTTACCCAAACCCATATCATCAGCTAAAATGTATCTATCATTTGCTAGTAATTTTTCAATTGCGGTTTTTTGATGTTCAAGTGGTGGTCTTTTTGAATAAGGTGAATAATCAACCTCTCGGTTTAATTTTTTTTCTTCTTGTATTATTGCGGATTTTGGTATCCAAAAAGCGTAATTTTTTTCATTTTCGGTGACTTTACCCCATATGTGATATGCCATATCACTTTCACAAAGTAACTTCTCACACCATATTGTATCGGGTGATTTAGTGAGGTGTTTAGAATCCATTAATTTTTCACCAAAATTACTTACAATAGATATGTTTTTTTTAGCAACACGAGGAACTACCTCATGGTACTTTAAAACATATTCAGATTGTGGTCGAGTAAGTTGAAAGTTTTTAATATCCTCAAACTTCTTCTTCCACTCAAGTAATTGGTTGTTAAAACCCTGATAATTACTCAATATGTCCCTTGCTTCTATTTCAGGAATTTTTGTCTGCATACAATACTTTAAATATAACGAATTAGATTCAATAAAGGAACTATTTATAGAATATGAAAAATAAACTACCAATCACAAGAATTAGTAAATTTTGGTCTCAAACTGATTTTGACCTTAATATTCAAATGGGTGAAGAATACCTCCATGGTGATTTGGGTATGAAATTAGTTTTATTTAGAGTTGATAGACAAAGAACTGATACTGATGATGTTTATGGTGAGGTTGGTAAAGACGAAATTAAATTTTTACCCCCGATAGAATTTTATGGTTTGGTTAAAATTGAAGAACCAAAAAATAGTACATATAATAAAGGTGTTAATCGTTATTTAGAACCTGGTAATATGGTTCTTTCAGTATACCTTAAACATTTAGAAGAATTACAAGTTGACATTCGTTACGGTGACTACATAGGATATCCCGAATCGGAAGAAAAAATAAGATATTATACAGTAACCAATGACGGTAAAGTAACTTCAGATAATAAACATAATATGTTTGGATACAAACCATATTATAGAACAATAACATGTGTACCAGCTCAAGAATCTGAGTTTAGAGGAGTTTAATTATGGGATTACCAAAAAG
>Ga0164293_10000865_pt1 | contig 25238 bp, 21 predicted proteins | sample GEODES118metaG_FD_111487 | JGI IMG/M metagenome (GOLD analysis project Ga0164293, IMG submission 111487) | Eutrophic lake water microbial communities from Lake Mendota, Wisconsin, USA - GEODES118 metaG | ecosystem: Environmental > Aquatic > Freshwater > Lake | place: USA: Lake Mendota...
CGAGCGAGGCGCGGTGGTCGCGGAAATGACTGCTCGCTCCACTTCTGCGAGTACGGCACAAGATTCAGGACGAAAGCCATGTCGGAGCAGACACCGCGGACACCGAAGCAGGTCCAGTATGGGGAGTATTTGCGGCTGGACCAACTGCTCAGCCTGCAGGTCCCGGAGAGCGGCTTGATCGGCCAACCGGCTCATGATGAACTGCTGTTCATTATTGTTCATCAGGCGTATGAACTCTGGTTCAAGCAAATTGTGCATGAACTCCGTTCGGTTGTCGACGTGTTTGATGACCCCTGCGTCGAAGACAAGAAAATGGGGCTGGTAATTCATCGACTGGGCAGGGTTAGAACCATCCAGACTTTGTTGGTCCAGCAAATCGACGTCATTGAGACGATGACGCCCTTGGATTTTCTTGAGTTCCGCGACCTTCTGGTCCCGGCTTCCGGATTTCAGAGTATCCAATTCAAGCAAATCGAGATCATGTTGGGAATCAAGCAGGAACAGAGAATTCCGGCTGATCGCGACTTCTATCGCACGCGACTGTCGGCTGCCCAGCAAGCCGAACTGAATGTCCTGGAATCTCAGCCGAGCCTGTTAGAGTTGACCGATCGTTGGCTGCAACGAATGCCATTTTTGAAATTTGGCGAATTCGATTTCTGGCGGCATTATGGTGGCGCGGTGGAACGCATGCTGCAATCGGACCGAGTGATCGTTGAGTCGAACCCCGCGCTTTCGAGCGGCAACCGGGAGATCCAATTGGCGGCGCTGGAGGCAACCCGCAAAACATTGAATTCGGTGCTGGATCCGGAGGCCTTTGAGCAATTGCGCGCGGCGGGAGAGTTTCGCTTTTCACATCGCGGATTCCTGGCCGCCTTGTTCATCAATCTGTACCGTGACGAACCGATGATGTATCTGCCGTTTCGCTTTTTGACGTTGTTGCTGGAGATCGATTCCGGGTTCACGACGTGGCGAGCGCGGCATGCCTTGATGGTGCAGCGAATGCTGGGGACCAAAATCGGGACCGGCGGCTCCTCAGGGCATGATTATCTCAACCGGACGACCCAGCGTAATCGAGTGTTCCTCGACCTGTTCAACGTCTCTACCTTTTTGGTTCCCCGCAGTGCCCTGCCCCAGCTTCCGGATGAATTGAGCTCAGCTTTGGGCTTTCGCTTTGGCAATTAGGACTGACTCGACTGAGGGGAGTGCCTGATAATCAACAGGGCCTCGAGGCTCACCGTCTGAAGCGTCAATACTGCGGCTCGGCGACCAAGGGCTGCAGCAAGCGTTTCGCAGTCGTGGCGGCTGTTGCCAAATCGAGCTCATCCAGGCTGGAGGCGGATCCTATCAGTTCGTCGAGTAGTCGTTCCTGCTCCTCGCCTCTGCGTTTGACGACGTGGTAAGGAATATTGCGGAACATCACCATCGAATACTTGGGGACGAACACCTCAGGCAGTCTGCGTTCAAGTTCAAACCCAAGCAGTTTTTTCAGCTGAAACTTCTTGTCGAGCACGGAATCCCGCATGGTGACGTAGTTTTCCAATGCCAGGTCGGCGATAGCGTTGCCGTTGGGACGCCGGATCGCCTCGAATTCCGGCAGCACGGAGGACCAGTTCTCCTGATGCTGGTCAAGCAGGCGGAGTAGTTCGCCGCAATCCTCGAAGCCTGCATTCATTCCTTGCCCGTGAAAGGGGACAATCGCGTGTGCTGCGTCACCGAGCAACAAAGCGTCTCCGGTGGGGCTGGCCCAATGCGTGGCCCTTACTGTCCCCAAGACTCCGGTTGGGTTCTCAAAAAATTCAGCTTCCAAGTCGGGGATAAGAGCCGTCGCATCGGGGAATTGGGTGGCGAAAAAGTTGTGGACCGCAGTGGGATCGGTCAGCGTGGCAAAGCTGGGATCGCCCTGCTTGTTGAGGAATAGGGTGACGGTGAAGCTGCCGTCGAGGTTGGGAAGCGCGATGAGCATGTAGCCGCGGCGCGGCCAAATATGCAATGAGTGCTGGTCGAGTTGGTATTCCCCCGTCGGTCCGGCCGGGAGGCAGAGTTCCTTGTAGTCGTGATCCAGCCATTCTGTCGTCCAGCTTCCGCCAGCCGATTTGACAATCGCGTCACGAACTGCCGAGTTGGCGCCGTCGGTGGCTAGTAAAAGATCGTAAGAATGAGTCGAGAGCTCGCCGCTGAGCAGGCTTCGCAGCTGAATGGTTTTCTCCGCCAAATTTACACCGATGCATTCGCTGTCGAAATGCAGTCGTGTGCGGGGAGACGATTCGGCCGCTGTCAGCATTACCTGGTTGAGCAGTGGCCGCGAAACGGAGTAGATCAATTCCTCTGGTCGTTGGCCGTAAGGGGAAAACTCATCGGGCTTGCCGAGATCGTGCAGCATCCGACCGGCCATGGGGATCAGCAACGGTTCCACTTGGGGCATCAGGCCGGCCGTCGTGAGCGCCCGGATTCCCCGCTGGGCCAAAGCAAGATTGATCGATCGGCCGGCAGGGATTTTCACTTTCCGCATGTCAGGCCGTTTTTCGAACACGGTCACGCCGTAGCCGCGGCGTGAAAGCATCACCGAGAGCAGGGCTCCAACGAGGCCGCCGCCGACAATCGTGACATCCTGTTTTTGCATGGCTTCATTCCGAGCGAAAGACTTTGTTTGGGTGGCGAATGGCCAGCCACCATCCGGCCGTGGAGGTCCTCCTGAACCGGGAATTGCTCCAGCCGGTAACGGAAAAAACGAGCGGGAGCTCAAGCTTACCCCGATCGAATTCTGACCAACTGCTCAACAAAAGCGGCTACATCACTGAATCGATTGTAAAGTGGAACGGGTGCGGCCCGGATCACGTCGGGCTCCCGCCAGTCGGTTTCAAATCCGGCAGCGTCGAGCCGTTGTTTCACGATTTTTCCAGGCAATCGCGGATCGCGCGAGCGGAGTGATAACTGGCAGCCCCGCTCAGCCGGCGTGAGAATTTCGAGAGAGTCGCCCAAGTTTGCCTGTACCAACATGTCAAACCAGCCGGTCAGTCGTCGGGATTTGGCCACCAAGGGTGCCATCCCCCCTGCCCTGTCGAATACCTCGAGCGAAGCGCGAATCGCGGCCAAGCTGAGAATCGGAGGATTGCTGAGTTGCCAGCCTTCGGCCGTTGGGATGGGATTGAATTCCGGTCGCATCAAAAAGCGGGTCGTCTTGTCGTGCCCCCACCAGCCGGCTAAACGAACTAGCTCGGTGTTGGACGAATGACGCTGGTGGACAAAGCAACCGCCAACCGAGCCGGGACCACTGTTGAGGTACTTGTAAGTGCACCAGACTGCAAAGTCGACGTCCCATTCGTGCAGCTTCAGCTCGAGATTGCCGGCGGCATGGGCCAAGTCGAAACCAACGATGATTCCATGTTCGTGCGCCAGTTTTGTCAGCCGGGCAAAATCGAAGACTTGCCCTGTGTAGTACTGCACGCCCGGCAATAGTATCACCGCCAACTCCTCGCGGTGTCGTTCGATCAATTCGCACCAGTGGTCCATGCTCAGGCAAGCCGCGCCCGGGCCGGGCGAGCCGACCAGCAGGTGCTCCTGGGGAGTGAGTCCATGCCATCGCAATTGAGACTCAACCGCGATGTGATCGGATGGAAAGGCTCCAGATTCGATCAGGATCTTGGTCCGTCTGCCGCGCGGACGAAAAAAGCTGGCCAACATCAGGTGCAGATTGGTGGTCAGCGAATTCATGACCACTACTTCCGCGGGGAGGCCACCAACGATTCGGGCCATCGGTTCGGTCAAGAATTCATGATAAGGCATCCACGGATGCGCGCCGGAAAAATGGCCCCGCACGCCAAGCGTGCGCCACGCCTCCAGTTCTTGGACAACGTATTCAGCCGTCAGCTTGGGCTGCAGGCCGAGTGAATTGCCTACCAGGTAAACCTGTTCTTGGCCATCTTCGGTTCGCGGAATGTAAAACTGGTCGCGAAAAGCTCGCAGCGGGTCGGTCGCATCTAATTCGCGGGCTTGGGAAATCAGGGAGGCGGACATGCAGGGCCGGTGAGTGAAACTTCAAGTCAGGCAACAGAAGGGAAAGACGATTGGATTACAGGGAGCCGCATCGGTCAACCATGCAGCAGCCTGCAGGAGTAGCAAGTAATCGCCATCCGGCAAACCGTCCGGCACGAAGATTAACTCGGTGATGGTCGCCTTTAGTCTGGATTGGGGACCTGCCTGGCGGCTGAGGGAAGGGACCTGCCAAAACTCGTGGTGGGCAAGTAACTGACCTTGATCGTCTCCACGATCGAGCGAGGGCAAATCAAGCAACAAATGTTGAATCTCGAGCTGCACCAGAAGGCGAGCGGCTTCTCGAGTCAGGTAGGGAACCGCGGGCGTTTGGCTCCAATTGCGAATTCGTTTATCAGGCGGATTGGGGAGAGTGCGGAGGATGACCGCTTCGGTGCCTGGTTTAACTAGCACTTGTAGCTGCCGGGCTGTAATGACGAGGTCCCCGGGGAGCGAGCATTCGCTGTAGGTCTCGCCGCAGTTGGCCCAAGGTTCTGGAGTCACGCTGACTAGTTGGGCCAGCAGCGGTCCGGTGGGAGCCACTTCGGCAATCGGTACTTGTCCGTGCAGGATATGGGCGATGGTTTCGATATGAGTTCCGTTGCAGTGCGGAATTAACTGGATGGAATCAACGTTACAGCTCCCGCCGGCTGCGGTACTACCGATAAATCCGCGGCTCTTCCAGGCTTCCCTGCGGGCCGGCGGTGTGCCGAAACAATTCGGCTGTTGATTGTCAAAGTCGAGCGGAATCGCCAGGCTGGTTCCTTGTCGCAAGTTCGCGGTCCAGTTCTTTCCGCGGAACTGGAGGGTGGCAGATAATTCCATCGGATATTGCCCGAGAAGGATTGAGGACCCGAGGGGAGCGCATTCCGGGACCGTGGTGAGCGGGCTTCACGGCATGCTGGCCTGCCAAAACAAGCCCTCAGGAAGCCGCTCAAAAGCAGCCAAGCTCGTTACCGGAGCCCGGAGACGCGGATAATGTTCGTCAAGCGAGCGGTCGAAGCCGAAAGCGGCTCCTTTGCTGCCGGACAGGAATGCGGGATAATCAGTCGAAGTTATCTTTGCACTCCCTGACAAAGGGTTCAAGCCGGCAATTGCCGCGAGCCGGCGCGGGGTGTCAATCCGGCGCCGGTGACGAACGAGCAAGCGTTTCCAGGCATGTTCTGGCTGGGACGATAACTTGGCGCTGCTGCAAACAGCGTTGGCTTTCCCGTTTTGGGGATTGGGTATCGCGCGGCGAATGGTGGGCTGCAAATTGGTCGTAGGACAAAGTTCAATGGATTTATCACTTGTTGGTCGGCGGGCTCTGGTTTGCGGCAGCTCGCAGGGAATCGGATTGGCGGCTGCCGTCTGCCTGGCGGAAATGGGAGCTGAGGTGACGTTGCTGGCCCGCGACCCACAGCGATTGGAAGTGGCACGAGCCGCCCTGTCCTGCGCGCGAGGTCAAAAGCACACCGCCTTGGCCGCTGATTTTTCCGATTGGACCGAGGTTGCGCAGCAGGTTCAGAATTGGGTTGCAGCCACCGGCGGTGCCGAGATTTTGATCAACAACACAGGGGGGCCTTCCCCGGGCCCGGCATTATCTGCGACCAGCGAGCAGTTTTCGGCCGCCTTTGCCGCTCATCTGCTGGTCAATCAGGCTTTGGTCCAGGCTGTCGTACCACGAATGGTGCAACTGGGCTTCGGACGAATTGTGAATGTGATCTCGACCAGTGTGAAGCAACCGATTCACGGTCTGGGCGTTTCGAACACCGTGCGAGCTGCCGTGGCGAACTGGGCCAAGACCTTGGCTGCTGAATTGGCGCCCAGCGGGATTACGGTCAACAATGTGCTGCCCGGAGCGACACGAACGGCCAGGCTGGAGCAGATTCTGGCTGACGCAGCCGAACGCAGTGGCGGGACGGTGGCCGATGCCGAACGGAAAATGCTCGCGCCCATTCCGGCAGGGCGATTTGCCGAGCCGCACGAGATTGCTGCCGCAATTGGTTTTCTGGTGAGTCCCGCGGCAGCTTATATCACAGGGATCAATTTGCCCGTGGATGGAGGCCGCACTCAGTGTCTCTAGCTAAATCCACGACATCTCTAGCCAATTCTTAAGCCAAATCGATGGAGCCCTCCGGAAATTCGATGGAAAAAATCCTCAACTACATTGGTGGCGAATTAGTCCCGTCCGTGGATGGCAGCTGGCTGGATAATGTGGAGCCAGCAACCGGATTGGTTTACTCCCAGGTTCCCGATTCATCGGTCGCTGACGTGGAGCGGGCCGTAACCGCGGCGCAGGCTGCTTTCCCGGCGTGGAGTCAATTGAGTTCTGAGTCCCGGGCCAACTACCTCTTCCGAATCGCTGATTTAATCGACCGCGATGCACAGCAACTGGTGGAGGCTGAGTCCAAAGACAACGGGAAGCCCCTGAAGCTCGCCGCCGAAGTAGATATTCCGCGCTCCAGCAAAAACTTTCGCTTCTATGCTGGTGCGGTGCTGAATGCGAAAACAGAAGCGTTTACGTCTCCGCACGTTTTAAACGTGACACTGCGGCACCCCTTGGGAGTGGTCGCCTGTATTTCGCCTTGGAACCTTCCTCTCTATCTCCTGACTTGGAAAGTTGCACCCGCCTTGTTGATGGGCAATTGTGTCATTGCCAAGCCATCGGAAGTGACGCCGTTGACTGCTTACATGTTGTCGCGACTCTGTCAGGAGGCCGGATTGCCACCGGGCGTATTCAATATCGTACATGGCAGCGGCGGGCAGACGGGTAATGCCCTGATTGGTCATCCTGGAGTCAAAGCGGTTTCGTTTACCGGAGGAACCAAGACCGGGCGACACATTGCCAGTGTCGTGGCGCCACAGTTCAAAAAGCTCTCGTTGGAGATGGGCGGAAAGAATCCGAACGTCATATTTGCCGACTGTGATTATGAAAAGATGCTGGCTACGACCCTGCGCAGTTCGTTTGCCAACCAGGGGCAGATCTGTTTATGCGGCTCGCGAATCTACGTTGAGCGTTCCATCTATTCCAGGTTTCGCGATGAGTTCGTCGCACGGGCTAGGCAACTTCGCGTGGGTGACCCCCGCGATCCGGAAACTGATTTGGGGGCGGTTGTTTCCCGGGCTCATCAGGAAAAAATTCTGGGTGCAATCGAGCGCGCTCGCGGCGAAGGCGGGCAGATCCTTTGTGGCGGTGGTCCGGCCGCAGTCAGCGGACGCTGCGCCGCCGGCTTCTTTGTCCAGCCAACCGTGATCGAAGGTCTGGACGAAATGTGCTTGACCAATCAGGAAGAGATTTTTGGACCAGTCGTCACGCTGCAGCCTTTTGACGGTGAAGACGAGGCGGTAGCGCTGGCGAATGCGACCCAGTATGGACTTTCTTCCAGCCTTTGGACGCGCGACTTGCCGAGGGCAATGCGCGTGGCTGAACGGATTGATGCCGGTGTGGTTTGGGTGAACGGCTGGATGATCCGCGACTTGCGAACTCCGTTTGGCGGAGTCAAACAGTCAGGCGTCGGACGCGAGGGTGGAGACGATGCGTTGAATTTCTGGGTGGAGAAGAAGAACGTTTGCATCAGTTACTGAGTCTGCAAACTAAATATCGGAGCTCGGGGGGAATGATGGTGGAAGGGATTGAATCGCAGCGTGCGCCCGAACCTGTTGGGCCGTATCCGCACGCCAAACGGGTGGGAAACTTGCTGTTTCTTTCGGGTGTCGGGCCGCGACAGCGAGGTACAAAAGTGATTCCCGGAGTAACGTTGAACGAGCAGGGCGAGGTGCTGGCCTACGACATTGAAGCCCAATGCCACAGTTGCTTTGCCAATGTCAGGGCGATTGTGGAAGAGGCCGGGGCCAAATGGGAAAACGTGGTTGACGTCACCGTTTTTTTGACAAACATGCGAGCCGATTTCGCGACGTTCAATCGGGTCTATGCCGAGCATTTTGGGGCAACCCGTCCGTGCCGAACAACGGTTGAAGTTGGCGCCTTGCCCACGCCGATTGCGGTTGAATTGAAATGCATCGCGGTTTTTGAATAGCGGAGCTGGGGCTGTGATTGATCAACGGAGAGAAACGGAATTCGAGTCGCCGGATTTTCTGGTCGATATTCACACCCATATTTTGCCCGAGACTTGGCCGGATCTCGCCGAGCGTTACGGATACGGTGGCTTCGTCAAGATGCATCATGAGTCACCGGGTTGTGCCCGAATGATGATTGATGGCAAGTTCTTTCGGGCAGTCGAGGCAAATTGCTGGAGTCCTGTGGCGCGGTTGGCGGATTGCGAGCGACATGGCGTGGGTGTGCAGGTCCTTTCAACGGTGCCGGTGATGTTCAGCTATTGGGCCCGGCCAGCTGATGGCGCGGACCTGTCCCGGTTGTTGAATGATCATCTGGCGGACGTTTGCCGGGAGCATCCGCGGAGATTTGTTGGCTTGGGAACGGTTCCGCTGCAGGACCCGCAGTTGGCAATCGAAGAGTTGCATCGATGCATGGGTGAACTGGGTTTGGCGGGTGTGCAGATTGGCTCCCATGTCAATTCGTGGAATCTGAGTGCCCCCGAGCTGTTTCCCTTTTTCGCGGCCTGTGAGCAACTGGGCGCCGCGCTGTTTGTGCATCCTTGGGATATGGTTGGTAAAGAACGGATGGAGAAATACTGGCTGCCTTGGCTGGTAGGAATGCCGGCCGAAACCAGCCTCGCGATCTGCAGTATGATTTTGGGCGGTGTACTGGAGCGTTTGCCGCGGCTGCGTGTGGCCTTTGCGCATGGTGGGGGGGGCTTTCCTGCAACCCTTGGTCGGATTGAGCATGCGTTGCAGGTTCGCCCGGACTTGGTCGCTGTCGATAATGCGAAAAGTCCGCGGGCTTATCTCGACCGGATCGTCTTCGATACGTTGGTCCACGATCCGGATGTTCTGCGTTATCTCTTAAAGCTGATGGGCCCTGAGCAATTGGCCTTGGGTACTGATTACCCCTTCCCGTTGGGAGAGCTGCAGCCGGGGCGATTGATTCGCGAGCTGCCTGAACTCAGTGCCGGGGATCGTGCTTGGCTCTTCCACCGCACTGCGGAGCGTTGGCTGGGACGGGAGTTGTCGCGATGACGCAATTTGAATTTCCCTTGTTTGCCGATCGCCACAACCATCCTTATCTCTACGCCACCTTGCGGGCTGGGCTCGATCTCTCAGCGGCTGAGAACTGTGATCAAGCTGGTGAATGGATTCGGCAGCGCTTGGCCAGTCAGCCTCCGGCGCAAGGCGAGTTTCTGCTTTGTCATGGCTGGAGCAGCGGGTTGGGCGAGTTTCCGCCAGCCTTATTGGAATTGCCTGTTGGGGTCGTCTTGTTTCACCGCTCGCTGCATCAGCTGCAACTCAATTCCCTGGCGGCGGCCCAACTAGCGGAGACTTACCCGAATGAGGTTGGCAAGCTCGACGACCGCAATTGGTTTGAATTGAATTTCCAACGGGTCCTTAATTGGTTTGCCGGAGTGGGCCTTGATGCGGCAGGTTTGGAGGATTTTTTTCGCTGGCAATGTACGCTGGGCGTAGGATATGTCGAAGAACTCTTGTGCTGCGGGCAGCGCGAACTGAAATTGTTCGCCGCAGCGGGCCTGAGTTCCCGGACCAAGTTCTGGGCCAGTCCGGCGACATGGGAAGAGTTGGAGGTGGGCGACCGCAATGCAGTTCATGGCTTCAAGCTGTTCCTGGATGGGGCGCTGGGATCGTGGACCGCTGCGCTGCTGGAACCGTACGCGGATCGTCCCGGGCACCGGGGCCGCCTGTTGTATGAGGATTATGATCTGGCCGAGCTGATTTATCGGTTGGCTCCCTTGGGGAAGGGCTTGGCCATTCATGCGATAGGAGATGCGGCAACTCGGCAAGCAGTGCGGGTCTGTCGGCAACTGGGAACTCGGCTGCATGGCTATTCCGAGGTTCGCCTGGAGCATGCCCAGCTGATTACTCGTGAAGACGCCGAAATGGCGCGACGCTTGGGGCTTGTGCTCTGTCTGCAGCCGAATTTCTCGATCGACTCGACCGTCTATCACGACCGTATGGGGGAAGAACGAGCGGCCCGCAACAACCCGATGCGGATGTTGATTGATGAGATTGGTTATGAACCAGGACTGGATCTCTTGTTTGGTACAGATGGAATGCCCCAAGGCGCTGAGTTTGCGATTCGGCAAGGAGTGAGTCCGCCGTTTCCGGGGCAGCGGCTGACGTTGGCGGAGCTGGCAGCCGGCTTTTCAGGTGGTCCGGTCGCAGCGGGGAAAATCGTCTGTATTTGGGAGGACGAACTGCGTGAGGTGCGGGTTGTGCCTGATGCGTAAGTCGTCAGAATCGGCATTGTCGCGACAAGTGGAAAAAAGCCGCCCTACAGATTCGGCAGGCATCGTCTTCGTAATGTAAAGTACATCGATTAAGGCCGCCGGGGCTGCGCAAGTATTGCTTGGGTCAATTCCGGTCCAATCAGCCATTTAGTTAGGCAAGTCACCCGACGGCAAGCGAGGTTCAGGGGAGCTCATGTCCAAGTCGCGAAAAAGAATGGAACAAGAGGTGTCGCGAGAGGAGCTTCGTCGGGCCAAGGCATTTAAGAAGTGGCAAATCAATTGGCCAAAGGCGATCTTTGGATTGATTCTCGTCGGCGCGATTGCTGCCGCAGCAATCTGGCAGAAATCCCGTGACCCCTCGCGAAATGCGGCCAATGAATTGGTTCAAACAACGCCGAAATCAGTGGATGAGATTGACTCATTGACTGAACTCGAGGCGTTGGCAGATGAAGCCGAACGCCGCTTGGCTGATAACTCAGCTACCTATGCGGGAAAAGTTGGAATCCTGGAGGAACTGGCAGCGGCTTGCCAGCAACTGACGAAACTGACCAAAGACCAGCCGCAGATCGTCAACTATAAGAGCAAAGAATTGCTGGCCCGATATTTCAAGTTGATGACCTGTGCCGAAGAAGGGCTGGATGACACTGCAGAGCGAGAACGCGTTCTGGCTTTGGTTAAAGAACTGGAAGGGTTTGAGGATGCCGATGTCCGCTATCAGGTAAACCTGGCGCGGTTAGTGCTGGATGGTTCAGCTTTAGTCTTGCGGCCCGACTCGGCCGATGCATTTGGGCGGTTTAAGGATGTGCAGCAGCAAGTCGTGAGCGCCAATCCGGATGACACGCGGCTGGCGGCCTTGAATCAGAAACTGATCGAGAAATTCAAAGGCGATAAGCGGTTTCCCTCGGAGCGGTTTGTCGAGCTGTCGCGTGGATTGGTGATGGCTTATTCGAATACCAAAAATCTTGCCATCCAAACCTGGACGCGGGAGTTGAATGACATGCTCCTCTTTGAGGAGTATCGCTATCGCGATTTGTTGATCAAGTGCGAATTGAATTCGCCGGGAGCGTATGAGGCGTACCTTGCAGCTTTGCCCAAGATTCTCGAGGGGCGACCGACGCCGCTCGGTTACGCGCGGCTTTTGAGCGCCGGGAATTCATTTGAACGGGTGAATCGCATTCAGGAAGCGGGTGAAGTCTATCGCCTTATTTCGACGAGTATTTCCCAGCCGGCGGCTGACGAGTTGGCGGAGATCGCGCGGGCCTGCGAATCGGGGCAGCAACGATTGTCCCGGATTGGTCAGCGGTTTGATTTTTCGGGTGTAGATTTGCGCGGACGGAAATTGGAAGCAGCTGATTACTTGGGAAAGCCAACTTTGGTTGTTTACTTGTCTCTGCGCGACAGGCAGTTTCAAACGCAGCTGGCCAAACTGCAGATTGACATGCGGGTATTTGTCCGCCGCGGGATGAATCTCTTGCTGGTTTGTCTGGATGGCACTGCTGAGGACGTAAATCGGGAATTTACCGAAAGTGATTTTAAACTCTTCCGGGTGGTGGCCGATGCCGAGCGGAGCAGTGCTCTCTGGCGCCAAAATGCGGCGGAAGTCTTGCCACTGATTGTCTTGGTCAACACAGTGGGCGAAGTGCAGCGATATGCCAATCTGGACGTGCATCTGATGACGACCATCGACGGTGAGTTGAGCAAGGACTCGCGGTAGCCGTGGGCTGATTGGCTGAATTGCGGCTCCGAATCAGGGTCGCCGGGGCAATGGAAAGTTGCCCGCCATGCTCCGCGAATTCGCAGGTCAAAGGGCTGCCGCAGGCGTATCCGCGCGGAGTTGGGCAATTGCCTGGCGGGTTGCCGACTCCACTGCTTCCAGCCAACGGATTGGCGGCAAATGACTGTGCTGTTTCGCCTCATGCGCGAAAATGATCGCTCGACTGCTGTTGACGATTGCTCCCAACCCATTGCAGTCAAAGCCACCTGCGACATCGCTCGCCGTTCCGCCTTGGGCACCGAAGCCCGGGATCAGGAACAAGGTATGGGGCATCGCCTCGCGGAGTTCAGCCAACTGTTGCGGATAGGTTGCTCCGATCACCGCACCGACTGAACCGTATCCTTCTGATCCCAAAGTCTGGGTGGCCAGGTTTTCAACATCTGAGGCGACGCGGCGGAAAACTGTTTGTCCACCCGTAATAATCGCTTGATAGTCTTCGCTCCCGGGGTTGGATGTTTTCACGAGGACGAACAGGCCGGCGTCCACTGCCGCACAACGGGCCACGAAAGGAGCGAGGCTGTCTCGTCCCATCCAAGGGTTGATCGTCAAGGCGTCTCCCCCCCAGGGGCTGCGCGGTTTACGGCCGAGGTAGGCAGCGGCGTACGCTTCGCCCGTTGAACCGATGTCGTTTCGCTTGCCGTCCAGAATCACCAACAGGTGGCGTTGGGCGGCGTGGTCAACGACCGCTGAAAGGGCTTGCAGTCCGGCCGGACCCAGTTGCTCGAAAAACGCCATTTGGGGCTTAATCGCCGGGACCAAATCGGCAACCACATCGATTATTCCGCAGGAGAAGACGCGATAGGCGTCCGCCGTTTGTTGCCAGTATTCAGGGGAGTGCGGCGGGGCAGTCAGTGATTCCCGCAGCAGCGGCGGAAGTTGCTCTCGGCGGGGATCGAGGCCGACGATGAGCGGGGTGTGGGTAGAGCGAATACGTGCTATCAAGCGGTCGGCGAAATTCACGGGGGTTCCTGTAAACACGAAAGGGCATTGCTTAATAGTAGATTAGTTGGTTGCCGAACTTGGCCTGCAGGCCGGACTAAACTCGCGGCTGACAATTCACTCCGGTTACCGATGCGAAAGGCGATTGCAACCCGAACGCGAGCGCTGTGGGCACCCAGGGACGAGATTGTGGCAGTTGGCGATAGCTATTCCCGGATTGTAGGAGGTGCGCCGAAATCGAGGTAGAATGGGTTCGACCGGAGCGGAAGAATTCTGTGCACGCCGGAAGGCAGAAAACGAGGGGGACATGCGTTGGTTTAGACTCCGTCCGACGTTTGAGGTTCCACTTCCCTTGGACCGTGGAGATGTGATCGAGCGGTTTCGGCAAGCGGAACGGCAATTGGCCCAGCCGGAGTTGTTTCGAATGTTCGGCGAGTATGGCGAGTTGCACTTGCCCCGGCGAGAGCACCGGTTGTGGTCACCTCATTTGTCATTTTATGTTTCGGAGCCGGGGCCGGGAGCCGGAACTGGGCATTGCAGCATCCACGGACGCTTTGCTCCACGCGTCGACGTTTGGACGGTTGTCTGGATTGCCTACTTGGCGTTGTTGTTCACTGCCTTTTTTGGAGCTGCTCTGGGTGTTTCTCAGTGGCAATTGGGGGATACGCTCTGGGGCTTGTGGGTGGCCGGCGGGGCCTTGCTGCTGCTAGGGGCGATTTATGTCGTGGCCCATCTGGGGCAACAGTGGAGCTCCGACCAGATGCATCAGTTGCGTGAGCAATTGGAAGAGATCATGCGAGGAGTCGGGGTGCATTGCGGGGAGCAGTGAAGCCGCCTTTTCGGGACTTCACGGGGGACATCGAGGTTGGTTCGCCAATGTCCCGGCCGCCGACTGGGTCGGGCGGTATTTTCCCGATTTGAAAGGGGTGGCCCCAGCCTCGACCGCCGAGGGAAATCTGCTACATTACTATGCTTCTCAGCGGCCACGTGGTGGCCGAGCTGAAACGGCGTGTAGCGCAGCCTGGATTAGCGCGCTTGCTTGGGGTGCAAGAGGTCGTGGGTTCGAATCCCGCCACGCCGACTTAAAGAGTCCGGTTTTAAAGTGCCAATAGGTGTCGGCCGATTTTTTGCCGCCGTGATTCTGGCCGCTGATTTGAAAATGGCCGCAATTTTTCGGCCGAGCATTCTTCGCGGTCCTGCCCGACAGATTCTTTCCGGCCTTAATTCTGGCCGAGTTCTTTTTCCGACAGCCCTGTCTTCGGTCGGGCGATGGATTTCGACCCTTGGATGTCGACCCCTGGATGTTGAGCATCTATTCGAGTTTGCAAGTGAGCGGCGGGAAGTGTGCCTCCCTGCATCGCATGGAGAGTGGCTGCGGCCGTTGGGCTTCACAGCGTGCACCCATTCAGGGCGAAATCAGGGCGCAAACAGGACGGCCTCCGCTCTTACTTCTCTCGGTTCAGTTTTGAAGTTCAAGTCCGCTTGGGCTGGCGCGGGACTTTAAAAGGGAGCTTCCGGGATTTTAGTGGTTAACCCCGGGACACGCGAGTTTGGTTAAGCTCGGGTTCATGAATGAGCTCAACCCACACGCCTTGTTATTGGGTTTGAACGTTTATTGGGTTGGAACGAGTCTTGGGAAGTGGCCGACGTTGAAGGTCAACGGATTGAGCTCCAGTTGTCCGATCGGGGCGGGTAGCTGGTCTACCCGGAATGCCGAGGAGCTTGCCTTTCGCCTACGTCGCAGTTCTGGTGGAGCGATCTGTTGGGAAGTCATTGCCTGGCAGCTGCGGCCAGACTTGACCGAGTCCCTTGTCATCCCAGCTTTGAGCATCGCCGCTCGAATCAGGAATCCTACCCAAGGATTGATTCATCACACTGATCGCGGCGGCCAATACTCGGCTACGACATACTGCAAGACATCGCTCCGCGCGGGTGTCCAACAAAGCATGAGCCTCGACAATGAGTGCTACGGCAACGCTTGCATGGAACTTGCAGCCATCAAGACCTAGCTTCAGTTGACGGAATTCCTAAGCTGCCAAGAAGCCAATGCTGAAATTGCCACCTACGTCAACTACTGCAGCTTTCAGAGAAAACACTCAGCTCTCGGCCACTTCACCCAAACCGAATTCGAAATCGCGTTCGATAAAAGATACTTAAGAGACTCCGTGGCCCCCGAAGACGGCACCACGTCAGATGGCTGGAGGGGTGAGTCAGCTGTTACGCATGGGCTCAAGGAGTTCAAGGTATCAGAGCCTGATGTTTGCTCTCAGACCATAGATAAAGGCATCTTTGGCAATCGCCCCGGCTTCCGGCTGAACGAATTGCAAGTCAGGGGTGATATTGAGCCAGGGAGTGACCTGGAAATTGTAGAAGACTTCCAAGCCTGTTCCGTCACGCGGCCCAAAGATCGCTTGGGGCAGTGGGCCAAATTCATCGCTGATTCCCACGTAATACCAGCCAATCCCGAAGCGATCTCCCCGCTGCCAGGCAAATGGGCTGTAACCACCAAGACCGGTGCTCAAAAAGTAATTGAGGGGAGTTGGGTTCCCGTCACTGATGGACGCGCGACCAAACAGCCCCCAGCCGCGATTCGACTCTTCGGAAAAGCGGACGAAGTATTGGTCGAAACCGCCGTAGAGCGTGTATGAGTCATCCAAAGTTGGAAATCCTGGAACGACTGGTTCAGGATAAACCCCGGGCGGCGGTTCGTTGAATCTCAAGTCAGTCAGATCAACGTGCTTCCACATTGCTCCAAAATGTTGCTCGCCTGGACGGTCAAAGAAATTGGACTTTACCTTGATTTCGCCACCGACGATGACTCCTTGCGAAAACAGATCGCCCAACCGGAAGAAGTCTCTCGTGCGATCTTGAGGGTCATAAACGAACGCGCTCATCACGCCCCATTTCCTCGGTAACGCGACCCCCGCGGTAAAGGATGTATAAGGAAGTCCCAGCAGAAAGGCTGGATTGGCAATTAAGGCTTGATTGAGGAATTGGTGAGTCCCATTGCCGCCAGCGAATTCATCTTGATCTGCCAAGCCAAGGACGTTCTTTTTGCCGGCAAACACCACGAGCTTTTCCGAAAGCGGCTGGGTGAAGACGAAATCTGTGAGGTAGGGCACACCCGGATTGTCCGGAGCCGTGGGCAGCGCTGCCGGAAAGACTGCAGGAGGAATGGAGCCGGTATGAAAAGACACGTTGCCATACTCGCCATACCACTGCTGGGCACCGACCAGCAATCTCCCTTTGGGCAACCCGCCAAACTTCTCGAGATCAAACAAGAAGTTGAATTGATTTCGACCGGTGTATTTGAATGTGTCTCCCGGACCAAGCGGTGCCGGCGGCGCCGGAGCGATGATTCCACCATTGACGCCAAAAGCAAGATGAGTCATGTCGCCGCTGAACGTGATCCCTGCCTCTTGCAGGCAGGAGCGACGACCAAACCAATCGCCGGTCAAGGTGGGGCGATTCCAGAAGCTGGTTCCAACGCCACCAGTTCCCGCTGTGCCAGATGTCGCCCCGATTCCGGACGACTCGGCAACTCCAAACAAATCAGGGGCCGGAGCAGATTCCTCGGGAGCCTGAACTTCCGCAGCCTCTTGGGCAAAAACCTGATGCAAGTTTGAGGCAAGTCCTGCCGTCAGCAGACAAAAGCCGAAGGCAGGAAACAGCTGCAGAGCTCTGTTAAACATCGGAAACTCGCATCAGTTAATTGGAAATGGCGGGACTTCATGCATGTTCCAATTCATCGTCGCAGAACGAAAATCCGATAAATAAGGATTTCCACCAACACAAAAGCGAAATAAGCGTTTCATTTTGACAACGTCGTCAAATTTGGCCCGTCAGGCTGAAACTTCCAGTAGCCAGCCCGCATTCAGGCAGTTCCCTCCTTTGAAATCAGGCAAATAGGCGTTTCCATCAAAACGATGAATTGACTTGTGTCCGAATCAGAATCCCAGACTGCCCGGCAACGAAGCCAGTGCGATTTTGGTCGGCGGGGCAACTCTCCAAATCTGCTACGTCGAAGGTGAATCGCAAATTGCTTTTACCTTTGAGAATGAACCAATTTAGCCCCCCGGCGATTTCCGCTCCCGAACCAAAATCGCCAGTAACCCAAGAGGTCCGCGAATAGAGTTCGAGCACTTGGGGCAAAACAAAGTATCCCCCTTGCAGGAAGCCGCCATTGGCCAAGGTGGAATCAAATGGCAGGGGACCATTCCCTTCAAGTGAAGAGAGCTCTTGAAGGTAAATTTCTGTCGATAAACTCAACCCCTGGCATTTAAAAGCAAGGTCCAAGGCTACCAAGGACAAATCGTATCGCTGGACGGTCACGCCGGGGACAAGTGCTCCCGGGCGGTTGAGGAGCGTACCGTCTGAGAGTCGGACCAAAGAATTCTCAATGGAGTCGCCGTCTGCTTGATTGCTCTGCGAAAAAGCGGTTGTAATGCTGGTGCCCGCTCGCACCACCCAGTCCTGATGCTGCTCGAGGTCGGAATACCCCGCGCCGAATTCACCCCAAGGTTCCCACCAGACTGAATTCGAAAGACAGATCCGTTGGTTGAACTGATTGGGAGTCTGGTTCAGCGTGTTGAATCCGTTCGAGACCATTGAATGGTAGTAGAGCCGCTCCAACGGTTCACCCTGCAGCCACATCCCTTGGCTGAGGCTGGGACGGAAAAAGGTAGTTGCCATGGAACGGTCCGGGCCGGCTTGTGCAACCCACGAGCTGAGCAACCATTCCCTCGAGCCTGGTACTTTGTTTTGGCCGACTGAGAACTCGAAAGCGCGATTGAACTTGTAGGTCAGGGAAAAGGCCCTGAAGCCAATCGAATTGCGCCCCACCGTGTTGTAATCAATGTTTAAAAGATAGTTGAGTTTTGGCAGCAGCGCTTTGCCGGAAAGAATCAATCGGCCCCGCGGGATTAGAAAATCACTGCGATTCGAGATGGAGTTAACGCTTCCAGTGCTGTCAATCCAAAAGCTTTCGTCGCGAGAGAATCCGGAATATCGAATAGTATTCTGGTGGTTGACCTTTAAGGAGAACAGCGAATCGGATTGCTCCCTCGACGAGAGTAAAAAGCCATTGTCGTAGTTCACGAAATAATTGCCGGTGTCATTGCTTTGAGATTTAGGGGGAAGGCGATTCGTGTCGTCCCCGTCGGCTATGCTGCTTTCGTTTTGAACCGAGTCTGAAAGTAAGGCTTGTCGCAACGAGTCCATCTCAGCTGCAAGGCGGCGATTTTCTTCAATCAGCGATTGGAGCGATGTCTCCAGTCGTTCGACTCGGTCAAACTCTGGCGTGCAGTTTACTGGCGCCGATGCCGGTTGCTGAGCGAGCGAACAAGGTAGCCCCCAGGCACCTATTGCAAGGGCCAGCCATGCGCAGCATGCCGGCAGCAGGCTGGGCAGGAAGCGGCAATTGGACCCTGGAGAACACATGCATCGCTCGGGAAACAGCAAGTCGGAATGAGTTCGGGTTTTACCGCGGTAACCGGCAAGGTTTCGGAGTTTGGTCAGGTTTGCACTTCGAGCACAGGGCGCTTCACGGAGCCTCGCAAGGCCGGTACCAGTGAGGCCGAGTAAAGCTGAAGACCCCGGACATGGTGCAGGGCGCAAGCCGCCAAGCTGACCGCCCTCGCGGGCAAGTAGAAAGCAGAACCACTGCCAGGGACCGAGTGAGACTTCTCGGTTAGAGACCTGCCAGCGGGGGAGAGCGAGTGGTCACAACCCCCAGCAAGCCGAATGAACGCGGTAAAGCGTGCGCGCGGTGAAACTTCCGCGCGCTACTTCGCCTTTTCGGTTTTATCGACACAACCTGAGGAACCCTTAAATTTTAACTTTTGCGTTGGCCCAGATTCCTGGCAATTTCAACGTCAGGAAGTTGGCTATGGAGGGGAGTGGCGACCAGCTTGTGCTTGGCCGGCCTGCCAATCGAGAGGGCGGGAATGGGGGGGGCTGTCTCCCAGAATGAGTGTGCCAATCTAATGCAACCCCAAGTGCCCCGGAAACATCGAGCTGGAATCGCCAATGGGCGGTGAGTTGGAAAACTCATGCAAATGGAATTCCGGACCGGGAGTGAACTCGGATGACGGCCACCAAGAGTTGTATCAGGCGTTAAGCAAAAGTGCCGGACATCCAAAAAAAAAGCGGCCAGCGAAATCGCCGGCCGCTCGAAAATCAAGAGGAAGGGTTAGTTCCTTGGAGGCGAAACGGTCTCCAGTTTCTTGAGCATTTCCTGAAGCTTGATCGAGTTGTAATTGATTCCGGCAGCGCTCAGGCTGCTGCCAGATTGGTTCGGATACTTGTCGTAATCCGTGAAGAAGTTTTTAACTACGGCTTGGATGGGAACGAAGATCCACATGTTGTCTGCGTACCACCTGAGGTAACCCATCTCTCCATGCTTCCACATGAATTCATAGGGGTCAGCCTTGAGATTGATAATCAAAGGCCAGTTGGGAACTTCGCGGACGCCAGTAGCGATATTTCCCTGGAAGGTTGCGAAATGAATCTTCCAGTCGCGGTAGCGCACGGCGTTTAAGTCGCCGGCCTGGCCGAAGTAAAAGTATTCATTGCGGGGAGAGGTCTTGGCTTCGCCCTTGAAAAACGGCAACCAATTGTAACCGTCGAGTTTTACCCGCCAGTCTTTGCCATTTGCCTTGTGGCCTTGAGCCAGTTTCTCTTTTACATCCGGTTCGCCGACAGCAGCGAGCAAGGTCGGCATCCAGTCGTTGTGTGCGATGGCTTCATTGATCTTGCTGCCTGGCTTGATCACGCCCGGCCAGCGCACCAGGAGGGGCACGCGGTGTCCGCCTTCCCAGTTGGTGCCCTTTTCGCCGTAGAAAGGAGTCACGCCGGCATCCGGCCAAGAGCCGGTTTCGGCACCATTGTCAGTCGAATACATCACGAAGGTGTTGTCGGCGATTCCCAGCTCGTCGAGTTTCTTCAGCAATTTTCCGACATGACCATCATGTTCGACCATGCCGTCCGGATATAAACCAATTCCCGTGACGCCTTGGCTTTCCTGTTTCAAGCGGGTCCAGATATGCATCCGGGTGCTGTTGTGCCAAAGGAAGAATGGTTTGCCTGCCTTAACTGAGCGTTCGATGAAATCCAGGCTGCCGGCCAGCATTTCTTCGTCGATCGTTTCCATGCGCTTGCGGGTGAGCGGGCCGGTATCCTTGATTTCGCCGCCGGCAACCGATTTGATGACGCCACGGGGGCCAAAGTTCTTTTTGAATTCGGGGTCTTTGGGATAGTAATAGGTTTCCGGTTCTTCTTCCGCATTCAAGTGATACAGGTTGCCGAAAAACTCATCGAATCCGTGAGCTGTCGGCAAGTGCTTGTCCTGATCGCCGAGGTGGTTTTTGCCATATTGGGCTGTGGCATAACCGTGGTTTTTGAGGAGGTCTGCAATCGTGGGTGCGAAGTCAGGAATGCCGTGCTGGCTGCCTGGCATCCCGATGGTCAGCAAGCCCGTACGGAATGGATGTTGGCCGAGCAGAAAAGCGGCTCGCCCCGCGGTGCAAGATTGTTCGCCGTAGGCGTCGGTGAACAAGGCGCCTTCGCTGGCAATGCGATCGATGTTTGGCGTCTGGTACCCCATGATCCCGTGGTTGTAGGCCGAGATGTTGTGGACGCCAATATCGTCGCCCCAAATGATCAGGATGTTGGGTTTCTTTCCGGATTGAGCCGCTGCGGCACGGACAGCCGCATTGTGGCTAACCAGCATCGCTGCGTCAGAGTCTCCCCGACCCTGGGAGCAACAAGTCGTCGCTTCTTCCGGATTGACCAACGCCGTCTGAGCCGGGACAAGGGACGCACTATGCTGGCTGGTCCCGGCATAGTGCCCAACCGCCGCGGCTACGGCGATTGTCAGAAAACTTTTCAAGAGCCACTCGGACCATTTCATAATCGTCTCCTCAAGGATGCAGGCGAATAACGGAAAAGACACTGTTTGTTTATTCGGAAGGCACTACGCCCTCCGGCTTCGGAGCGAGACGGTCTCCGGATATCACACAACGAAATCCGACATGCGACATCCCCGTATCCGGGGTACAGCCGTGCCGGGCACTCGGACGGTAGCGAGAGCAATAGCTGTCGTTGCAGAGAAATGACCCTCCACGCTGACTGCGTTGCGACATGAAAGGACGCATGGGATCGTGACTTTGATTCGGCCCGATCGGATTTCTGGTTATCTCCGCATTAATGCGTTGCTGATAAATTTCCCGGTCGTACCAGTCGCTGCACCATTCCCAAACATTGCCGGCAACGTCGTACAGGCCAAATCCATTCGGGGCGAATGAACGAACAGGTGCAGTTCGGGTAAATCCATCCACGGCCGTGTTTTTATGAGGGAAGGTCCCCGTCCACAGATTCGCTTGAGGCTTGAGCTCACTAGGCGGGTCATTGCCCCAGACGTAGGGCTGGGCTTCCAAGCCTCCACGAGCCGCAAACTCCCACTCGGCTTCAGTGGGCAATCGCTTGCCGGCCCAATTAGCGTAAGCAACGGCATCAAACCACGAGACATGAACGACTGGATGATCGGCGCGGCCCTCAAGATTACTGTCGGGACCTTCAGGATGTTGCCAGTTCGCGCCGGGCGTCCAGGTCCACCATCCACGTACATCATTGAGCGGAACCGGACCTTGAGGTGGAGTAAAGACCAACGAACCGGCGACCAGAACTTCTGGCGGCGGCGGGGGTGTGCCCTGAGGGGAATTCGCCAAGATCTCCTCAGCGGTCGGGGCTCGCTCGGCCGTCGTCACATAGCCAGTCGCCGCTACGAATTCAGCGAATTGAGCATTGGTGACTTCTGTGGAATCCATCCAAAACCCATCGATGGAAACGCGGTGAGCCGGGCGTTCGTCGGGCCAGCCGGTTGAGTCGTTGTTTCCCATCAGAAACTCTCCTCCCGCAATCCATGTCATGCCCTTTGGGCTGGGAGCACTGGAGCCGGGAGCGAGTGGCTTGTTTGGCGCGGGTAGGTTTGTCTTCGCGACGTTCGCGATTCCTTGCTCCCGATTCGTATTGACGTTGCCGTTAAAGCTTGCCAGCCAGAAAGCTGCGAAGAAAGCGCCGAGCCCAAGCAGGGCCAATCCAATCCAGGATCGCATGGCAGTGTGAGGGGAGAAGGTGGGTTGAGTGTGCGCCGGATTGAGAAAAGGCCGGAACACATGCGGGACAATCGTTGAGAGAGTTTCTGCGGCCGCCAGACTCACTTGCAGCGAAGTCTAGCCGCTGCAAAAACGCCAGTCAATTGTGCGGATTCATCCCACTCTTGCTTGGGGGGGCAATAGAAAAGGGCTTAGTGAGCAAGAGTCGCAGGGATGAGGAAAGACAATCGGCCGCCCGACGGTAGTTAAACCGGCCATGGGTTAGGCCGACATTGGATTAAATCAACCACGAGCTCGTTGCCTGGCAGGAGAGTAGGCACGCGGGCGCACTTCTCGACGGTCCAGACTTATGGATTGTTAAGAAAAGAAACTTGGACAGCCAGCCGGGGCTGGCCCAACAGGCAAACCGGCTGCGGACCCGGGCCAAGGAATGAGCTGGACTAGCCCGCGATCACTGCCTCGGAGCAAGCAAAGTGGTTCCTTGGAGTTCGAACAGGTAAAGATTGGGGGTTAGTCGGATTGTGCTTTGCGGCCATATGAACCGGCCAAGGCCAAGCCGAGTGGAGGAGGAGCCTGTTACGGGGCGATGTTGTGGATATCAGGGGCGGATTTTCCCAGCAGGTAAAGGCGGGATTTCGAAGCAATGAACACGATGATTGGCTGTGTTATTCGAAGCGGACTCGTCTTGGGAGCATTTTGGGGAGCTGCTTTTTGGGCGGAGGAATCCCAGGCCCAATTGTTTCGCGGGAGGAATAACCGCGGGCCGAGTCACATGTCTCAGCCCAGCAATCCAGGCTGGCGAGGAGCCCAGCCAAGAAGTAACGACTTGGAAGCGACTCCTCACGTCTCCCTGACTGACGAAGCAACGCTGCCTGCCGAGCCAGGATTGGGGGCGATTCTACGACCAGCCGAAGGCGGTGTGCCGTTTCCGAAAGGAACCGGGCAAGAAACCGTCGGCCGCGCTGGGACACCGGTCCCGGAGCACTATTACAAATCGGATTGGCGACGGGACCCGGCAGCCCGAGGTGGAACTCCCAACTATCCCAAGTACTTTGGCGGGTTCCATTCAAGTCATTATTACGACTTGGGAATACCCAATGGCGACAAGGGATTCCGAGGTAACGGAGTCTATTGGACACCGTGGTAAAGGGATGCGGCTTTCCTGCATCGTAAGTTCAGCGGGCTTTCTGTTTGCGCCGAGTTCTTTTGGGTTCGCCAGAGCGGCACTCTTCTCGTGCAAGTTGTGCAGCATTGAATTTCGCAGCGTACAGAATCCAGCTGCGGAGCAGTTTTGGTTGAAAGGCAGCCGGGCCGCGCAATTTGTAATGGCGACACCCTTTGCCACTGCCCTCCAAGAGGTTGTCAGGGTCCGCGAGACTGGTGCCACTGCCATAAAACTGAAGGGCAACATATTCCTTGGTACAGCGGATGGCGCAGAGCAATCCATCCTGTTCGAAGACCGGCATCCGCCACTTAATTGCCTCGCGGACTTCGGGCAGAGTCTTCCGGATCAATTGCCTCAATTGCTGAGCGAGCTTGCGTTGAGGTAAGGGCAGCTGGGCGAGCAGCTCGACGACGCTTGGGTCCGGTTTTGCATTCAAGTCGGCAGCCTCCCAGCGAAGGGACGATCAAAGCGATTCAGGGCAGTAAGACGGGGGCCGGACGATAATCTACACGTGCTGCGGGCGAAACGGCGATCAAGATGGTGGGCTTGGTGGAGAACTTTCCCGCCCCTGTTTTGGTCTTCCGCAAGCCGATTTGCAGGTCGTCAAGACCGAGCTTAATTTTAGTAAATTAGCGGGACTGGCGCATTACTCAGCAAGGTGAGGGCTGCGTTTCCCCCGAGTTTCGCCGGCTTTTTCCACCGGGCCCAGAGTTCCCGATTCTGCAGCCATCGCACTGCGGAGGTCTGCGGGCTGCCTGGAAGACTCGCCTTGCCATTCCGGGCCAAGGCCAGGGAATCAGTGCTTGCCGGGAGCGGAAGGGAGAGGGCTAGTCGCTGTTAGCCATTAGCCATTAATGAGTTTGATGAGGTCGCCGATCGTGCGATGGGCCTCGATGGGGTGTCGCAATGGTTGCTCGGTGAGGACCAGATACTGGTTCTGTCGTCCCACTTTCTGTCTTTGGATGAAGCCGGCGGATTCAAGGTCTTGGATGATTCTCTGGACGGCGCGTTCGGTAATTCCGACCCGTGCAGCGACTTCTCGCAGAATCAGCTCCGGTTGAGCTTTAATCAGGATGAGCACGTGGGCGTGGTTGGTCAGAAACGTCCAGCGATGCGTGGGGCGTTCCGTTTGAGGGGCGGCTCGAAGGGTTTGGGGCGAAGCTGGTTGGGTTGGAGGCTTTCCGCGGCCTGCTCGCGAGGTTTCACGCTTTGCAGGACGCTGAACCGCAAGTTTGCTGCGGTTTTTCTGTCGGGAACCGGCTTTATCTGGGCGGGACATCAGTCACTCCGGGAAAGCGATGTTCGGCAAGGAGGCCTTGGTGCCAGTCGAGGCCACTGATTTGAATGGGGCCACTGATTTGAATGGGACCAGTGATTGGATGGGGCCAGTAGTCGGTTGAGGCCAAAGGCCAGTTGAGGCAGGTAACGGGTCGAACTCGCTGGGTGAAACCGTTTGATTCTTCAGGTGAATCGCTTTGATTTTCTTGGGCCCGTACTGCCCCGCATCACGGCACGGCCACGTTTTCCCTGCATTCTACGACGTTTTGTTCGCGGTTTCAATTTCCTGAATCGAAAAGGCTCCGGAATACGCACTTCATAACGCGACATGCAATTGACGACAAAAAAGTCGTGTAATAAGATTCGCATGAACTTGGAAATGCGGAGGGGTGCGATGCAGGAAATCTGGTTGAGCGGGATGCTGATTGCTTTGGGCGGTTGGCTGTTAGGCGGGGGTGTCTTGGCGGTTTGGGCAAGAGGTAATGTGGCTGCCCGGCTGGCAAGTGTAACCAGGCCGGTTGGCCGGGCACTCGAACTGTCACTTGTTGCAGGCCTGCTTTGGCTGGCAGGGGGGCTGGGCGCCTGGTTGCTGCAGGGTGGGCCGATGAATTCAGCGGCTTCTCAATGGCGTTTCGAAC
>Ga0164293_10000866_pt1 | contig 25229 bp, 23 predicted proteins | sample GEODES118metaG_FD_111487 | JGI IMG/M metagenome (GOLD analysis project Ga0164293, IMG submission 111487) | Eutrophic lake water microbial communities from Lake Mendota, Wisconsin, USA - GEODES118 metaG | ecosystem: Environmental > Aquatic > Freshwater > Lake | place: USA: Lake Mendota...
ACAAAAACTGCTAAACTCCCTATTCGTTATGAAATTTCTTCAGATGATGAAGGCTCTGGAGAATTAAGAATGATTTGTGGATCTGTTATATCAGAAGGTGGTTTTGAACCTGCTGGATTATTATTTTCGATTGGTCAAACTGCAGGTGTTACAATAACAGGGGCTAATACAATACCAATTATATCAATTTGTTTACGAGAATCTGAACCATATAATCGAAAAACAATCATTCTAACGGATATTGCTATTTTAAATTCTTCAGGTGGTGGTGTTCAATGGGCTTTATATTTATTACCAAATAAAAATTCAATTACAGGTGGGTATTGGAATAATATCGATACAAATAATTCAATTGCACAATATAATAATACAAATACAGGCGTGTCAGTTTCTTTAACAGGTGCATTATTATTAGAATCAGGATATACAAATACATCAAATAGTATTAATTTCACATATAATTCATATTTATCAAATCCAATTGTTAATAGTTCTATCACTGGTTATTCTCGTGTTTTATGTTTAGCAGGAAAAAGTATAGGTTCAACTCAAACTTTACATGGATCATTATCCTGGATAGAAGTCCTTTAAACTTTTTAGAAAAAAGTTTTAACAAAAAAACACTTTTTAGAAAAAAGTTTTAACAAAAAAACACTTTTTAGAAAAAAGTTTTAACAAAAAAACACTTTTTAGGAAAAAGTGTGGTCAAAAATAAACTTTTTAGAAAAAGTTTTATCAAAAAATATAAAAAACACTTTTTGTAAAAAATTGAATTTTAAATGATATAATTACAATTAAAGTTTAATATATAGATCATAAACTTTATATAATAAGATGTCACAATCAATTAATCTCCCTCAAATTGAAGAAGTTATTTTTAATCATTGGAATTCTAATGATATTTTTAAACGTACATTAGACGCCAGTAGTAATCGTCCACTTTTTAACTTTTATGATGGTCCACCATTTGCAACTGGTACTCCTCATTATGGTCATCTTTTAGCCGCAACTATCAAAGATACAGTTTGTCGTTTTCAAACAATTAATGGTAAACATGTTCCTCGTATTAACGGTTGGGATTGTCATGGTTTACCAATTGAACAAATTGGTGAAAAGATTCTCGGTATTAAACATACTGATGAAATTTATGCTATGGGTATCAATAAATTCAATGATACTTGTCGATCTCAAGTTATGAGTTGTGTAAAAACATGGGAAGATCTTATTCCTAGAATGGGACGTTGGATTGATTTTGAAAATGGTTATCGAACAATGGATTTCGAATTTATGAATGCAACATGGGGTGTTTTTAAACGGATCTTTGATAAAGGTCTCGTTTATCGTAGTCTTTCTCCAATGCCATATTCAACCGGATGTGCATCATGTCTTTCACATTTTGAAGCCAAATCTAACTATCAAGATACACAAGATCCATCGGTTGTTATTAAATTTAAACTTCTTACATTGCCATTGGCAACTAATTATGAAATCTACTTTCTAGTATGGACAACAACTCCTTATTCTCTAACTGGGAATTTAGGTCTTTGTATTAATAAGAAACTTAAATATGCTTTAGTTGAACCAAAGATTGTTAGTCAAGATGGTAGTCTAGTTGATGATCCTGAATATAAAGGTAAAGCATTTATTATGGCTATTGATTCGATCAAAACTTGGGAAACTAAAACTAAAAAATTAGTATTGATTGTCGAATTGGAAGCGGAACATTTAATTGGTATTAAATATCAACCACCGTTTAATTATAATAATCATCTAGATAATGGATTGGATAATTCTAAAATCTTTACTGTCCTGGAAGATTCATATGTTAAAACCGAAACTGGTACTGGTATTGTTCATTTAGCACCTGGTATGGGTGAAGATGATTTTCGTGTTTGTTTACGTGAAGGTTTAATCGATCCTAAAATTCCCTCTAGTATTCCGTGTCCAATTGATGAAAAAGGATGTTTGACGGTAGAAGGAAGTGATTTTAATGGTAAATATGTTAAAGAAGCCGATAAGGATATTATTAAACATTTAAAGGTTAATAATCTTCTATGGGAAGCAAAAACTATTACTCATTCGTATCCTTTCTGTTATCGTACTGATACTCCTTTAATTCAGAAATCAATTTCTGCATGGTTTATTGACGTACATGGTATTAATGATACAATTATTAATCTTAACAAAGACATTCACTGGGTACCTAGTAATGTAGGTGATGCTCGATTTGCACAATGGTTAAGTACACCACGCGATTGGTCTTTTGGTCGTAATCGTTTTTGGGGTACTCCTGTTCCCTTATGGACAAATGATGATTTTACTGAGGTTGTGTGTATTGGTTCAACAAAAGAACTTGAAGAATTAGCATCCCTTCCACCAGGAAGTGTTACAGATCTTCATCGTGAATTTATTGACAATATTAAAATTCCTTCTAAAAAGAATCCAGGAACATTTTTAACTCGTATCAATGATGTATTCGATTGTTGGTTTGAATCTGGTTCAATGCCATATGGTAAATATGCAGTTGAAAATAAATTTAAAGGGTCTGAAATCTATGATCTTTTATCAAATAATGATTCTGAAATGGCAAAAGAGTTTGCTAAATATTTTCCGGCTGATTTTATTGGTGAAGGATTAGATCAAACTCGAGGTTGGTTTTATACTCTACTTGTTCTTTCAACAATTCTTTTTGATCAATCAGCATATAAAAATGTGATCGTAAATGGTCTAATTTTATCAGCCGATCCAAATGAAAAAGGAAAATGGATTAAGATGTCTAAACGCTATAAGAATTATCCTAATCCAGATGAAGTTTTGGTTAAATATGGTGCAGATGCACTTCGTTTATATCTTCTAGATTCACCTGTAACACATAGTGAACCATTGAAATTTCAAGAAGATGGTATCCAACAAAAAGCCAAGTTCTTAGTACAATTATATAACTGTTTCCAATTTCTAGATTCAGAAATTCGTCTTTTGTTACATAAGAAAAATCTTACCAAGTTTACTCTTAAAGAATCATCACAAGTATATGATCAATGGATTCTAGGTAAATTAAAAGAAGTGTCAGATAAAGCAATTCTACACTATTCAGAATATAAACTTTATCTAGTAGTTCCATTATTGATTGAATTTGAAGAATTATTTTCAAAATGGTATATTAATCTAGCAAAGAATAATATTAAAGGATCAAATGGTGAAGAATCCCTAAGCGCACTTTGGAAAGTATTGTATAATTATTCGATTTTGATTTCGCCAATTACACCATTCATGTCTGATAAAATTTATACAAATCTTCGTGACCTAGTTAATCTAGATACATTTAAAGAAAGTGTTCATATGGAATTACTAGAAACAAGTGTAAAACAGTTAACATCAGATCCTGTTATTACTCGTAAAGTTAATGCAATGGTCGATGTTGTAATGTCTGTTCGTGGATTAAAAGCGACTGCTGGTATTGGTGTCCGTATGAAATCTAAAGAATTAGTTCTTAAGCATACATCACAACAATTTCTAGATGATGTTAAAGAACTAGAAAAAGAACTTCTAACAACAGTTCGTATTGATAAAGTGACATATCAATTACTTGCCTTAGATAAAGAAGGTGAACAAAATAATGATTTAATTGTTAAAATTAATTCATCACCTGTTCTAGGAAGACAATTAAAGAAAGATTTAATGACTGTTCTAGATACAATTCGAAAGATGTCACCTTTTGAATTACTTGGTAAAGATAAAATTCAGATCATGGGATACGATATTCCATCTGAAACATGGTCTATTTTACCTCAAGAAAACAAAGATCAAAATCTTTTAGTTGATTATACTTCAAAGGGTCTATTAATTCAATTAACAAAGGAAGTTATTACAACTCCAATTGAAGATTCATAAGAATTAATGATCAAAGGTATTCAAAAAGCAAAGAAAGATGCTGAACTGAAACCATATCAAATTGTTGATGTTTATGTAACAATTAACAATCTAGAATCTGAGTTTTACAATTTATTTGTAGAAGAATTTGATAATATTAAAGACCGTCTTCGTAGTAATGTTTATCTTAATGATAATGATAAACATAAAAAACTAGATGAGTTTATTAAAGTGATTCAATCCACAACATGTGATCAATATTCATATGAAATTTGGATCTAGGATAGAAGAAAATAAAAAAAGGAAAAAGAAGAAAAGAAAAATAAAACAAAAAACGCAACATGCTTAACGGTATAAGATTTAATACCATTTTAGTAAATGTAATAAAAAAATGACTGATATTAAATTAGTACCATTTACTTATAAATATAATTTTTTATTTCCTAGACAGCAAGATGTTGATCGTAACCAATTACATATATTTAATACTAGTTCGTATAGTATGACATTACCCACGGAGGCTGATAACATTAGTATTACAATCAAAAAAATATTAAACATTCCTAATTCATCGCGTGATTTAATTATAACAGATGGATCCGCACATGTTGGTGGTAATACTTTAAGTTTCAGTAAACATTTTTATAAAGTTAATGCTATTGAAATAGATAAAGAAATGTATGATGCATTGGTACATAACATTAAAGAAGTTTATAAAAGATGGAACGTTACATATTATCTAGGTGATTGTATTAAAATTATTCATGAGATAAAACATGATGTTGTATTTCTAGATCCTCCATGGGGTGGACCATCATATAAAGATTTTACTAATCTACATCTTTTTTTAGGTTCTGAAGATATTTTTGATCTAGTTCTAGATTGGTATAATAAAAAATTAGCAAAATTATTTTGTATTAAATGTCCATTTAATTTTGATTTTGGTTCATTTAAGACACATTTTCCAAATATTTATATACAAAAAAATAAAAATTGGTATGTAATATATATAAGTTTACAAGTAATTGATCAAAATATTTCTAATCTAGATATATGAAGTAATAAATCGATATACAAGTCCAAGATCATTCAAAGGGAAGTAAAATACTAATACAAATAGTGAATAATTAATGCAAAAGAGCATTATAATATTCATGATCAGAGAATAATAACTAATACGTTTAGTCATATATGCTCCTTCAAGTTTGTAGCCGAGTTTACGATAGTATTCGCGAACACCTACACCTGAAATAATAGCCATTTTCTCAAAACCATTATTACGAGCAATTTCTTCAGCCTTAGCAACAAGTTTTTTACCAAGTCCACGGTGTTGAATATCAACCTTACTATTATTATCAACACGATTTGTGCGACCATAGACATGAAGTTCACGGATAAAAGCATGCTTGTTCAGGTAAGGGAAAGCATTGACCATTGTAATTGGTTCTTTTTTATTTTTTTTATCATCATCAATAACATAACCACTGTTATTGGTTAAACGAAGACGACAAAATCCAAAGATAATTTCTTCATCAGGAGTTTCCATACTAATGAAGAATTCCTTACCACCAGAAGCATTGTAAATACGAACCATTAGAATGGCTTCATCAATACGTGCTACACGTGAAGATGATGTACCTACTTCGCGACAACGAATGCATCGACACTTAAGTTTTTGTGCAGTCATCCGATCTTGAAGAACTTGACGAAGATTTGGGTAAGGATTACCAGCAATTGCGTGTGCTGGAAGTGCATCACGACCAATCCGATTAAGACGAATCCACGGATTAATCTTTGTCTTGTAATCAATGACAAGTTTAATCATTTCTTCATTATCATACGGTTCATAATTACCATCAAGAAACCATTTTTCAATTTCTGTCCATGGAGTAACTTCACATGGGTAAATTTTAATTTGGTCTGCTTGCAACAAAGAATTGTTGTTAATTTGATTAAACATTTCACGGTCATCTTCAACGGTTGCATCAGGAAGTTGTGGCATCAAATGAATATCAACCTTTAGACCCACATCCTTTATATTTTTGATAGCACGAATTGTATCAACATTATAACAATCCCGTTTAACACGACGTAAAATATTATCATTAACATGTTGTACGCCTAATTGGACACGGGTGCAACCATAATAATGAAGACGAGCAATTTGATCGGAAGTGATTTGATCAGGACGAGTTTCTAAAGTCAAACCAATAATCCGCACAAGTGCAGTCTCATTGATTTTCTTCTCTTCATCCAAAGTTAAAATTTCACGACGTTTGCAATTAATCTTGTCATCAAAGAAAGTATTCGCAGCATAGTAGAGTCTCGTAATAAACCATTCCTGGTATTTGATGGGATACGAATCCCATGTACCTCCAAGAACAAGAACTTCAAGTTTATCAATTTCATGTCCATTAAGGAAAAGAACTGATAGACGGTCATCCATCTGTTCAACAGGCAGATAATCGTTTTGAAACCCACGTTCTGCAGTTGGTCCACCACGAATATAACTCTTAACAGATCCAGGTTGATCCGGACAGTATGCACAGTTATATTTGCAACTAAAATCTTGACCATCGGGAGTTGGTGATGTCATAACAGAAACAGATAAAACTCCGTACTCTCCACGACACTCGTGACCAACTGTAAAACTACGAAATAGTTTTGACGGTGTGATTTTTTTTTGAGACAAAAGTGTTAAATAAGCATGGTTTAATGCTACATTTCCGACCATTGCATGAACATCCTTTCGAATTTTCTTAAGACAGTTACTCCAATCATGTTTGGTAATGATTTTACCATCATGAATTTGTGAGACTAACTCAATAACAAACGTTTCGGCTTGCTCTTTAGTACAATTTCTATAGATATCAGTTCGGTTAAGAAAGTTAATGTTACCTAGGTTTTCGATCTCTTGATAGAGATTTTTGCGATCACACATGATGATGTGTAAATATTTGAAAAGAACAATGTATATTTGTTCTATTAATGAATATAAAAAATAAAAATAATCAATTTTATAATTTTATTTTATTCTCAAAAAATACTAATTTTTACTCTTTTGAGTTTTTGTATTCTTTTTACTTTTAATATTTTTAGTATTTTTAGTACTTTTTTTTGATTTATTTTGTCTTCTTCCACCCTTTAATATATTGGTTAAAACAGTTTTAGTTAAAGAATGACTTTCCATTTTATCTGGTAAACCTCTTTTATTTTTAATACTAGTACTAATATTTGGATTATCTTGAATTGCTTCTTTTAATAAAAATTTAATTTGATCCTTTCTAGTCATTAATTGAAATTCTTTCATTCCAGCATATTTATTAATATTATTTACGACTGTTAATAATAATTTAATTTTATTTGGTTCATTGATGTAGTATGGATGTTTAGAATATTCTTCAATCTTATTTTTTAAATATCTACAATCTAGATAATGTAATCTAGAAGGACATGGATATGTCTTTAGATATATTTTTTGTGATTGTTGTTGCATTTTATTGTAATAATTAGATAAAAAGTAATATCTACTTAAAATAAAACATCATTTATAAATAAAATTAAAACTAATATGTCATTTTTAATATTTCCGAATCAATTGTTTGAATTAAAATATTTTCCAGATAATATTAAACCATCAGATATTCATATCCTAGAAGAACCAGTTTTTTTTGGGTTTAGAGAAGAAACACTCAATTTCAATAAGTTAAAATTAGTCCTTCACAGAGCATCAATGAAATATTATGAAAGTTATTTAAAAACCAGTAAGTTAGATGCAAATATTCATTATCATGAATTTGATGATTTAAAATCTAAAAAAGGATATTCAAGTATTAAAAAAAAAGATTTATATACATTTGAATTGAATGATTACTATCTAGAACAAAAGATTTCTAAACTTTTTCCAGGTATTACTTTTTTACCTAATCAAAACTTTCTAGTAACAAAAGAAGACCTAAATGAATATTATCTTGCTAATAAATCTAAAAAAACAATTGTAATGGGTCATTTTTACAATTGGATTAAAGATAAAATTAATGTCCTTACTGAAACAAAATCATATGATACAGAAAATAGAAATCCTCTTCCAGATTCTGTTAAAATACCTGTTCTAGATAAAATAAAACCTCTCGATAAATCTTTTTTAACAGAAGCAATTGAATATATTAATACACATAAAACATTAAAAAACAATTATGGACCATCTAATCTAGAATTAAAAAATTGTTGGTTTCCAGTTACACATAAAGGATCAAATGAATGGCTTTTGGGGTTTATTAAAAAAAAATTAAATAAGTTTGGTACATATCAAGATGCTATTCGTAATGATCAACCATTTATGTTTCATTCTTTAATTGCACCAATGTTTAATATTGGTCTATTATCACCACACCAAATTATAGAAGAGGTATTAAAAGTAAAAGATAATCCAAAGATTGGAATTAATAATATAGAGGGGTTTTTAAGACAAATTATAGGATGGCGTGAATATCAAAGATATTGTTATTTACATTATTATGATGCTATGACTAAACCGAATGTTTTTAATAATAATCGTAAACTAGGTACTGCTTTATATGATGGTACAACCGGGTTACCACCGGTAGATGATGCAATTAAAAATGCCTTTGAACATGGTTATATCCATCATATTGAAAGATTAATGGTGATGAGTAACCTTTTTAATTTAATTAATCTAGATCCATATGAATCATATAAATGGTTTATGGAGTTTTCTCTAGATAGTTATGATTGGTTAATGATACAAAATGTTTATTCAATGGGAATGTGGGTTGATGGTGGATTAACAATGAGAAAACCATATATTTCAACTGCTGGATATGTTATTAAGATGAGTAATTATAAAGATACAAAGGCTAATCATGAATGGGTTGAAATCTGGAGATGTTTATTTTATTATAAAATTGCAAATAATAAAGATATCTTTCGTAAAACACCATATATTTTTCAATTAAAAGGATATGATAAAATGACTTCTCTAGAACATAATCATATTAAAGAAGTATCTGAAGGTTTTATAGAAAAAGTAACTAAATAGTCAAAAAATAATTCTTTTTGTTAAAACTTTTTTCTAAAAAGTTTATTTATAAGTATTTTTTGTATAAATCTAGGGCTTTAGTACGATTTACAGAATAATCAACAATTGGTTTAGAATATTTTAAATTATATTTAGAATGTGATTGATTCCAGGTGTGTATATCTTTAGGTGATACATCTTTTAACTCTGGTAACCATTCTTTAATATATTCAGCATTAGGATCAAATTTTTCAGATTGTGTCCATGGGTTAAATATTCTAAAATATGGTTGTGAATCAAAACCTCCTCCGGCTGTCCATAACCAACCACCAACATTACTAGAAGGATCATAATCAACTAATTTTTGAGCAAAATATTTTTCACCCCATCTCCAATCACATAATAAAGTCTTAACTAGAAAAGATGCAACAATCATTCTTGCTCTATTATGCATAAATCCAGTAGTATTTAATTGGTTCATTGCAGCATCAACAACTGGAAATCCAGTTTCACCATTGCACCATTTTGTAAAATGATCTTTCTCACAATTCCATTCTATTTGATCAAATCTTTTATCCATTGATTTTCCTTCTAATACCTTTGGATTATGATAAATTGCTTGGGCATAAAAATCATGCCAATATAATTCGTCAAAAAATGGACTTGTATGTGAGATATTTTTTTGAAAACCATGATATATTTCTCTGAGAGAAACACAACCAAATTTAATATATGCACTAAGGAATGTTGTTTTATATGTTAAAGTATTACGATTTTCAGCATATTGATCAAAATTCTTTGATTTTTTAATGATTTTTAAACCTAATGATCTACCACCATGAACATTTACATTTTTATTTGGAGTATAATATTTTTCTAGAATATCAAGTTCACAGAGATGTTTTAAGTTCTTTAAAGTAATTGATGATAGTTTATTCATCATTTCATTGCTAAATGAAACAGGTTTATGCACTGGAATTTGTTTTGCTTTATTTTTATAAGGAGTAAATTTAGTATATGGTGTACCTGAATCAGTTTTAACAGCATCTAAAGGTGTTAAAGTGTAATCTTCTATTAAAACAAATTCAATGTTATGTTTTTCTAATGTTTTTTTTAATTCATCATCTCTTTTTCTAGCATATGGTGTATAATCCATATTTGAATATACTTTTTTAACATCTTTCATATGTTCATTTTTTATTAATTCATCAATAACTTGGGTATTATCTCCATGAAAAAATGATAAGTTATTGTCAATTAAATTATCTAATTCTATTAATGATTCATGCATAAAATAAATTGAATTTTCACTTTTATATGAGTTTTTTTCACTAACTTGGATTGGATTTATAATAAAAATAGGATAAACTTTGCTAGATTCTTTACATGCTTTAATTAAACCAGTGTTATCATATGATCTTAGATCTCTTCTAAATATAAAAATACTTTCTGTCATTAATATTATTCCCTTTGTTATTTATCTTTAATTTATCTTTTATTTTTTCTTTCTGGAATTATAATTTTCATAATTTTAATTTTATTCCATTTTATTCCATTTTATTCTAGATTCTAGATAAAAAGTTATTGATTCTTCTGTGTCTTATTACTAGAATCATATCTAACAATAGTTTTCATTGTTTTTTTGATTGTAAAATTTTCGTGAATTTTTTTTATTACCGCATTTATTGAATCACTATCTGTAGACCATTTTTTTCTATTTCTAGATATATCATTATTTTTTATAACAGTAATGATTCTAGAATTAAGATTTTTAAGATCATCAATTGTAGAAGCGTGTAATATTCTAAATTCTTTTTCCAATTCTATAACATTTTGATAATATATAGATAATCTAGAATGTATATCTTTTTCTTTATTTGGAATTTGAGATTCTAGATTAGTTATTATAGATTCTAGTTGATTTATTTTATTTTCAAAATTTGATAACGACATAGAATAAAATAATATAACAAATTGTTATTATACTTTTTTCTCAGAAAAGTATAAATGGTTATTCTAGGTATAGGTTTACAAATATCAAAATTATTATTCACAACTTTATCACAATTTACATTAACATCAATGATTATAAATTTGCCCAACAAAAATAAAATTGGTTTTCTAATTGGATCTTTAATATTCTTATTTGTATCATTTATTAGTACAATATATATAACATATCAAATATTGATGAACAAAATACATTTACGACATGAACATATATTATTATTAGTATCAATCATTATATTAGCATATTCTTCTACATATTATTCACTATACAATTATAATAAAGAAGCATTTACATGGAGTCATGATTCTCTAGATAAAAGAATTGGAAACACCTATGAAGACATGTTTAAATCATGGTTTGATATGTTGTATTTTACAATTACAACATTTTATTTAGGAGGTTTAGGAGATATTGTTCCTAGATCAAGACTTGCTAGAAGTATAGTTGTGTCACAATTAATTTTGGCTATTTCAGTGATATTAATAATTATCAATAAAGTGATATAAAATAATCAATTAATCAAATAATTAAAGAATATAATGGATTATATACATAAATTTAATGGAAGAGTAGAAGGTTACATACATGCATCAAGTAAATATGATCATGTACTTAAAAATGAAAATTTAAATGCTGTTAAATATTTAGATCCAATCAAAGGTGATAAGATATTGCATATTTCTTCTGTTGGAGTAAATTTAAAAAAATACATTAATAATATTGACGAAATAGATATAACAGAAGTTGAAAGCAACCATGAGTTTGCTTTGTTAGGGAATGTTAAACATGTACAATTAAATATGCTACCTTATCAAAATAATTATTTCGATAAAATAATTGTAATAGCAAGTTTTCATCATTTTAATAATGATGAAAGGGCTATAATATATAAAGAAATATACAGAATATTAAAACAAAATGGTATTTTTATATTGGCGGATGTAAAAAAAGATAGTATGCAAGCACATTTTTTAAATGATTTTTTAGACAAATATAACCCATTAGGACATAATGGTATGTTTTTTAATTCTTCAGATATTGAATTATTTAAATATTCTGGTTTTGAAACAACAATTGAAGAGGAAAATTATACCTGGAATTTTAATTCAATTGAAGAACTCAATGATTTTTGTTATAATTTTTTCTATCTTAAAAATATTGAAAAAGAAAAAATATTTGAAGAGGTTAAAAAATATTTAACAATTTTAATTGATAATGATAATAATTTAATTAAATGGAATTGGTTATTATTATTTTTTATTGCAAAAAAATATAATAATAACTCAATTTCATATCCATAATTTTCCTAACGCTTGTTCTATTTTATAATCAAATTTTTGAATACCACTAGCAGGTGTAAATGTAAATTCACTAAAGTATATATCATTGTTTTTATCAATATAAAAATCAATTCTCACAAATTCAAATGTGCTAGATAAAATTGTGGCATACTTTAACATATCATCTAGTCTATGGGGTTTATTGATTATTGGCGATAAATTAATAATTTTTGTTACATTATATAATTTTAGATTTTTACATAATAAGTCAATATTATGTTCTTGAATAATATTCCAATTAGTATCATACAATCGGTTTACATATATTTTTTTCCATCCATGAATATTGTCATAAATAATAATTTCATATTTAACACCAATTGTAACTGGTTTTCCATTAATACATCTAAACATATATGAGAAGGCTTTACCACTTTTTCCAGTATGCAAATCATTAATCTTCTCTTCAATAAAAAAACGTGGTTTAATGTATTTGTATTGTTTTTCTTTACTACTGTAACATTTTGTACGATCCTTAATAAATTTCTTAATATCAAATATATTTTTAATGTCATTAAAATCTAAATTCCATCCAGATCCATGTACAGCCTTTAATATATGATCATTATTAATATCCTTTTCATTTATGTCATTAAAATCATTCAATTCTTTAATAATTTTCGCAACTTTAACCTCTCCATTTGTCATATCACTAACAATTTTTTTTGCTTCTAGTTTATCAACATATTTTGCATAATTATTATCTAATATTGTAGAATAGTATTTAATTTTTAAAAATAAAGGTAAACTAGACCAATTTGATGGTTTAGTAAAAGATAATTTTAAAGTGTTATTCATAATCTTTTTTATGATTTATCAATTATATAAAAAATAAAAAGTGTACTTATATTATAAATGAAATTCATTTATCAATGTATAAATGGTACTTTAAAACCAGTTGAATGCATATATCATTTATTTTCTAATCCTAAATTATTAGTATTAATCAATATTGTAATGATTTTAACAGTATTATTACTTAAATTACCAATTTATCATAAAACAATGTTTCTAGGTATATCATTAACAATGTTATTATATTTATGGACAAATGCAATTTTATTTGCTAAAAAAATGATTGATATTGGTATAAGACGTCATCTCAAGACTAAAAAAGTATTACTATTAATATTTTCATTGATAATTACATATTCTTTAGCCTATTATTCTATATATAATTATAACAATTCGTCATTTAGTGGACATTTAGATAAAACAGATGGTAAAGATGATGATGAAAGTGGATATAAAGGGTCTTTTGGTAGATACCTAGATATGATATATTTTACTATTACGACTATGTTTACTGGAAATTATGGAGACATTATACCTAGAAATAGATTCACACGGTTTATTGTCATAACACAATTTATTATATCAGCAATTCTAGTATCAGTTTTATTAGTAAAATCTGATTAAATGACAAAAATAAAAGTATTTTAGTGATGTATGTGTCTTTCAATTTCATCTTCTATTTCTTTTTGTAAATTTTTTTTAAATGGTAAATAACCTAACTTTGTTATTTCTAGATCAATATCAAATTTAAGTTTCATATTTTTACGATTATAATGTTTTTTTAATGATTCTAAATTATTTAATCCTAGAATATTAAATTTTGAAAGAGTTGTTATTTGATCTTGGTAATCTAGAACATGTTCTTTTATAATTTTTGATAACACTGTATTAAAAATATATATCTTAGGAGACCATTCATCTATAACATCTTTTGTATCCGCTCTAGTAATAGATATAACAATAAATTGTTTCTTCCAAAAAGTAGATTGGGTTTTAAAGATGGCTTCTAGATATGCTTGTGATGGAGGTCCTTTCCAATCAATAAATTTTGGTGTTAAAAAGTATGCATTAGCCATAATAGTTTCCCCTTTATTAGTAATGACTTCTATCATCTTACGAACATATTTACCTATTTTAACTGCTTCGAAAACATCTAATCTAGTAAGATCATCTTTTGATAACATTGTTAAATAACCAAATACATTATCGTAATTAGATAATCTAGAAATATGTAAATTAGATGAATTGGTTTCAAGTGAATTTTTTTTAATAGGTATCATAGTCCCTACACCACCTAGCCAATTTTTTGAAGTTGATCCAAATGCTAGTTTATGGTTAGGATAATATGCTGGAATAATTATATCTATTTTTTTATTTAATCTTTCAAATAATTGTTGAGGATTATTTGAACCATATGAGAAAAGATATTCCATTATTTAATAAATAATGATAAATAAATCTAGCAATTATTGTGATGTTCAAAATAGTAATTAAAATATATAAATAAATCTTGCTTATGGGTTAACCCCTAAGCAAGATTTTATAATGACTTTTAGAATAATAAACACTGATATTAAATTGTAATTAAAATATATAAATAAATTATTGAGTGTTAAATTATACGATCACAATGATTAAAATATATATTAAATTACATTATTCCATCAATTAAAATATATATAAAAATTATAACATCACAATAATTTTTTTCTTTTTATAATGTATAAAAAATTAAAATGAATTTTCTAGATTTTATACAAAAATTTAGTTTTGTCAACTCACAGTTTGTAAAAGATTTTTACAATATCATCAAAGAAGACTATATTGAAAATTTTCAGGAATTTTTAATTGATAGTGAAGTTTTAAGAAAATGGTTAGGAATCAATATTAAACAAGAATTTAATAATACAATTAAAAAAAGTTATATTATTAATGTTGATTATATTATTAAAAAAGATGAAGATAAAGATGGCTTACATGGAGGTCATAATCTTCAAGTCATAACTTTGACACCAGAAACTGCTAAAAAGATCTGTTTATCAACCCGCTCTCAAAAAGCCAAGGATGTTCAACAATACTTTATAGATCTAGAGTTTGCTTTATATAAGTATAAAAATTATATAATTGATGGAATGAATAAAAAAATAAAGCAACTAGAAACTAATCAAAAACCACATGTTAATCCAGAAAAAAAGATTATATATGTTTTTAGAGCATTAAACAGTGATACAACATTATATAAAATTGGTAAAACTATTAATTCAAAATCTAGATTGCTGAGTCATAACTCTCCCTTAGCAAATAATTTAGAGGTAATATTCCAATATGAAACTGATAATGCAGATCAAGTTGAATCATGTATCAAAGCACAACTTAAAAATGGTAAATATCGAAAATACAAAGAAATATATCAAGTTGATTTAGATTTAATTAAAGAATCAATAAAAAGTTGTGATTCTATGATTGGTAAAATAAATAAGAAAATACATGAAAAAGAAAAATTATATATGTTAGTTACACCTATAAATAACAATAATGATGAAACAATGAAAAGTACGAAGAGTGTGAAGAAAAATCCTCACAAAAACAATCAAAAAAAAACTATTTTAAATAATCGTGATAATCACAAAACAAAAAATAGTAAATAAGATTAGTTTTGATTTTTCTAGATTTTGTAAGGTCTTTGGTGGGGTATTGGATATGATGATTCAAATGTAAATGGGTAATTGTATGGTTTTCTGTAGAGAGGTTTAACATAAAATTTAGGGTCTCTGGGATGGGTTTTTAATTCATAAAAAGGCCATTGTGTAAATATACCCCAACTGGAATCTTCAGGTTTTTTAAATTCAGTATCAGTTAATCTGGGATTATTAAATCCTTCTTTTGTTTTTATCTGTCTTTTATTATTCTCATTTTGAATGATTTTTTCAAAATCAGTAATAATTTCTTCAGTGTTCATATTTTCAATTGTTCTAGGAATAAACATATCAGGGTAACTATAAATACATACTAATAAAACCCCCAATGCTATAAAAGTAAAAAGAGTTGGATCCATCTTTATATTTTGTTTTATTTACCTTTACCTTAGAAACTTTTTTGAAAAAGTTTTATCAAAAACACCATTTTTTACTGATACTTTTTGTGGATATTTTTTGCTAATACTTTTTTCCTAAAAAAGTATATTTGATTCATAGAATGTCATTCTTAAATTTTTATTATATGATTTTAAAGACTTTAAATACTTAATCACAGCATTGACTAATTTAATCAATGTTGTATCATGAGTTTTTCCAGTTACATAATCAAAAAATTTGTATAATGATTTAGGATGTGGATTATATATATTAGGAATCCAATCAATAAAATCATGATCAAATATCATACATGTTCCTTTAAGGATATGATATGATAAAACACTAGTTCTTTGTTCTAATTTATGTTTCATTTCTGATCTTTGTATTGAACATTTTTCTGGATCAATCAAAAAATCTCTAAAATCATTACAATCTGGATTAACATGTAAAATAATTTTTGCAATTTGAATTAATGTAAAACGTTTTTCTAGATTCCATAAATAATTATAAATATTATTAATATTATTAAAGTCTTTAGTACTAAGTTGTTCCTGATTAATTATATTAGGGTTTTCTAGATAGTATACTTGATATGAATTAGCAAATGAATTTAAAAAAACAGTTAATGCTTCAGTATATGCCTCATATATTGTAGTTGCATTATTGTGACCTATCTGATAATGACATTCTAGATTAATGTTTTCATTTTGAGAAAATAAATCATAACTACCATCTAGATTATAAAAATGTATAGATTCATGTAGTATTAATTTTAAATGTTCTTCTTTTCTCCAAATAACAATCGTTTCATAATCAGTGCATCCTGAATTTATTTCACGAGGTCCAAAAACAGCATTCTTTCTAGGTAATTTTTTTTCAACGTCAGATAAGAAGATCTCAAATTGTATTTTATTAGGATTTTTATTTTGAACATATAATCTAGGAATAGATTGCATTCTAGCATATAATAATCTCCAATAAATATTATCTAGTTCTATAAATTTATTAGAATGAACAGTAAAAGATAAACTAGAATCATTATATTTATAAGTATAATTCATACCTAGACTTAGGTCATCTGCTATTTCTAGTGACATAAATTTATTACATCCAGCAAGTTGTTTGTTTATTTTTGATAAAATTGTTCTAAGTTTAGATGGTTGATTTTTATTGTTAATTATTTCATTTATTGAATTTATAAATGATGAATTTGTATCAAATATTTCATTATTATATTCATTAAACCAATCACTTAAATTTTTTTGGTTATTTTTTAATCCTGGAATTTTGATGTCTGGAATTTTGATGTCTGGATAATTTTCATGTAATTCGCTAAATAATTTTTGTAATAATTCTAATTCAGAAGTAGTATTCTGTTTTTTTTCATTTTTTTTATAATTAATCTTCTTTGAATCAAATTTTTTAAATAATTGATGATATACTGATATATATCTTTGCATCCATTCTGATGTTTTATGATTTTTCTTTGTTAAAAAATAATTATTTGGTGAATCATGAACCTCTTTATAAATAGGATTTAATTTTTTATTCAAATGTATTTCCATTGTACTAACCAATTTGTTTTACTTTTAATTTTAAGTAATACAAAAACAAAACAAAAAATAATTTAAAACATTGTATATTATAATATAAATAACCAAAAAACTAATATTATGACTGTCAATTATAAAAATCCAAATTCCAATATAATAAACATTTTGAACAAGAATATTGATCATCTTAAAATGTTTAATCAATATATTTTATCAAAAAATAAAAAAAATCAATATGATGATCTAAAAATAAAAAATTGTAACAATAAGATTGAAATGTTAATGACAGGTATAGATGTTATTAATACATATCCTTATAAAATTCATAATATCAATCAATTAATAAATGATTCAGTTCTATCTGGAATGGTAGATCAATATTTTATTAACACTCTAGATTATATTATTAAATTCAATCGTTTTGAAACCATACAAGATCCTAAATTTATGGTTTATATATATAATACACAAAATAAAAATATAAATAATGTAGATCTAGATGAAGATGAAGATCTTGATATTGAAATTGATGACACACCTCAATTTGATACGATTTTGAATGAACTTTCAAAAGACCCATCAATTGCTAGATTATTTGAAGATAGTGAGGATAGTGAGGATAGTGAAGATAGTGAAGATGATGACACATTACCTCCTTTAATCAAAGATGATATGTTACCTTCTTTGATTCATAATCAACCTATACAAGTCACAGAAACCGTACAAAATGAAGCATCAAATGATATATTAACTGAAAATGATTATGTTCTGACAGGTTGTGGACAAATTACATCCATTATAGAGTCTATCAATTCATTTAATGGTTTGGAAGAGATTAAATTAGGATTTAATAAATTATATGATTTATTCTCTAACTTTCATTGTTAATAAAATTCAATAAAAATCCTCATCTGAATCCTCTTCTTCTTCTTCATCTTCATCTTCTTTATTAATGATCTTTTGAATATAACTTCTATGTTTTTGTTGCATTAAACTATTAATTTTTTTTATAGCATTTGAAGCATTCATTTTATTTTTTCCAGTATCTAAATCAGAAATAACTGATCTAACTTCACCTAGAAAAGAAGAAGTTGGATCATTAGTTGATTTTGTTTCTTTTTTTGGTTTTTCTACATCTATTAATTTTTCAACAACATTTGATGATTTATTGTTCTTACTTTTTTTTTTCTTTTCTTCTGGTTTTGATTTGACATAATAATTAGGATTTAAACTTTCTAATTTTATCCCACTTATTTTTTGATCTTCATCATCACCACTTTCATCTTCAACATTTACATCTTCACTATCTTCTTCATCTTGACTACCTTCATCATCTGGATTATCTTCTCTATCTTCTCCATCTTCTCCATCTTCTTCAATTGGTTTGACAGAAGATTTAGATTTCTTTTTTTTTTCATCATCAACAATGTTTTTATCAGTTTTTTCAATTGGTGATGTTGTATTTTCAAAAGGTTCTATTTTATCTATAGTTTCATGTTTGTATTGTTTTGGATAATATAGAGATATTAAAGATATTACTAGAACAATACCTAATTGAAAATTATAAACAGTTATTATAATACTGCAAATAATAGCAAATGATAATATAATTGGATCTAATAAATATTTATAATAAATTTCAGGGTAATTACGAAGCATAACAGTATAACATATAATTAAAGCAATGACAAAATATGTAAATGGTTTGTTATTCCAGATACGTTTGTTAAAACTTTGAAAAAGTTGTATAGGATATTCTACTTTCATTTTATTCTTAATATTTAGATATAAAAAATCTAAAAAATATTATGTATTTGATAAAAAATTTAAATTAGAAGTCAGGTAACCCTTCTTTGATTTTAAGATTACTAAATAATCCAACATTGGTTGCTTGTTGAACACTACCACCGACCAATTGTTTATTAATAGATGATCCTGAAATACATGATGCTGAAGAGTCATTGACAACAAAATAATTAAAAATTAGGATTGAACCTGTTACCAGTGAAAATACTTTTGCATATGATACTGAGTTAGTTTCTGCTTTTTTTTGTTTTTGATCGAAATAAAATAATCCAACGGCTACAAAACCAATGATTATTGATAATATAAAAGGACAATTCCAAGAAGTCATTTTTATCATAATAATAGTTTTAATAAAAAAAAAATAAACGCTTAATGCAAAATTTAAATAGTTGTTTTAAGTTTTTTTGTTTGTTTTGTTTGTTTTGTTGTTTTTATGTTTTATTGATATGTAGAAACCATACGAATAATATCCTTACCAAATTCTTTAATTTTAGCATCTCCAATACCATTAATTAGTTTCAATGCTTTATCAGTAAGTGGTTTACTTTTAACAATCTCTTCTAGAGTTTGATTGTTAAAGATCCGATATGGTGCAATTTTTTGACGTTTTGCTTCTTCACTACGATATTCAAGTAGTTTATTATATAAAGGTAAATGAGTCAAGTTGTATTTTTCTTGCAAAGATTCATCTAATAATTCCTCACTGAATGTTTTTTTACCAAAATTGTTTTCAAAATTGAAGCCATTTAAGTGGTCGATGGCTGTTTTAGGTTTAAAGACTTTTTTCTTTTTAATTTCTCCATCTTCTTTATTTGTTTCAGGTTCAACAACCAAATGTTCAAGTAAACTATTTTTAGCATTAGAAACTAGCATTTTAATACTTTTAGTATCATCTGCGAAAAATGTATCTGATAGGTCTGTTAGATTAATATCTTCGAACCACAAACCAGAGTCGGAAAGCACGAGGTTTTCTTTAATTAGTGATAAACCAATCATACGACCAACCAAACGTTCAATTGTTAACATTGTTGCTGGATATGATACTGATGCAAATTTTTGATATGTATTATTCAATAATTTCCGAGTAATTAGTTGTTTAGGAGAGTCTGATTTAAGTTTTTTAATTACTTCGATAATTTTTGATGCATGTTGTGTCAAGTCTTTTTCCAATAAATTAGATTGAGATTTATGACGTATGCAATTATCACAAGCACCTAAACACCAATCAGGTTTTTCAACTATTTTTTCACCAAAATATGTTGATAATTGATAATGACGACAATCGATAACATTTTCAATGAAATTAATCATTTCATTTAATTTGTTAAGTTGATAGTTAAGATGATCTCCTTCCTTTGATGGAGATTTTGTATTTACATTTACATTAACCTTTTCTTCTTCAATTGCTTCATCTCCATCTGAATCTTTTGTTTCAATAAAATCAACATCATCTAAATGAAAGTTGTTGACCGTATTAAAACGGCCACCACAATCATCATTCTTTTTATTTTGACGAATCATTCTATCATAAAATAGTTTGTCTTGGTATGAATAATATAGAATACAATCTGATGGTTTACCATCTCGACCTGCACGTCCAATTTCTTGATAATAACCTTCAACTGATGAAGGTAGATTATAATGAATAACAAATCGTACATCAGGTTTGTCAATACCCATACCAAAAGCAACAGTTGTAACAATAATTTTAACTTGTCCAACTAACCATTGTTTTTGAATTAGTTTTCGAATGTTATGATTTAAACCAGCATGAAAACTTCTAGCAGTGATAAAGTTAGATAAATAATCTGCAACTCGTTCTGTTTCACGTCGTGAATGACAATAAATCACACCACACATATCGCTATAATTTTTATTAATTAAATCACGAAGATATGAAAGATTAGTGTCATTACGATTGATAATTTTAAGAGCTAAATTTGGTCGAAAGAAACTGCTAGTTTCAATGTGTGGACTATTCATCTCAAGAATTTTAACAATATCCTCTTTCACTTTAGGAGTTGCTGTTGCAGTTAAAGCCATGATCTTAATATCATGAAATTGTTTTTTAATTAAACCTAAATTAAGATAACTAGAACGAAAGTCATGACCCCATGTCGAAACACAATGTGCTTCATCAATAACAAATCGGGCAAGTTTATCAATCTTTTGAAGATCTTTTAAAAGACCAATTAATTTGACATCTGTAATCATAATTTCAGGTGTTACATATAAAATATGATATTCTGGAACAGATTTTAATTTTTTATACAAATCACAACGATCTTTTTTATTGATATCACTATTTAAAAAGTCAACATTAATATTTTTTGTTTTTAATTGATAAATTTGATCTTCAATTAAAGATTTAAGTGGAGAAATTATAATAGTTAAACCATTATCAAGTACAGCAGGTAATTGGTAACATAAAGATTTACCAGATCCAGTGGGACTAAGAATTAAAAGGTCTTCATTGAGGTGAGACATGATCTTTTCTTGAAATGGTTTAAGGCTATCGAAACCAAAATATTTTTTAAGAGCGGTTTTGTAGGTATCCATTTTAATAAGTATTTTAAATACATATATATATCATTCAATTCAATTTTATACCTTTTTTTTATTTATTTATTTATTTATTTATTATAAAACCAATTTTAATGCATCTATTTGATATTGAATCAAATAACATAATAAATTCATCCTTTATCAATAACGAATCAAATGATCAATATTATTTTGTATCAGGATTATTTGTATGTATAGCATTATTATCATGTTGTGTATGTTGTATATCTTGGGATAATAATAATGCAAATAATAATCAACAAATTTTACCAATAAATAATACAAATATACTAACTTATAAAAAAGTTGAAATGCCTCCCCCATATTATGAAAGATCACTTCATTCATAAAAATAAAAATAAAAAAAAATAATTTGTAGATAAAAACCTAATTATAAAGATTTAATTTCTTAATGTAATATTGCCCAATATTTTTTTAGAATTTTCTAATAAAATCCAAATGAATATATAGACTTTTTGGATCAAAATACTTATATTCATTTGATATTTTTTTATTTTTATTTTAAAAAATAAACATCGTGTTCTTGTCCCTAAAAATTAAATAAAAAAAATAAATAAAATTTAACTTAAGGAAACTCCCCATATAATCAATTATACTAATAAATTTAATCCTACCTACTAATTAAAATGAGCAAACCTACTACTACTTTTGAATCTGAAGTTAAAAACTGCTGGGCCTACGGTAAATTCGCCGTTGAACTCCTTGAACGTGTTGCCTCTGACAACAAACTCAATGTTGACACTCTCTGGAGCCAATATTTCCCTACCCTTACTCGTGTTAAAGCCATGAAGAACGCTCGTCACTTCGTCAAACAATGCGATCCTCGCAACAGTGTTGCCCCCGCCAAGAGCGATTACCACTTCTACCTTACGGCTCAATCGGAAGCCATCAAGAACAAAGGTGAAGTTTACGAAATTGCCAAACACGGCAAAGTTATTGGCGGTCTCTGGAAGGCCCTTTCGGATACCGAACGTGCTGTCTACCAACAACTCGCTGCCACCGACAAAGAACGTCGCCAAAAGGAACTCGATGTTATTGAAGAATCGATCCGCTCGGGTTCTCTTCAAGATTCGCCCTTCCGTCGCAGTGTTCGCCACCGCACTGGTAACGTCAGCGCCCTTAACATGTATGTTAAAGAAATGACGCGTACCCTCCGTGAATCGGAACCCACGATGTCAAACACCCAACGCATGAAACAAATCCACCAACAATGGAGTGGTCTTTCGGAAGGTGATCGCGCTAAATACCAAAAAATCGCTGATGAAACCAACCGTGCTCATGCTGAAGCCACTGCTACCCCCACCCCGGCCACCGCTGCTGCTCCTGCTCCTGCTACCCCAGTTGTAGCCGCTACCCCAGCCAAAGCCGCCCCTAAAGCCAAGGCTGCTCCCAAAGCCAAAGAAGCCACTGCCCCTGCTCCAGTTGCCGCTGCTGCTGCTCCTGCTACCCCCGCTCCTAAAGCCAAGGCTGCACCAAAAGCCAAAGAAGCCGCTGCTCCCGCTCCTGCTGCCACCCCAGCACCCAAAGAAAAGGCTGCTCCTAAAGCCAAACCAGCCAAAAAATAAATACAAAAGTTAAAAACTAAAAACTTATATTTTTTACAATTTATTTAAATCTTAATAAATACAAGAATTTATTAAGATCACCTATCATCTCATCTCTAATATTAAGAAGATCTGTGTCAGTTTCATTATCTAATTTTTTATGAAATGTCAATAAGAATTCAATTAATTCTTTGATAAATGATTCAAGATCACTATTAGTGTTGGGAGTTTTAATAGTTAATGTATGGTAATCAGACATTTGTAATTTAACATTAGTTTTACCAAGCATTGTTTCGACATATTTATCAACCACTTCATTTAATGCTTCCATTAAATGATCTGTTGCTTTATGTGCAGCATGAGAGTCAGTTTTCCAATGAAAAAGACGAATAGTTGGTGTGACTTCAAGCATTCTTTTAATAAAAACTTTTACAAGTTCTGGCTTTGCACCACCCTTTTTATTTACAAGTGATTTCTTAGACATTTTTTTATCTTTTTTTTGTGTAGGCATAATTATCTTTTATTTTTAAGTATGATAAAAATAATAAATTAAATGGTAAATTAAATAAAAGATTTATCGGATTACTGTTATACTAATTGTTGCAGATCTATTTGGATTACTTACAGATCTTACACGAACAGTTGCAGTACCATAATTAATAGTTCTAATTAATCCAGTACTAGAAACAGTTATAATTCTTGTGTTATTTGAGGTCCATGTTAATGATTTATTAGTTGCATTAGATGGTAAAATAGTTGGATTTAATTGATATGTTCTATTAAATTTAATACGTAATGATGATAAACTTAATCTTACAGATGAAACCGCAACAACTTGTTGTTGAGGTGGTTGAGGTGGTTGAGGTGGTTGAGGTGGTTGAGATGGTTGAGATGGTTGATTATTAAATGCAGTTGTTAAAACTGTACCATTAATTGATCCTAATCCGGTACAATTATCATAACCTAAACTAGCATTAAAAGCACCGTTTGTTCCACTAACGACATCATTAAAAGCATTAACATTTGTGTAGAACACATTATGTGCTGGACGAGTTGTGTTTAAAGCCATTAAATATGCAGCAACAGTTGGTGCAGCAACACTAGTTCCGCCATAAATATAATAACTACCATTAACTAAATATGCTACACCTGTGTTAGGATCTGCATTCATTGCAATGTCTGGAATTGAGCGTTTAACTACTGATAATGAATTTTGATAAGTTGGTTTAGCAAAATATGCACTTATTGCACCACCACCATATGTCCATGCCACTTCAGTTGTAGAACTATCATATACTAAATTAGGGCATACTAACTTTGTCCCCCCGCATGCAATAACATTTGGACTTGAAGCAGGAAAATCAGTATATGAACCAGACCCCCCAACACCATTATTAGATCCATTATCACCAGTTGCAGCACAAATATTAATTCCACGAGCAACTGCAGTTGCAAATCTATTATTAATATTTGTTAACAAGGTAGATGAATAATAAATTTCAGGAGCACCCCATGAAATAGATATCATTGATGATGGGTATGGACTTGCGTTTAAAATATAATCCATTACATTAACAAATTGTGTAAGATTATTTGGTGCAATATATAAAAT
>Ga0164293_10000868_pt1 | contig 25216 bp, 22 predicted proteins | sample GEODES118metaG_FD_111487 | JGI IMG/M metagenome (GOLD analysis project Ga0164293, IMG submission 111487) | Eutrophic lake water microbial communities from Lake Mendota, Wisconsin, USA - GEODES118 metaG | ecosystem: Environmental > Aquatic > Freshwater > Lake | place: USA: Lake Mendota...
GGTGTCGGTGATGGCGGTGCACGGCACCGCCGATCCGGTCGTGCCCTACAACGGCGGACCCATGGTCGGTCGTGGCGGCCCCAGCACCATCATTTCGGCCCCGGCGCTCGTCGAACGGTGGCGGGCGATCAACCGCTGTCCCGGGCCGCTGGCCGATGACTCGCCCGCAACGGGCGAGATCCAGGAGATGGCGGCCACCGGGTGCGCCGACAACACCGAGGTTGTGCTGGTCAGCATCGACGGCGGCGGCCACACCTGGCCGGCCGGGCGGTTCTCACTACCGGCCAACATTGTCGGCCCGACCAGTTTCGCGGTCGACGCTTCGGGCGCCACCGCTCAGTTCTTCGCCGCGCAGATCCGCTGAACCGGCGCCGGCGGGCGAAGGCACGTCAGGGGTTGGCGGAAATCCGGTTCGAGGCCGCATCGACGCTGATCTCCGTGCGCTTCTCCACACTGGGCGCTACAGCCAGTGGCTCACCGGGCTTGCGCTCCAAATAGCGGTAGACGAACCGGCCGTCGATGAACTCCACCCCACGGGGGGCGATGCGGTCACCCAGCGACACTGCATTCGTGGCCCGGTAGGAGCCGTCGTCGTCGACGGCGAGGACGGCGTAGTAAAACGTGCCACTGCCGCCGGGGTCGTTCTCGAGCAGCAGTGCCGCATCAGCCCTGCCGTCTCCGGTGGCGTCACCCATGACCGGTTCGCCGACGATGCGGACGGTGTTCTGAGTTGCCGACCCTGGCGCCGCAGGCTCCTCGGCGACCCCGTCCCTGAGGGTGACCATGTCGCCGTCGAGGGTGACCGTGATGTTCTTCACCTCGGCGGGCGCGGCCACGCTGGTCTGCTGAATTGCCGAGCGCATCACGACGAACAGCAGGATCAATGCCGCTGCCGAGGCGAGGAGGAGGCCGGTGAGCACCGGCCGCTTCATCGCGCGAACTTCAAGAAGTAGGAGACGGTGCGTGGGGCGACTTCGTTGCCTCCGAACCAGCCGCTGACCCGGGCGGCGGTCCAGACGTTGGGTTTGAGGCCTTCCGGATACGGCTTGTACACCGTTTTGCCGCCGTAGCTGAGCCGCACACCGGAGTAGTCGACGAAATAATCGAAGGTCTCACCGGCAGGTACTGAGATGACCTCGGTCTGCTCGTTGGGCAGGATCCGTTTCTTATCGACGTTGTAGAACGGCGCAATCTCGAATTCCTGGGAAACCAGGTTGTATCGCCAGCCGACCATGACCGAGTTGCGATCGGGTTCCAGTGGGGTGAACGCGATGCCGGTGAACTTGTTCCAGTCCTTCTGGTCTTCGTCTTTGAGGTCGTAAACCGTGTCGGCGGTGAACGTTCCGGTTCCGCCGACCTTCTTGATGAAGTAACCGAAGCTGTTCGGAATGGCGAAGTGGGTGCCCTTGTAGATGGTGATGAGCCGTCCGCGGGGGTCGCCACCGAACAGCGACTGAAGCACGTTGACCGCCGGTGTGGCGGTGCCGGCCGTCGGTGCGGCCGCACCGGGGGGCGGAACACCGGGGGCCGGAACACTGAGTGCCGATACGCCGGGTGCCGGAACGCTGGCCGTCGGCATGGCGGCCGACGGTGTGACGGCAACTGGTGCCACTGCTGGTGCCGCCGGGCGCGACTCCTGCGCGGCTGCCGCCGGCAATGGCTCAGCTGGGGGCGCCGCCGGTTCGTCGACGGCAAGACGGGCTCCCCGGGTGGCACGGGCGGTCGGGGCGAGGGTGGCCTTCGGCACTTCGAGGTCCACATCGACGCTGGCCGCCGACGGCGCCGGGCGGGTGCTCCCCCGGTCGGTTTCGGCGGTGCCGGCCCCCCGTCGGGGACCCGAACTGGCCCGGACACTGGACTCCGCTGCGTCCGATCGGGCGCCTGCCCGGGAATCCGTGGGCTCTGCTGACGCCGGCGCGGCAACGCTCAGACCGATCACCACTCCGGCGCCCAGCGCCGCTGCCAAACCGCCCACGCGCCCCACAAGAACTGCCGCTGTCATGGCCGCCAACTCCCACCTGATCCCGTAAATGCCTCTGGAAGCTTAGCTGGCAGGCCTAATTGCCCTGCTGCGCCCGGCGGCCCTCACCGCTCCACTGCGACCACGACCCCGGAAACAGCGCCGCGTCGACACCAAGCGCGCTGAGTCCGGCCACGACCACTGAGGCGGTGACCCCGGACCCGCAGTAGACCCCCGCCGAAGCGAGATCGAGGCCCTGCACGAGCGCGGCAAGGTCAGCAGGCGGGAGGAACCTGCCGTCGGCGTCGAGCATCGAGGTGCTCGGCAGGTTGCCTGCCCCGGGGATGTGCCCGGCTACCGGATCCACCGGCTCGACCTCACCGCGGAAGCGTTCACCCGCGCGGGCGTCCAGCAACGTGTCCACCCGGCTGGCCTCGACGTCCGCGGCGGTCAGCGTCGGTCTGGCCCCGGTGTAGAGATCCGGGTGGTAGACCGCGACATCACCGCCGGGCACCTGAACCGGGCCGGTCTGCAGGTCCCCCCCGGCAGCGGTCCACCCCGACAGCCCGCCGTCGAGGATGCGCACATCTGTCAACCCAGCCGCCGTGAGCACCCACCACGCCCGGCACGACCCGGCCCGATTCCAGTCGTCGTAGACCACGACGGGCTGGCCCCGCCGGATCCCCCACCGGCGGGCGGCGGCCTGGATCGCCTCACCGGTCGGCAGAGGGTGGCGGCCCAGACCGCCGCGGGCGTGGTCGCTCAACTCCTGCTCCAGCGACACATACACCGCTCCGGGAAGGTGGCCCTGCAGATACGCGGCGTGCCCATCCGGCTGGTCCAGCCGCCAGCGCACATCGAGCAGCGCCGGGCAGTCCCCGGCGCCGATCCGGCGGCGGAGGTCGTGCGGGTCGATCAGGACTGTCTCGCGTGGACTCACGGCTGCACCGGTATCGTGCCGAAATCTATCTGGGCAGCCGGATTGGCGATAGCCGTCACCATCGCGGTCCCGAATGGTCCGGCGTCATCGAACAAGGTACCCGTACCGACTGAGACGCCGTCTGCGCACCAGTGTGAATCTGCTTGCACCCCAATGTATTCACCGAACGGAAGGCGCGACAGACCGACGGTGAGGTCGCCGTTGATGTAGCCGATTCCCTGCGTTCCCATATTGGTCACCAGGCTGACAGCCTCAGCGGCTACCACGGTACGCACGAAGGGGCTCACGTGCTCGCCTTCGGCAACCTCGATCGAACGGTGATACACCCGCTTGCGCGAGGTGTTCTGATGCTCAACGCCTGACGAACTCCACCCCGTCGCGTCGCTGCCGATCAGGTAGGCCGGGCCCGACACCCCTGCCGGAGCCGCGAACGTCTCGGCGCCGGCCCACTCCTGTCCCGGCGGCGGCTGGCTTCGCCGGTACTGAACCATGCCGACCCGCGCGACGACGACTCCGTCCTGGAGGACCTCGCACTCGGAGTTGCGGATTCGCCGGCCGTCGCGGACCAATCTGGTCCGCACCGCGGTCGGCACCCGGTGGGCGGCCTTGAACAGATCCGCGGTCAGCCGGGCGGGTGTGAATCCCTCGACCCCGAAGTCGCGTTCGAGGCATCGGGCTGCCAGGCCGACGACAGCCGGGCCGCTGAGTGAGTCGGTACCCCAACGGCTCAGCGCGTACTCAGTCGGAGCAAACATCTCACCACCGTCTGGGGCGATGTCGACGGTGAAGAAGTGGGTGGCGGCCCTGAACACCCCGAAATCCTTGCACAAACGATTAGCCGACATAATCAATCGCGGGCGGTGAGCCGGGTAAGCGAAGGGAACGCACGGTGTCGGATGTCGGAGCGGCCCGGACGGCCGTACGCCCGCACCGCAGCGACAGCAGGCCAGGCCTTCTGGTCGGGACCATGAGCGTGGTCGTGCTGACCGTCGCCATTCTGCAAACCGCCGTGGTGCCCGTCCTGGCGGTGATGGCCCGCCAACTCGACGTCTCCCCGGTCGCGGTCAGTTGGGTAGTGACCGCCAATCTGCTCGCCGCGGCGTCCAGCACTCCCCTGCTCGGCCGTCTCGCCGACCTACACGTCAAAAAGCGGGTGCTGCTGGCGGTGCTGGCCGTGGTGCTGGCCGGTTCCGTGCTCGGCGCCGTCACCTCGTCGTTGCCCCTGTTGATCGTCGCCCGGGTACTGCAGGGCGCGTCGTTCGCGTTGTATCCGATCGGGGTGTCGATCCTGCGTGAGGAACTATCTGAAGACCGGTTGATGCGCGCCATGGCGGTCCTGTCCGGGGTGCTTGGATTCGGCGGCGGGGTCGGACTGGTGATCACCGGACTGCTGATGCGCGGCGAGGCAAGCTATCACCGGGTTTTCTGGTTCACCGTCGCCTTCCTTGCGGTCGTGATCGTGGCGGTCGTCGTGGTGATTCCGAGCCGTCCGCGTTCGACGACGGGAACAGTGGACTGGGCCGGGGCGGCAGGACTGGCAGCCGGGCTGTCTCTGCTCCTGCTTGCCACCACCCAGGGCAACGTGTGGGGCTGGACAGCCGGCCGTACTGTAGCCGCGGGGCTGGGCGGGGCGGTTCTGCTGACGCTGTGGTGGTGGTGGGAACGCCGGTGCGACCAACCGCTGGTGTCTACCGCCATGCTGACCCGGAGGCCGATCCTGCTGACGAATCTGGCAACCGTCGCGGTGGGGATGGGCCTGTACTTCGCTTTCCTGGGACTGACCGGCCTGGTGCAGGCACCGAAAGCCAGCGGCTACGGATTCGGCGCCACCGTGCTGCAGGCCAGCGTGATGTATCTGCTGCCCGGCGCGCTGGCCGGGTTCCTGACGGCGTTGGTCAGCGGGCGCTACATCCAGCGGTACGGCGCGCGGTCAGTGCTGGCGGTCGGAACCGCCATCGGGGTGGTGGGCTTCGGAATGCTGGCGGTTGCGCACTCTGCGGCCTGGCAGGTGATCGGCGCCAGCCTGCTCATCAACGCCTACATCAGCCTGGCCTACGGGGCGCTGCCGACGTTGGTGATCCAGGAGGTCGGAATGGGCGAAACCGGTGTCGCCACCAGTATCAACGCCATCGCCAGGACGGTGGGGGCCGCATTGGCCGCAGCGATCGTGGCGGTCCTGCTCAGTCGCAACCTCACCGGCTACCCGCCGGAGAGCAGCTACACCGCGACCTTCGCGCTCGGCGCGGTGACCGGACTGATTGGGTTCGTGCTGATCATGGCCAGTAGGCCGCGGCTGCGCGAGGTGCAACCCAGCGACATCACCGACTCCCGCGCGATGAACCACGAGTGGGGTTAGGCCTCGACGCTGTGCCTCCCTGCCGACCCGGACCAAGGTGACCTCTCCAGCACCAGCATCTGATGCGGGACTGGATGCTGATCCGGTTGAGCAGATTGCGGCGGCGCGGAGGATCGTAAACGCGGAACCGGCGAAACGGGACGAGAGTAGAGGCGCGGGCGGCGATAATGGTGGGGTGATGGTTCGGATTGCCACCGGTGCCGCGGCAGCCATGATCGCCGCAGTCGCGGTTGCCGCCCCTGCCGACGCCGACAAATGGTCGCTCAACGGCACCTACACCGCGACCTCCAACGGCGAATGGGCCCGCACCAACGATGTCCGTCGCAACCAGAACAGCGTGCGCGCCGTATGGACGGTCTCCTCGCAGTGCAGTTACCCCACCGAGTGCACCGGAACTGTGACCAGCAATCAGGGTTGGACTGCGCCGATATATCAGACCGGCGGCGAATGGTACGTCAAACACATTGTCCCGCAATGGATCCGCTGCCCGGACGGCTCGACCGCCGACGGCCTTCAGATATTCCGGTTCAAAGCCATGACACCGGACGGTTCCACCACCGACCCGACCTCGAACACACTGATCGGTGAGGACGCCACCACCGGACCGAGCGGGGCCTGCGGGCGCAGCCTGGCGGTATTCATCACCATGCCGTTCAAGTTGGTGAAGGTCTAGCCCGTCGGCAGCAGGTCGGTCCAGGTGCGCTGACCATCGCCGGCCACCACATCGGTCTGCCGGCCCACGGACCCGTCGGCGGTGGCGAACTGTCCGGTGCCGGGGTCGTAGGTGGCGATCGCCACCGACGGGCCCGGGGCGTCAGTCGTGAAAGCACTCGGCGCCACCTGCGGACCGGGCGGAGGGGCTGGTAACGGAGGCGCCTCGGCAGGGGCGGGACCGGGCGCGGGCGGCGCCGCGGCGGGCGGTCCGGGGGGCATCGGGGTGCCCTCGAGGGGACCGTAGATCTGCTCCTGGAAGGTCACCCGATCATCCGGCGGGATGCCCTGCGTTATCAGGTTCGGGTCGAACGGGTACGGACCGAGGGCATGCTGGCGCATAGCCAGGGGCACGAACGAATCCCCGCTCTCACAGATCTCGACGGTGGGAGCCCGCTTGCCTGGCTGGCCCATGCAGGGATAGTTGCGGGCGCCGCGCACCGCGATCGGGGAATCCTGCGGAAGCTTGCAGTACAGCCCATCGGGGGTGTCCGCGTCGGAGAGATCCGCCGGGGAACGCCACGACGACGGCGGCAGGAATCCGACCGTGCAGGCCGGCGGATCGCCGATGGTCAAAGTGAAATCGCCCTGGGTGAACCCGGTCGGATTGTTGCGTGGCAACCCCACCGCCTGCACCGAGGCGATGTAGGGCGGCAGTAGAACCAGCAGTTGCTCCACTGACGGGCGGTAGGTGACCGCGATCTGGCCGACGGTGGTGAGGTTGGCCAGCAAGACCGGCAGCGTCGGCTTGACCTGATTGAGCAGGCTGGCGGCCTCGTCGAGGGCCCCGGGACCGGTGTTGAGCAGCGTCCGGACCTGCGGATCGTTGGTGTTGAGTTGGCCGGTCACCCCGGCCAGGCTGCGCGTCCAGACTCGCAGTGCATCGGCGGAGACGGCCTGGGCCTCCAGCAGCGGACGGCTGTCGTCGATCAAGGCCCGCGCCCGGTCGGAGACTTTGTCGAAATCCCCTGCGACAGTCGACAGCGAGTTCAGCAGCGCGCCGAGGTCATCCCCAGAACCGTTGAGGCCCTTGAAGGATTCCTCGAGCAGATTGGAGAGCCTCTCTTTGGGGATGCTGGCCAGCAGTGCGTGGACCTGATCGAGCATCGGGCCGACCTTCTGCGGCACGGTGGTGTCGCTGACCGGTATCACCGAGCCGTCCCTCAGATACGGACCCGAGTCGGTACGCGGCAGCAGATCGACGTACTGCTCCCCGACCGCTGAGACGCTGAGCACACTGGCCTGCAGATCGGCCGGGATCTTGGGCGAGGTCGCCAGCGACAGGGTCGCCTCGGCTCCGGCCCGGGTGGCGCGGACATCGGTCACCCTCCCGATCTGCACCCCGCGGTAGGTGACATTCGAGAACTGATACAGCCCGCCTGTTCGCGGCAGTTCGAGCTTGACCGTCATCCGCCCGATGCCCAGCAGGGTGGGCAATTGCATGTAGACGAGCACCATCGCGGCAATGCCGACGATCGAGGCGAGAGTGAACAGGACCAACTGGATGCGCACGAAACGGGTCAGCATCAGTTGCCACCTTCATCCATCGGGGCCAGCTGCAATTCAGGCGGAGTCGGAGTCGGAGCCGGAGCCGGGGGCGGAACCGGGGTGGGCCCAGCCTCAGGTGCGACCGCCAGCGGATCCTGCTCGTCGAGCGAAATTACCCCGGCCACCTCGGCCGGCGGCGGACTGAACGGTGCATTCAGCGGGTCGTAGGTATAGGTCGCATACCACGGATCACCCGGTGCCGGAACGAGTTTGGCTCCCTCCTGGCCCCAGCGGGTGCCCAGGAACAATGTCTTCTTAAGCCGCGGAACGGTGAAGTCGAAAATGATGTACTGGTTGAGGTAGTCCCCCCGGATCGCCCGGTCGATGGTGGCCTGCCCGTACGGGAACGCGGTGAAGTAGGCCAGCGCCTTGTCCAGGTCCGGGCCCACATCAGCCAGCGAGCGCAGGGTCGGCTCCAGATTGGCCAGGTTGCGAACCAGATCCGCCTTGCTCTCGTTGACCACGTCGGTGGCCACCGTAGAGAGCGTTCCGAGCCGGTCCAGCGCCGCTGTCAGCCGTGGCCGTTCGGCGACCAGGACCTCAAGGGCCGGTGGGATCCGGTCCAGCGCCCTGGTCAGCACATCACGCTGACCGGCGAAGGTGCCCGCCACCCGGTTCAGTGACACCACCGTCGCATTGATGCTGTCGCGTTGCGCCGCAAGCAGTCCGACGAAGTCGTTCAGGCGGGTCAGCAGATCCCGGATCGGAACCTCGCGGCCGTTGAGAGCGCGGTTGAGTTCGGAGATGATGTCGCCGATCTGACCCAGTCCCCCGCCGTTGATGACCACCGACAGCGCTGAGAGGGTTTGCTCGGTGGAGGGGTAGGTCGACGTCTTGGAGAGCCCCAGCGTGGAACCGGGCGTCAGCCTGCCACTGGGCGACTGACCGAGGGGCGGGTTGAGCGCCAGATGCATCGAGCCCAGCAGGCTGGTCTGACCCACCGTCGCCACCGCGTTGGCCGGAATCACCGCATCGGGCTTGACCGATATTTCCACATTGGCGTGCCAGTCGCGCACGGTCATGCGGTTCACGCTGCCGACGACCACATCCCCCAGGAGAACCGGTGAATTCGGTTCCAGCGTGCTGACATTGGCGAGTTCAACGTGATACTCCGCGGCGTCGCCGCCGCGGCCGACCGCACCGGGCAGTGGCAGGGAGTTGAGTCCGCCGAACCCGCACCCGCTCAATCCCACCGCTGCACACAACGCGGCGATCCCCATCCGTCCCGTCCGCCCAATCCGTACGGAATTCATCACGGCGCGGCTCCCACTCCCTGGGGCAGCGGTACCGGTGGCGGCGGCGGGACCGGCGCCGCCGCAGGCACCTCGGCAGGCATCAGCATGTCCTGCAGGTTCGACGGCCCACCCGGGGTGGGGCCGTGCGACACACCCGCCGGAACCGGGGCGCCAGGGTACAGCGCGGGTTGCGGATCGGCCGGCAAACCCTGCGGGGCGTAGGAACCCCGGGGTCCCGGGGCCGCCGGGGCGCCCCAGCCGGGTGGCGGCGGAACGTCCCCGTTGAGGCCGGTGTAGGCCGAGATCTCCGGTGGGATCTCCACGGTGGGTTCGGTGGGACCCCCACCGGGGGCGAGATGAGGTTCGGAGTAGATCAGATTCCACGGACTCGGCGACTTACCCAGGTAGACGTTGGTCGGCAGTGGCAGGTAATTGAAGTTGAGCAGACGCAGCGCCGGACCGAGGTACTGCGAGCACAGTTTGGCGGTCTCGCTGGAGGTGGCGTTCTCGATCGCTCCGATCGCCGCGCAGACCACCTGCAGCGGATTGGAGAAGTTCGCCAGCGCGAAACCGCCTAGCGCACTTTGGATGTCGGGGTTGTAGATGTTGTAGCTGTTGCCGATCGCATTCGGTGCCACATGCAGCAGGTTCTTCAACGCAGTCTGGTTGGCGCTGAGGTTCCCGACCACGTCGGCAAGTCGCTCGACCTGCTCGGCTGTCTGGTTTCGGCTGCCGGCGACGAACCGCTGGACGTCATCCACGGCGCTGGACAGGTTCGTCAGAGCCGCGTCAAGTTCGGAGCGGCTGCCGTCGAGCACGCTGGAGACCGTCGCAAGGCGGTCCTGGAACTGCACGATCTGGGTGCTGCTGTCGCGCAGCACCGTGACGAAGGTTTGCAGGTTGGCGATGATGTCGGTGATGTTCCCGCTGCCGTCGGCGAGGATCCGGCTCAGCCCGGTGATTTGGCGGATCGTCTCCCGAAGTTTGTCGCCGTTACCGTCCATGGCGTTGGCGGCGCTGTCGATGAACCGGCCCACCGACGACGTCGACGCCGCCGTGCCGGGCCCCAGATCGGTGGACAAGCGCATCAGCTGGGTCTTGATCTCGTCCCACTCCACCGGCACCGCGGTGCGGTCGACGTCGATGACGCCCCCGTCGCGCATCGTCGGCCCGCTGGTGTCCCCGTCCGCCCCGAAAGCCGGCGCCAGCTGGACGTAGCGGGCGCCGACCAGATTTTGGGCGACGATGACGGCCCGGGCGTCGGCGGGGATCGGGACCGCCCGGTCGACGGCCAACGTCACCTTGGCTTTGGTGCCCTGCGGCTCGATGCTGGTGATGCTGCCGACTCGGACCCCGGCCACCCGGACCTGGTCGCCGGGATAGATGGCGGTGGCGGTGGTGAACAACGCCGTGATGGTGGTCGGCTTGTGGACGACGTTGCGCACCATCAGCGCCACTCCGGCGACGAGCAGGAGCGTGAGTACGGCCGCTACCGCGGCGCGGGTTCGAGTCATCACGGCGGCCCCGGTGGTGGGCCCCAGGTTTCATTGGGCTGTGGAATCCCGTTGTAGGGCAACGGGAATTCCGCCCTGGGGCCGGCGTTATCGGGTGGCTGGCCGGCGTTCACCCCGCGCCGGAAGCCCAGTGCGTAGTCGAAGAACGGCTGCAACGTCTGCGCCGGGCTGAGGTTGGCCACGAAGGCGTTGTAGTAAAAGCCCCCGTTGACCGCCTCGGCCTGGGTGAGCTGGAATTTGGCCAGACCTGCCATCGCCTTGCCGACGTTGTCGTTGTTGCGCTGCAGCATCGCGGTGACCGAGTTCAGTTTCTCCAGCGCGGGGGCGAGTTCGGCTTCGTTGTCGGCGACCAGGCCGCTCAACTGCTGGGATAGCGCGGAGGTGTTGGCCAGCAGGTTGACGATCGCGTATCGACGCTGCTCGAGCACTCCGAGTAGTTCGTTGGCGTTGAGAATCAGGGTGTTCACCTGCTGGCTGCGTTGCGACAGGATCCCGGTCACGTCAGCTGCCGTCTTGAGCAGATCGGCCAGCGAATCGTTGCGCTCGTTGAGCGCCTTGGAGATTCGGCTGATCCCCTCGAAAGTCGGCCCCAGCTGCGGCGCCACTTTGTCGAGGGTCGCCGACAGCGTGTCCAGCGACTGGTTGAGTGCGGCGGTGTCGGTGTCGCGGGTGTTGGCGGTGAACTCGCCGATCGCCTCGGTCAGTGAGTAGGGCGAACCGGTCCGCGACACCGGGATCACGTCGGTTGGGCGCAGCCTGCCCTGACCGCTGGATTCCAGGGTGAGCACCCGCTGTCCGAGCAGAGTGCCGGTCCGGATGTTGGCGGTGGTGTCCGACCCGAGGCGGACCTTGCCGTTGACCATGAAGGTCACCAGCGCCTTGCCCTGCTGCAGGGCGACGCTGGAGACGGTGCCGACTTTGACGCCGGAGACCTTCACGTCGTTACCGGGAGCCAGGCCGCCCGCTTCGGTGAACAGCGCCTGATGGCGCAGGGAGGTCGCCCACGTCAGCAGTCGCTGGGGCTGCAGGCCGACGGTGATGACCATCACGATGAGCGCCACTCCGATGAAGCCGGCGCGCACCAGATGTTTGCCACGATATTTCAGCATTAGGGCTCAGCACACCTTCCCGTGTGCTGCATGATCCAGGGGAAGTGGGCGGTGCGGCCCTGCAAGTCGGTGACCCGCACCGACATTCCACACAGGTACTGGTTGATCCAGCTGCCGTAGGACCCCAGCCGCACCAGCTTGCGATAGTTCGCCGGCGCTTTCTGCAGGGCGATGTCGAGGGTCTCCTTGTCCTGGTCGAGCAAGGGCGCCAGCCGGGCGAGTTGATCGACCGTCCCGGCCAGTGGTGGGCGGGCCTGGGTGAGTAGTTCGGTCAGCGAGGCGGTGCCGCTCTCCAGGGCGGTGATGGCGGTGCCGATCGGGTCGCGATCGGCGGCCAACCCGGTGACTAACTGCTCGAGCCGGTCCACCGAAGCAGAGAACTTGCTGCCGTCGGCGTCGATGGTGGCCAGTACGACGTTGAGGTTGTCGATGAGCTGTTGCACGGTCTGGCTGTTGTCGGCCAGGGCGTTTGAGCACGCCGAGCTTTTAGCGAACAGCGATTCGACGTTTGTCTCCTGGCCTTGCAGGATCTGGACCAGTGAGGTGGTCAGGGCGTTGACCGCCTGCGGATTGAGGCCCTGCACAACGGGTTTCAAGCCGCCCAGCAGAAGATCGAGGTCAAGGGCAGCCTGGGTGCGCTCAGTGGGAATCACCGAGCCGGGCGGCTGGATTCTGGTCGAGCCCGGGGTGTCCAGCAGCTCCAGGTAGCGGTCCCCGACCAGGTTCAGGTAGCGCACCGCTGCTGTGGTGCCGGAGGTGAGCGCGATGGTGCGTTCGGCACCGAAGTCGACGGTGACGGTGTTGTCGGGTTGCAGGGTCACGTTTTTGACCGTCCCGACCCGCACCCCGGCCACCCGCACCGAATCACCGGACTTCAGGCTCGACACGTCCTCGAAGACGGCGGTGTAGCCGTTTTCCGGCCCGCCGCGGTACCGGCCGAAAACCGCGAACAGCGCCGCGGTGACCATCAGCATCACCGCCATGAAGACCCCCACCTTCAGGCCGGTCTTGCGCAGACTGATCATCCCGGCATCCCGATCTGGGCGGTGTTGCGGGGCGGGCCGTCCAGCGGTCCGAACAGAGCCTGCTTGAGCCCTTCGGAATTGAGCAGGATGCCCTGGTTGCCGTATTGCGCCTGGTTGGCACCGATATCGGTGACCACGTACGGGGGCCGTTGCTCGTAGGCGACGTTGGGCAGGTCGGTGCACTGCGGGCCGCCCTTGGCCGCCACCTTGGGAAGGTTGCCCGGATAGCGGTAACGCTCCCGGCCGAGGAAGAACCCCTGCAGCAGGGTGGCTCCGGGCATGGCCAGCCCGGGTCCGTTGGCCAGTGGCAGCAACCCGGCCAAGCCGCAATACAGAGCGGGGCCGTACTGGTTGGTCAGGTCGGTGGTGGGCACCAGCAGGCGCAGGACCTCAGCCAGCGGTTTGCGGTTCTGGGCCAGGACTTCGGTTCCGACATCGGCAAGTCCGATCGCGCTGAGCAGCAAGGCGTTCAGGCTGTCCCGCTCCTCCACCACGGTGGTGCTGATCCGTGAGGTGTTGTCCAGAACAGCCAGCAGGTCCGGCGAGGCGTCGGCCAACGAGTCGAACACCGTCGGGGAGATCGCCAGGATCTGGTTGAGGTTGTCCAGCGACGGGTTGAGTTTGGCCAGTGCACTGTCGAGGTCGACCAGCGTCTGGCCGAACTTGTCCCCCCGGCCGCGCAGCGAGGTCGAGATCGCCCCGAGGGTCTGGTTGAGTTTGGCCGGTTCGACTTCGGAAAGCACCCCGACCAGTTTCTCGAACACGGTGTTCAGTTCGACGGTGACGTTGTCCCCGCCCTCGATGGTGGTGCCCGCGCGCAACGCTTCCGGCGAGGGCTGGGCCGGCGGCACCAGTTCGACGAACTTGGCGCCGAACACCGTCGAGGAGGTGATCTCCGCGCCGACGTTGGACGGGATCGCGTCCAACGCGTCCGGGTCGATGGCCAGGTGCAGCGCCGCCCCGCCGTCGGGCAGCGCCTCGATGGAGGCGACCTTGCCCACCGGGGCGCCGTTGAGCTTGACCTTGGCGTTGGGGTTCATCACCAGTCCGGCGCGGTCGGCGACGACGGTAACCGGAACGGTTTTGGTGAAGCGGCCCTGGAACAGACCCACCGCGACCGCAACGATCAGCGCCAAGACCAGCACCGTGGCGAACCCGGCGAGCGGCCGGGCATAGCGGGAACGCAGATTCGCGGTCATTGCATCACCCGGCCAGGTTGAAGTTGCCGTTGGAGCCGTAAATCGCCAGTGAGACAAGCAAAGTCACGGAGACCACCACGATAAGGGAGGTCCGGACCGCATTGCCCACCGCGACACCCACTCCGGCCGGACCGCCGGAGGCGAAGTAGCCGAAATAGGTATGGATCAGCAGGATGGCGATCGCCATCAGCACCGCCTGCAGAAATGACCACAGCAGATCCAGTGGGTTCAGAAACGTGTTGAAGTAGTGGTTGTACAGGCCGCCGGACTGTCCGAACAGGGCCACCGTCACGAACTGGCTGGCCAAAAACGACAGGATGACGGCGATGGAGTACAGCGGGGTGATGGCGATCAGGCCGGCCAGCAACCGGGTGGACACCAGATACTCCACCGGGCGGATCGCCATCGACTCCAAAGCGTCGATTTCCTCGTTGATCCGCATCGCACCCAACTGGGCGGTCACCCCGGCGCCGAACGTCGCGGCCAGGCCGATGCCGGCCACCACCGGCGCGGAGATCCGGACGTTGATGAACGCCGCCAGGAATCCGGTCAGCGCCTCGATGCCGATGTTGCCCAAGGATGAGTAGCCCTGCACGGCCAACGTTCCGCCGGCGGCCAGGGTGAGGAATCCGACGATGGCCAGCGTCCCGCCGATCATCGCCAGCGTGCCGGCACCCATGCTGATCTCGGCGATCAGCCGGATCACTTCGCGGCGGTAGCGCACCGCGGCGACTGGGATCCCCGCGATCGCCCTGCCGTAGAACAGGGTCTGGTCGCCGATCCGGCTGAAGAATCCGATCGGAGAGGCCAAGCGGCGAAAAAACCGCGGATAGGTGGTCCGCAGGACCGTCAGGTTGCTCATCGCCGTCGCCCGCCTCAGCCCGTGGTCAACTGGATGCCGATGGCCGTGACGACCACATTGACGACGAACAATGCCATGAACGCGTACACCACGGTCTCGTTGACGGCGTTACCGACCGCTTTGGCTCCGCCTCCGGAGATCATCAACCCGCGGTAGCAGGCCACCAGTCCGGCGATCAGCCCGAACAGTGCAGCTTTGACGCAGGAGATGATCACCTCCGGCACGCCGGTGAGCAGGGTGATGCCGGCGGCGAAGGCACCGGGGTTGACGTCCTGGACGTAGACCGAGAAGACGTAGCCGCCGAGGATGCCGATGATCACCACGAGCGAGTTGAGCAGCAACGCGACCAGGCCCGAGGCCAGCATCCGAGGGGTGACCAGTCGCTGCACCGGGTTGATGCCCAGCACCTCCATGGCGTCGATCTCCTCGCGGATGGTGCGTGACCCGAGGTCGGCGCACATCGCCGTGGCACCGGCACCGGCGACGATCAGCACCGTGACCAGCGGACCGACCTGCGTAACGGCCCCGAACGCAGCACCGGCCCCGGACAGGTCGGCTGCGCCGAGTTCACGAAGCAGAATGTTGAGGGTGAAACTCACCAACACGGTGAACGGGATGGCCACCAGCAGGGTGGGCGCCAGCGACACCCGGGCGACGAACCAGGACTGTTCGAGGAACTCCCGCCATTGGAAGGGACGCCGGAAGACGAACCGGACGGCGTCGGAGGACATCGAAAACAGGCCGCCGATGGACTCCATCGGGGAACTGACGCCCTTGCCCAAGGCGATGCCCGGGGACCAGTGATCCGCCTTGTCCGCCATTCGCTCTTTTCGTCCACGAAAAAAAACGCCGACCGGTGTCGGCAGCTGACCCGAATCTATGGCATCAACACCGCAAGAGTGCACCGAATCCCCGGAGTGGCGCGGCACAATAAAGCGGACCCACGCTCACCCCCGGCCCACCCCCCTTTGAGCGCCCCCGAGCCACCCCGCAATCGAGGACGGAACGAATCACCATGGCAACGACCCTGCAGAGGTACACCGACCGGCGGGTCCTGATCACCGGTGGGGGTTCGGGGATCGGCCAGGCCTGCGTCCTGCGGATCCTGAGCGAGGGCGGCCGGGTGGTGGCCTCCGACATCAGCGCTGCCGGACTCCAGGACACCGCCGCCAAGGCCGCCGAAGACGCCGGGACCGCCGGCCGCCTCACCACCGTCGAGATGGACGTCGGTGATGAGGCTTCTGTCACCGCCGGCGTGGGCCGGGCAGTGGACAGCCTCGGTGGACTGGACACTCTGGTCAATGTGGCCGGCATCCTGCGCTCGGCGCACTTCCTGGACACCACCCTGGCCGACTTTGAGCAGGTGCTGCGGGTGAACCTGGTGGGGACCTTCCTGGTGACGCGGGCTGCCCTGCCTGCCCTTCGCGGCGGCACCGCCCCGGCAGTGGTCAACCTCAGCTCCACCTCGGCGCACTTCGCGCACCCGTACATGTCGGCTTACGCCGCCTCCAAAGGCGGGATCCTGGCGATGACCCACGCCCTGGCCGCGGAGTTCGCCAAGGAGGGCATCCGGTTCAACTCGGTTCAGCCGGGGTCGATCTCCTCCGGGATGACCGACGGGACCGGGCGGTCCAAGCAGAGCGTCGGACCGGGCCTGCCGCCCGACGCCGACTTCAAGCTGTTCGCCCGCGTCGCCCCCGGGCTGCCATTGCCGCAAGGGGCGATCTTCGCCGACCCGTCTGCGGGGGCTGCTGTGGTGGCGATGTTGGGCAGTCCGGAGGCCTTCTTCGTGACCGGCACCGAGGTGCGCATCGACGGCGGCGCGCACATGTAGCACGCTCCCACCCGGCCGACGGAATGTGCCGCAACGGGGGGTTCGGCATTGAGGTATCGGTCGAATTGTTCCGGCGTTTGTGCGGAATCGGTTGCGCGATCTGTTGCGGATGATGCCGAAATGGGCAAAGGTTTACTCGGAGGTCTAGCCCAGCGACCGCCGGAGCACCACCGTGATCGCACCTGAGGAGGACGGTTCTGACCGAGACCGGCGCCGCCACACGACACAACTCCGGACTGCAACAGCCGCATCGCAGCGACGGCGGCCCGGTGATCGAGATCGACCATGTCACAAAGCGATTCGACGATTACGTCGCGGTGGCCGACGCCAACTTCTCGATCGGCGCCGGGGAGTTCTTCTCGATGCTCGGGCCCTCCGGGTGCGGCAAGACCACCACCTTGCGAATGATCGCCGGCTTCGACACCCCCACCTCCGGCGCCATCAGGCTTGAGGGCACTGACGTCTCCCGGGTGCCGCCGCACAAGCGCAATGTCAACACCGTCTTCCAGCACTACGCGCTGTTCCCCCATATGACCGTCTGGGACAACGTCGCCTACGGTCCGCGCAGTAGAAAGAAGTCCGCCGGACTGGGCCCAGCGGAGGTCAAAAAACGCGTCGGCGAGATGATCGACACAGTGCGGCTCACCGACTTCGCACTGCGCAAGCCGGCCCAACTCTCCGGCGGCCAGCAGCAACGGGTGGCGCTGGCCCGGGCGCTGGTCAACTACCCCAGTGCGCTGCTACTCGATGAGCCCCTCGGGGCGCTGGACCTCAAACTGCGCCACGTGATGCAGTTCGAACTCAAGCGCATTCAGCGAGAGGTCGGGATCACTTTCGTCTACGTGACTCACGACCAGGAGGAAGCGCTGACGATGAGTGACCGGATCGCGGTGATGAACGCCGGCAACGTCGAACAGATCGGCACCCCCACCGAGATCTACGATCGGCCCGCCAGCGTCTTCGTCGCCGGCTTCATCGGCCAGGCCAACCTCTGGCACGGCCGGCAGACCGGCCGTGCCAACCGGGACTACGTCGAGGTGGATGTGCTGGGGGCCACCCTCAAGGCCCGCCCGGGCGACACCACCATCGAGACCGGCGGCCAGGCCACGGTGATGGTGCGACCGGAACGGGTCCGCGTCTCGATGGGCCCGCCCACCGGCGATATCGCGGCCGTCCCGGCCACAGTCGTCGACCTCACCTTCCAGGGGCCGGTGCTGCGGCTGTCGCTGGCGGCCCCGGACGGCTCGGCGATCCTCGCCCACATCGGACCCGAACAGGACCTGCCGATGCTGCGCCCCGGCGACGAGGTCTACGCCGGATGGTCCCCGGAGGCCTCGCTGGTGCTGCCGGCCGCCGACATCCCCACGACTGAAGACCTCGCGGCGATGCTTGATGACTCCTCGCCCGTACTTTGATGCAGTCTGACCCGAGATGAAAGGCACACCCATGGCAGATATCGACCCCCGCGTGCTCGCCCAACTGGCCTCACGTCGGCGGTTCATGGGCGGGGGTGCCGCCGCAGCGGCCGCCCTCCTCCTCGGCCCGTCGTTCCTGGCAGCCTGCAGCTCGGACAACAAGGCGGCGAACGGGTCCGAGGCGCCGCTGGCTCCCACCGACAACGGCGGCCCGGCCACAGGCAAGCTGCGGATCTCGAACTGGCCGCTGTACATGGCCGACGGCTTCGTCGCGGGCTTCCAGACCGCCACCGGCTTGGTGGTGGACTACAAAGAGGACTTCAACGACAACGAGGAATGGTTCGCCAAGAACAAGGAGCCGCTGTCGCGCAAGCAGGACATCGGGACTGATCTGGTGGTCCCCACCCAGTTCATGGCGGCCCGGCTGGCCGGACTGGGCTGGCTCAACCCGATCAGCGACACCCGCTGGACCAACAGGAAGAATCTGCGCACCGACTTGATGGACAACAAGTCCGACCCGGGCCGCAAGTTCAGCGCACCGTACCTGTCCGGCATGGTGGGCCTGGCCTACAACCGGGCCACCACCGGCCGCGACATCACCAAGATCGACGATCTGTGGGACCCCGCATTCAAGGGCAAGGTAAGCCTGTTCAGCGACGTCCAGGACGGCCTGGGAATGCTGATGATGTCCCAGGGCCATTCCCCGGAGGACCCCACTACTGAGACCGTGCAGAAGGCCGTCGACCTGGTCAAGGAGCAGAAGGACAAAGGCCAGATCCGCCGGTTCACCGGCAACGACTACGCCGACGACCTGGCCGCCGGCAACATCGTCATCGCCCAGGCGTACTCCGGTGACGTGGTGCAACTGCAGGCCGACAACCCGGACCTGAAGTTCGTCGTGCCGGAGTCGGGCAGCACCACCTTCCTGGACACCATGGTGATCCCCTACACCACCCAGAACCAGGCGGCCGCCGAGGAGTGGATCAACTACGTCTACGACCGGGCCAACTACGCCAAGCTGGTCGCGTTCACCCAGTATGTTCCGGTGCTGTCCGATATGACCGCCGAGCTTGACAAGATCGACCCGAAGCTGGGCGCCAACCCGCTGATCAACCCGTCGAAGGAGACACTGAGCAAGCTGAAGGCCTGGGCACCGCTGACCGACGAGCAGAACCAGGAATTCAACAAGGCCTACGCCAGCGTCACCGGCGGCTGAGTCCGGTGGTGGCTCTCTGATGGCGGGCGTAGCCAGCAGCTCCCGGCAGCGCAGCAGGATCGCGCCCTATTTGATGATCCTGCCCGCGCTGGCCTATCTCGCGGTGTTCTACGCGGTGCCGTTCGTCTCGTTGCTGCGCACCTCGCTGTCGACGATGGGTGGCTCGATCTACCTACCGACGCTGACCTTCGCCTGGGAGTTCGGCAACTACGGCCGGGCGCTCAGCGAGTACCGCGATCAAATCCTGCGGTCCTTCGGGTACGCCTTCAGCGCCACCCTGCTCTGCCTGGTGCTGGCCTTCCCGCTGGCGTACGTGATCGCCTTCAAGGCTGGCCGGTTCAAGAATCTCCTTCTCGGACTGGTCATTCTGCCGTTCTTCGTGACGTTTCTGATCCGCACCATCGCCTGGAAGACGATCCTGGCCGACAACGGTTGGGTGGTCGAGACCCTCGGCTCAATCGGGCTGCTGCCCAGCGAGGGCCGGTTGCTCTCCACCGGTTGGGCGGTGGTCGGCGGCCTGACCTACAACTGGATCATCTTCATGATCCTGCCGCTGTATGTCAGCCTGGAGAAGATCGACGGCCGTCTGCTGGAGGCCTCCCGGGACCTCTACGCCAGCAACCGGCGAATGTTCGGCAAGGTGATCCTGCCGCTGGCAATGCCGGGCGTGCTGGCCGGAAGCCTGCTGGTTTTCATTCCTTCCGTCGGCGACTTCATCAATGCCGACTACCTCGGCAGCACGGGAACGACGATGATCGGCAACGTCATCCAGAAACAGTTCCTGGTGGTCAAGGACTACCCGGTGGCCGCGGCGATGAGCTTCGTGCTGATGGCGATCATTCTGGTCGGTGTGCTGCTGTACACCCGGGCGCTGGGCACCGAGGAGTTGGTGTGAGCGGGGACCGCCGATGACTATCGAGGCCGTCACCTCGTTGACCGAGCCGGGCCGCAACATCCGCGGCACCTTTAAGCTCGGGGATATCGCCCTGCGTATCGCCGCCGGTTTCACCCTGTTGTTCCTGTTCCTGCCGATCCTGGTGATCATCGTTTTCTCGTTCAACAAGCCGGCCGGCAAGTTCAACTACACCTGGCAGGGCTTCACACTGGAGAATTGGGCCAATCCGTTCAAGTACCCGGCGCTGACCGCCGCACTGCGGATGAGTCTGAGTGTGGCGGCGGTGTCCACGGCCATCGCGCTGGTGTTGGGCACCCTGGTGGCTGTCGCCCTTGTGCGCCAACGGTTCCGGGGCCGGACGGCAGTCGACTCCTTCATGGTGCTGCCGCTGACCTCACCCGAGGTGGTGATGGGCGCCTCGCTGCTGACGCTGTTCCTGAGTATGGGCTGGGCCACCGGCTACGTGACGATCGTGATCGCCCACGTCGCATTCCAGATCAGCTTCATCGCGTTGACGGTCCGAGCCCGGATCCGCGGGTTCGACTGGACCCTGGAGGACGCCTCCCTGGACCTCGGCGCGGGTCCGGTCCGCACCTTCTTCAAAGTGACCCTGCCACTGATCGTGCCCGGCATCGTCGCGGCGGCGATGTTGTCCTTCGCGTTGTCCCTGGACGACTTCATCATCACCTACTTCGTCAGCGGTTCGACGGTCACCTACCCGCTGTACGTCAACGCTGCGACCAAGGCTGCGGTGCCGCCGCAAATCAACGTGCTGGCGACGGCGATCCTGCTGATAAGTCTGGTGCTGCTGATCGCCGGGACCCTGTACCGGCGCAAGCGGGTCGTCATCTAGCCCGCTGCCAATGGTTCTCATGCACCAGGGTCTAATGCACCAATTCCACTCCGGCGCCCGACATCTCCGACAGCGCAGTCTGCGTCGATGCGGGAGCGACCCCGGCCGTCAAGTCCACCAGCACACGGGTGGCGAAACCCGCGCGGACCGCGTCCCTGGCGGTGGCCCGCACACAGTAGTCGGTGGCGATACCGACGACATCGACCTCGTCGACGCCCCGGCCGCGCAGCCAGTCGGCCAGGCCGACACCGTCACAGGTGCCTTCGAATCCGCTGTAGGCCGCGGAGTGCGCGCCCTTGGTGAACACCGCCTCGATGCCGGTGGTGTCGAGATCGGGATGGAAGTCGGCCCCGGCGGTTCCGGCCACACAGTGCCGAGGCCAGGAGTCGACATAGTCGGGTTGATCGGAGAAGTGCGCGCCCGGGTCGACGTGGCAGTCCTGGGTCGCGACCACGTGGCCGTACCGGCCGACATCGGCCAGCAGGCCGTTGATCGCCCTCGCCACCGCCGCACCCCCGGACACCGCCAGCGACCCACCTTCGCAGAAGTCGTTTTGGACGTCGACGATGATCAACGCGCGCATGGGTTCACCGTAACGCGCCAGTACAGTCAGATCTTCAGTCCACGAGGGAATTGATGACACTGTTCGACTTCTTCGACGCCGCCGAGTTACCGGTCCCGGCGGTGACGCCGGCCCGAGCCCGTGAGATCGCCGCCACCCATTTCGGGATGGAGGCCGACGTTGACCCGTTGGGCAGCCAGCAGGACGCCAATTTCCTGCTGCGCGGCCCGTCAGGGGAACCGGTGGGCGTCCTCAAGATCGCCAACCCCGCGTTCAGTCGCGCGGAGTTGGAGGCTCAGGACGGGGCGGCCGCGTTCATCGCCGCCGGTGAGGACATCCGCACCGCGGTGAATGTGGCCCCGGATGCGGCGGATTCGGGGATCGCCGACGTCAACGGATTCCTCGCCCGGATCATCCGGTACCTGCCCGGCGGGACGCTCAGTGGGGAGCGCTATCTGCGGCCTGCTCAGGTGGCTGCGCTGGGAGACCTCGCGGGCCGCACCTGCCGGGCACTGGCGAGCTTCGACCATCCCGGCGTCGACCGGGTGCTGCAATGGGATCTGCGACATGCCCGGCGCACCGTCGAGGTGCTCGCGGTCCACATCAGTGACCCGCACCGCCGCCAGGCCGTCGAGGCGGCTGCCACAGCCGCGTGGCAGGTCATCGACGGGCTCGCGTGCGACCTTCCGGTCCAGGTCATTCACGGAGATATCACGGGCGACAACGTCGTCTGCGCCGACACCGACGGGGTGCCCGACGGTCTGATCGACTTCGGCGACCTGATGCGGTCCTGGACGGTGGCGGAACTGGCCGTCACCGTCGCCACCTTGCTGCGCCACGAAGGTAGCGAACCGGCGGCGACCCTGCCTGCCATCGAGGCGTTCCACGCCGTGCGGCCGCTGAGCCCGGCCGAGGTGGCGGCGCTGTGGCCGCTGGTTGTGCTGCGTGCCGCCGTCCTGGTGGTCAGCGGGATTCACCAGTCCGCCATCGATGCCGACAACGCATATGCCGCCTCCGCGCTGGATCTTGAGTGGCGAATCTTCGAGCGCGCCAACGAGGTTCCCCTCGACGTGATGACCGCGCAGATCAGTGACGCGCTGGGATTAGCGGACACGGCACCGGTTGTCACCGGCGAGGCGCGGCTGATAGCCGGACTCGACCCCAGTGCGGTGGCCCGCCTGGACCTGTCGGTGGACTCCGATGCGATGGACGGTGGTGTCTGGCTGGAACCGGGCTGCGAGGACCGTCTCGCCCGGGAGGCCCTCGCTGCCGGCGCCGTCGTAGTCGTCACCACCTTCGGACAGGCCCGGCTGACTCGTTCGGCGACGCTGAGTTCCACCTCTCCGGCCACCGTGGCCACCGGTGTGCAGCTGTGGCCGGCGACCACCGTGACCGTCACCGCTCCGTGGCCCGGGACACTGGGCAGCACAGGTCCCGATGTGCTGACGCTGACCGGTGCCGTCGCCACTCTGGAGCTCCACGGTGCAGTCCAGTCCGTGGCGGCGAGCGGCGCGAACCGTGAGATTGCCGCGGGTGCGGCGCTGGCCGGCATTGACGGCCCGGTCTGGATTCAGGTCCGCCGCAACGATACCGACGCACCGCGTTTCGTGCGGCCGGAGTACGCGGCGGGCTGGTTGCACCGGGTCAGCGACCCCGGAGTGCTCCTGGGACTTACGCAACTGCCGGTCCACGGCGTGCATGCTGCGCGGGACAGCGTGGCGCTTCGGCAACGGCGGTCACGGTCGTTCGCAGGAGTTCAGGAGCACTACTACCAGCACCCTCCACGGATCGAGCGGGGCTGGCGCGAGCACCTCATCGGCACCGACGGCCGCAGCTACCTCGACATGGTCAACAACGTCGCGGTACTCGGACACGGGCGCCCCGAACTGGCCGACGCCGTAGCGCGGCAGTGGCGTCGGCTCAACACCAACTCGCGCTTCAATTACGGCTCTGTGGTGGCACTTTCGGAGCGCCTGGCCGCGACCCTGCCCGACCCACTGGACACCGTGTTTCTGGTGAACTCCGGTTCGGAGGCCGATGATCTGGCGCTTCGACTGGCGATGGCGACCACCGGGCGCCACGACGTGGTCGCGGTCGCCGAGGCCTACCACGGTTGGACCTACGCCACCGACGCGATCTCAACCTCGATCGCCGACAACCCGAACGCGCTGGAGACCCGCCCGCCCTGGGTGCACACCGTGCCCTCCCCCAACGCCTATCGCGGCGAGCATCGCGGCACCGAGGCCTCGCGGTATGCCCCCGAGGCGGTGGCCATCATCGAAGGCCTTGCTGCACAGGGACATCCGCCGGCCGCCTTCATCTGTGAGCCGTTCTACGGCAACGCCGGAGGTATGGCGCTGCCGGACGGCTACCTACGGGCGGTCTACGCGGCGGTCCGCGCGGCCGGCGGGTTGGCGATCGCCGACGAGGTGCAGGTGGGTTACGGCCGCACCGGACGGTGGTTCTGGGCTTTTGAGCAGCAAGGGGTGGTGCCCGACATCGTCTGCGTCGCCAAGGCGATGGGCAACGGGCAGCCACTGGGCGCGGTCATCACCACCAAGGCGATCGCCGACGCGTATCGCTCGTGCGGCTATTTCTTCTCCTCGGCCGGTGGCAGCCCGGTGTCCTGCGTGGTCGGGCTGACCGTCCTGGACATCATCGAACGCGACGCACTGCAGCGCAACGCACTGAGTGTGGGCGACCACCTCAAAGCCCGGATCACCGCACTGGCCGAGCACTACCCGCTGATCGGCACCGTGCACGGCAGTGGGCTCTACATGGGAGTGGAACTGGTCCGCGACCGCGCCACCCTGGAGCCGGCGGCGGCTGAGACGGCCGCCATCTGTGAGCGGTTGCGCGAACTCGGGGTGATTGTGCAGCCCACCGGGGATCGGCAGAACGTGCTCAAGATGAAGCCGCCGATGTGCATCACCGCTGAGTCCGCCGATTTTTTCGTCGACGTGCTCGAGCGGGTGCTCAGAACCGGCTACTGAGCCAGTCACGCTGCTGTCGTAGGAACTCAGCGGCCACCACCGCACCGTGGCCCGGAACGTAGATGGCTTCGTCGCCGCCCACCGCCAACACCTGGTTCAGGGTGTCCGGCCAGGCGCCCGGCTCGGAGTCGTCACCGACCGCGGGATCGGCGGACTCCTCCACCAGATCGCCACAAAACACGACCGGCGGGTTGGTGGGCGCGACCACGATCAGGTCGTGGTCGGTGTGACCTGCACCGGGATGGATGACCTGGACGGAACGCCCGCCGAGATCAATTTCGGTGTTCCACGACACGTTGTCGGGCGGCCGGGCCGCGCGGGCGGCTGCCGTCACCTGATCGCGGTCCGCCCCGTAGCGCACTGCCTCTACACAGGCATCCTCGAGCCGGTCGCCCAACGCCACCGCCACCGGCGGGGCCGCGTAGCTGATCGCATCCGGGAAACCGGCCGAACCGAGGATGTGGTCGAAGTGGTGATGCGTCATGACCAGGTGGGTGACACCGCGCCCGGTCAGCGCCCGCACATCATCGTCGATGGCCGCGGCCTCCAGGAGTGTTGTGCCACAGTCGATCAGCAGCACACCGGTATCACCGGCGATCGCGCCGACCGTCACGTCGAGAAACGGAAGTCTGGTCCGGTACACACCGTCTGCGAGTTCCTGCCAGTCGTAGTGCACCGCTTGACGCTAGCCCGGCCTCCGCAGTGCGGCGACCGAAACCCCGATCGCCGCCACCCCGACTCGCCCGGCACTGAGCCTGCCCGTCCCGCGTCCTGCCGGTAGATTGGCCTTAACCAACACTTCAGGAGTTTGCGATGACAACGGGTGATCAGGATCCCAACGCCTTCGGGCAGCCGTCCGGCTACCCGCCTCCCCCACCTCCGGGATATCCGCCCGCCCCGGGCTACCCGCCGCCCGGCTATCCCCAGCAGCCCGCGACCGGCTTCCCGCCGCCGGTCGCGCCGGGCTACCAGCCGACCGACGCCGGATA
>Ga0164293_10000869_pt1 | contig 25187 bp, 9 predicted proteins | sample GEODES118metaG_FD_111487 | JGI IMG/M metagenome (GOLD analysis project Ga0164293, IMG submission 111487) | Eutrophic lake water microbial communities from Lake Mendota, Wisconsin, USA - GEODES118 metaG | ecosystem: Environmental > Aquatic > Freshwater > Lake | place: USA: Lake Mendota, Wisconsin...
AGGACTTGAACCTGCGACCTCTTGACCCCCAGCGCCATCCAAGGAACCACGATTTCTTCCGGAAGTAAAGGCGTTTTAGTCGTTTTTCGACCGTTTGCCAAGCATGCCTTTTCCCCGTTTCGGAGATTTTTTCGGCCCTAAGAATCGGGGAAACGGGGAATGCTTGGGAGCAACTCAGCTGCGAGCACGACACCCGAAGGAGTGCGGGACAGACGCTTTCCCGGCGGAGCAGTCAGATACGCCTCAGATCAATTGGACCGCCATAAACAGAAGTCGCCAGCAAATGGGCCGCGCGGCATCAATCAGCGTCCTTCAGCCTCTTCGTCACGTTTGCGTCCTTCGTTGGATACTTGATTCGCTTCTCACCCTTTTCACCACGCTGGACACGAAATCCATTGGTCGGATTCACCACTTCATCTTGGTAGTAGTTGGTGCCATCCGCACGCGTTCCTTTACCGGATGTGGGTCGCTCTGAACCATCTCCCCAAAAGGAGAAAATACCGCTCCACCAACCCATGGTGTTCCCCTTCGCTTAGAACAAATTTTCCAACCTCAAACAACAATCGTCGAATGCAAAGCGCCGCAGTCGCTGCTGAGCCAGCACCTATTCCACGCAAGCAGGTCAATCTAGCCGAGGTATCCGCAGGCTGGCTCCGCACACCCTTTCGCGCGTGGGCATCGATATCCTCTTCGACTCAGTCCATGCCGCCCACTCTCCCGTGGCATCAGGAAGAAGGACTCGAGCTGGTCATCTCAGAAGCGATGTCACCGTTCCGCACGCCGACTTAGACGGTGACCGTTCCCATCATTCCCACCGATCGTCTCCTTCAGTTGACCCGCTGATTTCCCGATATCCCGCCACGCATGACACGGTTTCGCCATCCCCCATTCTTTGCATCACCGGCCCCATGCTCCACTGCTTCCCCCGATGGATGAAAACAGAGCCCGAGAGTTCGACCGGTGAGTTAACCGGATGTCTATAGACGGCCAGGTGCCTCGCCGCGGGCCCGCCGTCGGGGAAAAGCTGAACGTCAACCCCTCGGAGCCGCACCGTATCACGATCGTCGAAGCCTCCTCGCCGCTCCTCGTCAACGATCCGAGACGCCTCTCGAATCACTGAAAAACAGAGATCCTTGGGGTTCCAGAACGCACGCTCACGGGACGCGTGGTAGCGATTGGCGGCGTCGGCGAGCCGGCCGTAGAAGGCGAACTTGTTGCGAAAGTCGAGAAAATCACTGCACGCCTGCTTGATCTCGTCGATGAGCCAGCTCAACTCGCCCGTGTAGTTGGTTACGACGAACGTGTCGCCTTGAGGGTTGTCAGCCGGTTCTTCGCTACAGACCACGATGTCTGCTCCGGCCCAAGGCTCCGCCCTCCAGCGAGCAAGTCCGGCCGCATCAAGCCTCCAGCCTTCGCCGTCGACAAGGTCCTCAAGGGTACGCAACAGCATCCCCGACGCGTCGATCATGCGGGACCGTTTTCTCTTCGACACGACCTTCGCTCCTTGGTTCCTCGAGACGTCGGGGCTTGCTGATCGTCGGCCCCTGCCAGCCGGCCCTCACGAAGACTGAAGCCACCTACGAATAATCGTCGCTTTCATCCATATCTATCGCAGGTCGCAACCACACCCTATCGACGAACGATGAAGTTGCTCGATGGAGCGTGCCACCCGATGATCAATCGACAAGGTAAGACCTGATCCTCAGGCCACACGCGAATCGGGATTTGTCCTTCACAACGTCGCACGCCCGCGACACTTCATGTCTTTCGGCCCGAAAGACGCTCGAGCCGCGAATCCACGAGACGCTTTGCCTCGGCATCGAGCATCCGCAGTTGCTCGTCGTCCGACGACTGCCTGGCGTTACCTGCCAGGAAGAGCACGTGTTCGGCTTCCGTCTGCCATTTCCGGATCCAACTCGGCGGCGGATCGAGGAACGTCTGAACCATTTCCTGCATCAACTCGATGTTCTTGCCGATCGTCTCCATCGCATTCTCCTTTGAGTCCCCACCGAAGTCCCTGCTCGCGAACACCAAGGGCTCCCGACTCGAGTGATTGAACGGCATGGGCCACACACGCCGTGCGATGACTTCGCACGGCAGCCCTCTTCCCACCGTTGGCGGCCTAGTTCCACCGTGCTGAATATCGGCGCCGTGAGCCCCCCCGTCAACAGTTGCCCCTCGGTCTCTAGCAGCGTTTCTGCGCCTGTTTTTGCGGGTTTTTATTTGCGGACCAAAGTTGACCGCATTCCAGGTAGCGTGCTCAGCGAATCTGCGCATACGTCGTCACCAGATTGGTGTGGCGTGCCTGTTGGCAGGAGGGGTGATGACGGAGACGGACGTCGCCACCATGATGGGCGCGTGGGACCTCGCGTCCCGCTGGCACTGGACGGCTGAGTGGGTATTCTTTACCCCGCATGCGGGGTCTTCGAGACGGCTCGCCGTCGGCGATTCGCATCGCCAGCCAGTTTTCCAGGGGTGCAACGTGCCGGATTCAAAAGCAAGCCCAGGTGACACTGGGGCGTCCACATCGAACGTGACCACGTTGCTCGATCGCTTGAAGTTCCTGCTGAAGCGGTATGAATCGCTCGAACACTCCCTCGATGAAGGCCTGATCGCCCCGCTCAAGGCAAGCCGTCGTCTCAAGGACGATTTCCTGGAGCAACTCCTTGATCTGGCGTCCACATTCGACGGACTCCACGCCCAAGTCGCTGCGCGAGGCATCGACCTCCCTGACGATCCTCCTGTGACCGAAATGCTTCGGCTCGTGGAGGAGGGCATTGGAGTCGAAGCGTGGAGGGAGTTCGCGTCGTCGGCCCGCTCGCTCCTTCAGGCCGTCTCGCAGATCGAGCATCCGGCACCGGAGCCGCCACACCCCGTCGTACAACTCAGGCTCGCAGCGAGCCGTCTCCTCACCGAACTCCCGACCGCGAATGGCAAGGCCGATGACTGGAGGCCTCGCCTGGTACCGTTTTCAGCCTTGTTGCAACTCGTGTTGGAGCCAACTCTGGACGACGTCACCGCCGCGCAGCTCGAGACCCAGGTCGCCGAGGCGTTTGGTGACCCGCTGGTGCGTCGGTCAATCCTCTCCAAGCTCCATCTCGCTGAGACGCAGGCCGCGCAGGGTGCTCCTGCGGACATTCCTCTCGGTTCCGTGGCATCTCCTGTCGCCTCGCTGGCAGAGCCGCCTCTCGGCACGTCGCACCGGACGGCGGAGGCCGGCACGACGCCTGCGGAGTCGGGTGTGCATGAGCTTGCGGGGGCACACGGTCCTGACGATGCCCCTTCTTCTCATCAATCCACACACACTATTTCTAACCGGCCGGCGAATCCCACGACCTCCAGCGGAACACCACAGCGATCGTCATCCAACGACGCTGAGTCTCCCGTCGACGTCGTTGGAGCCCACGAGCCGTCACCATCGGCCACCACTCCGGTCCGCGTCAATCCGATCCCCGACGAGCTGAAGTCCTTCGAAGCGTTCCGTCGACGCAACTGGCTCAATCCGCTCACCGGCTCCTGCGAAACTGCACCCTGGACCGACGACGGAATCATCACGTCCCTCCGGACCCTCAGCTGGTCGATACTTGACGAGATTGCCTCAGGAGAGGAGTGCCGCCTTCCAGAACTCTGGTTGGCGTCCAAATCGCTCGAGGCGTCACGAAATGCGGTGCTCTCCGTCGATGCGATCAGCAGCATCGCGGAACTTATTTCGGACCCAGGCAACTCCACCGCGGGCGGAGACCCGGGTCGTCTCAAGAGGTTGCGTGGACTCGCAGACGGGCAGACCGAGGAGATGCGAATCGGCATCGTTCTAGAGGCCATTCGGCCCACATTGTCAGTGCCGATTCCGGATGAAGAACGCGATCGTCTTGTTGCGGCAGCGGGCTTCAAGGACGGCACGATCAAGGGCGTCGTCACCGACCTTCTCCGCGCTCACGCTCAGGGCGTGAGTGATCCGATCGAGCAACTCCGTAACGCTCTCCGGACCAATATCGACAGCAAGAAGGACCCCGCCGCGATTCTCGCAAGCACACGGAAGCAACTCGCCGATGAACTCAATCGCCTTCAGAGGAACGCCGGCACGGGATATGTAGGAAAGTTTGATCACTGCAGCGCGGCCTGGATGGAGTTCATGCGGACCCACGCTCGGCCGCTTGCCACACGCCTGCAGAGCGATCCGACGGAGAATGAACCAAGAATCAGCCCGGCAGAAGCCATGGAGTTGGTGTCCATCCACCATCGCATCGCCGACGAATGCACCGTCCGGGATAAGTCAAGAAAGATCATGGACCGGGCCGCGGCATCGCTTGCCAAACATCTCGCCGCGGTGGCCATCGCCCGGCAGGAAGTGATCGAAAGCAGACAGGCGAAGGCTCCCCCGAATGCCAAGTTACTCGAGGAAGCCAAGCGGCTCTTGGGCCTCAGTGCCCCGCCCGAGGCTCTAGACCGCCTCGCGTTCCGGCTGCTCCGACTCGCGCTTACCCCGCCGGCCGAGGCCTCTGGCACCCGACCGCTGACCATCGGCACCCGCTTTCTTTCGACGTATCCCGCCTTCCTCGATGCCTTCGACGAGCCGATCGGCTGGAAGTCTCCGCCCACGGCGGACGAGATCCCGCTCGATCGACCCGAGATCGCTGCGATTTTGCTGTATCCCCACCCTCTGCCTCTGAAGGATGACGAGCGGAAGGCACTCGAGTCACGGTTCCGTGAGGAGAAGCGATTTGACCGTCTTGCGAAGCTGAAATCGCCCCTCAATCCGACTGACGAGAACGGGGCCACCCAGGAAAAGGACATCATCCTCGTTAGGCTTCAGTCGGCGAAGGATCGACTGCGGAAGGGGTGGCGAAAGCTGGAAGGCCTGCTCGTTTCCAGCCACGTCGAAAACCGCACGATCCTCGAAAACGCCGACCGTATCGATGGAAGCGAAATCGACTACCACCTGGTTTGCGCCTGGCTCGATCGCGTATGCGAGTTCACCGAGGCTCAGGGTGAGGACGCGACCCGCTACTGGAGAGAGGATCTCAAGGCGGCCCCAGCGAGACTCGCCGCGCTGGAATCCGGGCAGTACGCGCGTGCGACACTGAGTTCCGATGTCTCCCATGCCATGCCACCTCTTCGCGAGACGGCATGGCGGCATCAGGCACAAGCAGCTTTCCCGGACCCGCGTCGCCTCCTTCTCTCCCAACGCTCCCAGTCGACGATCGCCGAGAAGTGGACGGCGGATCTCCACGACAAGGGCAAACGTCATAACGCCCTCCTTAGTCTTCTGACTGAGTTCACCAAATGGGTTTTTCCTCCCCGGCTGCAAGCTGCCGGGACGAAGGAGCGGACCACTTTTCAAGTCGACACCAAGGACGTCCGCGACTACCTCCACCCAAATCAACCGACATACCTGCCCCAGCTTCACGATGCAAAGACGATCGTCGTCGCGACGGTGCCTGAGTCTCCCGCATCACGGGATTACCGGAAGCAAGCGCAGGAGGTGATCCGAGCACAGGGAGAGAATCGCATCGTCATCCTGTTGTGCCCTGGGCTGACGGCAGAAAACCGCGATCAGATCCGACGCGCACTCCACGGAACGAGCAACTTCGCGGCGACGGTCGACGACCTCGACCTTGTCCGTCTCCTCAATCCGGAAGGAGCCCAGCCGAACCTCCTCGTGGGCCTGCTGGAAATCGCCCTCGAGCAACAACCTCGCAAGTCGCGTAATCCTTTCGCCCTGCCTCAAGGGAAAGAGATGCGGCTCGAGATGTACGTCGGACGACGGGACGAGGCGGAACAACTGGCCACGACAGCGGCAAAGACCAGGCTGTTTTCCGGACGCAAGCTCGGCAAGACCGCACTTCTCCAATTCATCCGACAGACGTGGAATGGCCGCGAACTACCGAACGGACGGACGCTTCGTGTCGTGTATCTGAGTATCGTGGGTGTCACGACGGAGGAGAATTTCGCGAAGAAGATGCTCGAGCAACTGCGACTCGAGTTCCCCTCGACCCAGCTCCCGGAGCACTTGGCTTCCCCCTCCGACATCATCGACGTCATGGAGGGAATCCTCGATCGATTCCCTGACGAAGACATGCTCTTCGTCCTCGACGAGGCGGACGCGTTCGTCGCCGACCAGGTCGCACTTGACGCTGCCCGAAAAGGGAAGGGACTCAGCTGGAAACTGCGTGACGTGGAACGCGCTCGTTTCGTATTCACCGGCTATTGGGCGACGGCCACCCGCGATGGCGTCTGGTACAACTGGGGCGACGTCCTCGAACTCGCGCAATTACAGCCCGAAGAAGCTGCGGGCCTGGTCGCAAATCCTCTCGCGCGAATGGGGATCGACGCTGCGGACCTAGCACCGGAAATCGCCTTTCGCTGCGGATATCAACCGGCGGTGCTCCTTCGCTTCGGCGAGGCTCTCATCGAGCGTCTCGGGCAGGATTCGATGAAGAACTGTGTTGCGATCGGACACGAACTCGTCCAGGACGTCTTCTCCGCCATCAAGGTTCAGAAGGAGATCGGGGGAGTCGTCCGGGCCAATTTCCAGAGCAACCCGTTTGGAAATGCGGTTTTTTGCGTCGTCCTGAGGGAGTCCGCACGTGCGCCACTTGGCCACTGGCTCTCCGAGCTCGAAGAAATCGTGGTCTCGACTTTCGAGCCGCTGGTGGATGCCGCCAGCAGGGCGGACCTTCCCGTGACTATTGCGACCCGCCTTCGCGATATGCATCAGCGGAAGCTCCTTCTTCGCCGAGTGCGGGACGGCAAGGTCGAGTACCAACTCACGTTTCCCCATCACCTCGCTACGCTTCTCCAGGATCTGGACATCGACGCCGAGATCAAGGCCAACATCAGAGCCTGGCACGGCACCCATGCGGACTCCACCGACGCTCCCCTCGGGGAAGGCCGTAGCCCCGTGCATCGACTCGATTTGGCGACGCTGCGGGAACTCGTGACGCCGGAGTTCGTCGACCTCGCGCCGAAGTTGGTGGTGGTCGGATCGACATGGCCCTCGTCGCTCGTTCACGAACCCGGTGGAATTCCCGAACGTCTCGGCATTCGCTTGCGCGTCGAACCCGCTTCCGCCTACTCGTCCTCCTCACAGGTTCGATGCTGGCAGAAAGGCAGCCCTGAAGACCTCGGAAGAATCCTTGCCGACCCTCCCGAACAACGACCAGCGTTTCTTTTCGGCGATATCGCACTGCTCCGCTCGGGCATCGTCAGTCGGGCGAAGGGCGTTCTCGACATCGAGGTCGTCGGAACCCACCGTTTTACGGATGGACAGGTCCGTTGGTGGTTCCAGCGAATCATGGGAGTCGAGTTCGCTAGCGAGAGCGACTATGAACGCGTTCACCACGCGACCGAAGGAGTTCCGTTCCTGATCGACGTTTTCCAGACTTTTCTCATGCCAGAGGGCGTGCCCGACGGCGGGTTGACACCGACGGGCGACGTCCTTTCCGAGGCCTTGGAGCAGTTCCGGCGATTCGTCGAGAGCGATGCCTTAGCGAAGAAGTTTTTTCCAACGCTGACCCCTCGCGAGAACGAACTCCTGAGGATGATTTCAGTCGTGAGCACGACGCTGTTCGAGGGCGGCGAAGACAAATACCGTGCCATAGGCGAATGGATTTCCGAAGCCTGGACAGCCGACGACTTCGGAGAGGCGTGGCAGAAGTCATTCCCCGACAAACCATTCCCGAGTTCGTACGGCGGTCAGGCTGACGATCTCGTGGCGATCGAGGCACTCGTGATGTCTGGCATGGCACGCTCCGGACGTGACAACAAGCCTGCGATCGCACGGTTGTTCCCTTTCGCTTCCGGAGATCCTGTGAAGACGCTCGTGAATCGGTTTACGTGAGTCCATGCGCATCCGCGTCGACATCGGTGGTTTGTTTTTGGCTTGGCGATTCCGCGGCAACGAGTCGCTCGGGGCCTGGGTTGAGGCCATGCCATGGCTCGACAAGCCGGCCGTCGAAATCGCCCGAGTCGGCGATGAAGCCACTGCCGAAGCCGTCATCACAGCGATCGAGGAGGAGTGCTATCTCGCTGGCCGACATGGTGGTGCGCCATCGACCGAACTCCTCGATGGGCTGGTCACTGCGGAACGCGGTCCGGCGAAGGCAATCGCCGAATCACTGGGGCTGGATTCCGACAAACCGCTTCCTGAAATTGGCGCCACGGTCGGTAACGAGGCCGCCGTCACCCCCAGGGTGTTCATCGTTCCGCCTCTTCCGACAAGCCGACCGCAAGTTCGCTCCGAATTGGAACGCTTCCTCGATCTGGTGACGAAAGTCGAGCCGTTGGCTCGCTGCGTCGCGATCATCCTCGACACGCCGGGAAACGCTCTTGGGGGAAGGTGCCACGACTTCATCGATGGACTCGTTTCGTCTCCCACGGACCTTCTCTCCTCCACGGAGCCCCGCGCGTGGATGGTCTACCGCCATCACCGCATCGCATGGGAGACCGGAGGAAGAATCACCGAGTCGCGGCGACTGGAGGCGGAATTGACCGCCAACGACGTCCGAGTCGGGTCCGAAGACGTGCTCGAATCAGCACTTGACCGAGTGGCGACAGTGCGATTCGAGAAACTCTCCTCCGAAAAGCGAGAGCTCGCGGCCGCTGGAGTCGCGGCGTGCGTCGAAAGGAGCGACTCCATCACGTCGCTCGATCCAGATCTCTTCTGGAGTCCCACTGAAACGCCCGGCAAGCTTCCCAGACCGTGGGTCGCGAGAGCTCTTCTTCATGCCGATCCAGGGCAGAGCCATGCGTCCTTTCTTCGTAATTGCCTCGTCTGCGTACCGATAGGGCACGCTCTCCTCGCGGCCTGCTCGGTATTCGAGACGCAGATTCGTGGCCGGATTCGACTGCCCCCAATTCGGCCCCCCTTCGCTGACCGCGTCGATCCTTGGAATGGCTTTCAGACACCAGGGTCATTGTCACGGGCGTTATTTCCTCACTCTGGCCCGAGTGTCCCGACCAATCCCTGGGAGTTCGCATCGTTGGGGGAATGCCTTTCCCACGAGGTCACCAAGGATCGCGACGGTGGGTGGCGGCATGAGATTCGTATTCTCCGAAACCACCTCGCCCACGGCCACCACGTGGGGTGGTCCGCGATCCAATTGATGCGGAGGTGGGCGGCCCGCGTGGCAACGGGGTGAGTCACCCCATACAGGAAGTCCGCCACCCGGTTGATTCAGCGGCGACTGTGGATGATCCTCGTCTACGTCGCGAGTCGAGGATCTCATCGTGCCCCTCCCAGGTCATCCGTCGCAAGTGCATTCTTCACGTGATGACATTTGCCTTCTGACTCCCCAGGATCTCGTCAATGCCGACCTACCTTCTCACCTGGAACCCGAACGACTCGTCCGTCCGTGAAGTCACTGCGGAATGGGATCGCTTGCGGGCCGGAAGGAAACCACGTGCGGTCGATTGGAGTTGCGGCGTCAACAAATCGATCGAACCCGGCGCGAGAGTCTTCCTCCATCGGCAGCGCCGCGAACCCAGAGGCATCGTCGCGTCAGGGATCACGGTCTCCGGTAGCTATCCCGGGCGCCACTGGGACCCGGCGAAACGACGACAGGGCAAGAAGGCGATCTACGTCGACTGGATCGTTGACGCTGCGGTCGAGGGTTTCAGGGACGACGACTCGCTTCGGCCGTTCGCCGCACATCTCCTCCCTGCGGGGCCGGTACACGACCTCATCTCTTGGTCCAACATGCAGGGCTCGGGCACGAGCGTTCACCCTGAAGCTGCAGCGGAGCTGGAACGGCTGTGGGCGATCCATCTCGGAGGATCGGGGACGGTGTTCGATCAGTCGATGATTTCATCCGCCCGGGAGGGCAAGAAGCAAGAGTATCTGGCCCGCAGCCGATATCGGGAACGCATGCTCCGGGATGCGAAGATCAACCGAGCCATCGCAGCCTCATCGGACCGCACACTCCGCTGCGAGGTACCCGGCTGCGGTTTCTGCTTCGAGGATGTCTACGGCGACTTGGGCCGAAACTATGCCCATGTCCACCATCTTGAGGCCCTCGCCACGTCCCCAGGGGAGGTGAGGACAACGCTCGACGACTTGGCCATCGTGTGCGCGAACTGCCATGCGATGATCCACAAAGGCGGCGAGTGCCGACCTCTCGAGGGACTGGTTCGCAGGTGACGCTGAAGACCATGTGTACGGGCACTCCCGGAGAGTATCCAGATGACCTCGATGACCCCGGCGGATCGACTCCGACATTGCGAGCGAGCGGCGGCCGACAAGCGATCGCTCGGACTTCCACTCGCGGACGTGCGTCGAATCGACTCGTGGCTGCGTACCACGTGGGGCATAGCCCCACCTGCTCCTCCATCCGTATGGGACGCCTCACTGGAACGGGCCGCCGGGCGCGCCCTCTCCCGGAGGTATCGGGCTCTCCACGACGAGCAGGCCAGCTACCTCATGACTGGCTCGGCGATACCACAAGTCATCGAGACCGCTTTCTACGACCTAATTGCCGACTCTCGCATTTCCGGAATCGTTCACTCCCAGAAACGCACGATGATTCTCGATGCCGGGTGCCTTTTGGTCCATCTGTCACGCATGCTTCGGATCGAGGGCCGCGTGTTCGACATTGGATGCCACGTCGGGTACCACGCCTCACTTCTCGCCGCCGAAACAGGACTGCCGGTGCATGGGATTGACATCAGCACCCGTGCGATCGCAGAGGCGACGAGACGCGCCAAGGCCGCACCCGAACTCACCTTCGATTCGACTTCGCTCGACGCCCCCGACCTCCGAGCGGCCTTCGATCTGGTCTACGCCGTTCGGTCACTTCCGCTGACTCCGGATACCGCAGCGACCGTGGCTCGTCTCCTACGCCCTGGTGGCGTCGCGGTCTTCCTTCCATTCGAGCCCCCGGATGTCGACCACTCGACCATCGAGAAGATCGCCGCCACTGGTCTGGGGTTCGCATTGTGCGACGTCGTCGGCGGCTGGGAAGGTCCCGGGCGATCATTCGATGCGGGACTCGCGGCTGTCTTTCTGAAGGGTTGCGATCGGCCGATGATTGGCGATGTCGCGGAACGAGCTCAGGACACCTGGAATGGCCACTTCAAGGCGTATGCGAACTCCCCGAGCACCCAAGGAGACGAGAAGACACAGGCTTACTGCCGAGGTTATTGGCAGGCGAGCCACAGTGGGTGATCCACGCTGCCGACGCTTCCAGCAGGCGACGCTCGGTCGTCGTTTCAGAATGCGGCCTAAGCGATCGCCTCCCCAGGGCGGATGATTTGCATTTTGAACTGCTTCAGTGCCTCCAGCACGCTCGCTGAGGGAGGGTTCCGTCCCAAGCAGATGCAGGTCTTTCCCCTAGCCTGAAAGTGAAAGACGGGCTCGACGACGACTTTACGCTTGTACTTGAGCGGCTCTCTCTTGAGGTCGTGGGTTTTCTCGAGTCGCACCAACCATTCTCGGTGCTCCTCTCCGATGGCTCGCACGAGGTCTTCGACACGATCGGCATCGCCATGGTCGTCGCCGTCGCTCAGGCGGGTTCCCAGGACTCGGTCGCAAGCCTGGAGTACCGAGAGGATGTTGCCGCCGGCTGCTTGCCCGTCATGGTGGCCGTGAACGTAAAGCAAGGAGCGCGCCCGCGTCAGCGCGACGTAGAGCGCGCTGCCGAGAGCCGCTCCCTTGGCCCGGTAGTAGTTCGCGCTCGGCACGATCACGATCTCCGCGTCGTAGCCTTTGAATGAGTGAGGGGTCGTAGCCCTGATTTCTTTTGGACCCAGGGGAGTGAGATTGATTCGCTGCGCCACCACTTGCAATTGACGTCGCATGAGGAGCGGGTTCAGGTACTGTTGAATCGCTGCCTCTACTCGCTTATCCATGAAAACGAGACAGATGTCCGCCGGCAGCACCCCCTCGTCGAAGACGAGTCGACAGACTTCCTTGGCGATCGCCGAATACTCCTCCGCCTCCGTCGCATGGATCGCGACGAATGGCTTCGGACCGCCGACCTGGTTGAATCGCACCTTCCACCAGTCGACGCCGTCGATGTTGCACGCTTCGACGAGCCGACGTTCGACCAACTCACGATGGTCGGAGTCAGCCGCCGGAGGATTCAGCTGACAGAGCACGTTGAGCCCGAACTCGGCGATCGGCTGGCTGCTCCGAAAACTTTCCTTCATGACCGCCGATCGCCCCTGCATGTTGAGCCCTAATTGGGTCCATGTCGGAGTCCCCCGGCCGTAGACGTTCTGTGCGTTGTCGTAGAACACGTGGACCGCGCGGCTGTTCGCGTCCGCAGGATCTGTCTGCCGCACCAAGCCGAAGAGCATCTTGAGCGTATTGGGACCCATGTCCTGCGCCTCATCGATGAACAACGCATCGCAACGCTGGGCCAGCGAACCAACCGGTCGCCGCGCCAACACTTGCGAAGCCTTGCTGTCGTAGTCGTAGGGGTCTCCCTGCCAGCCATTGATGGCCGCCTCGATACGCATCTGCTCCAGAACATCGAGCACGTGGAACAAATCGACGGTGTGCCACGGGAAGTCCCCTTGCCCCCCCTCCTCACGCCAGGCTTGCTCGACCGTCGCCTCGATCAGCCGCTTCAAGGCTTTATTGGCGAACACCACCCAGACTCGCAACCTCTGGCCGGGCTGCAACCCTTGCACAGTCTTCGCCAGCCAGTGGCTCAGCACGACCGTCTTCCCGCTTCCAGCCACCCCACGCACGAGACGCGGCTTTCCGTCGAGCGTGTACCCGCACAGACGCTGCTGCTCGTTCGACAGGATCGGCCGCAACTGTTTGCGCTTCTCGATCTGGGCTCCAAGGGAGTGCGGATCGGCCGCTCTCGCCGGTGCCAGCGAAGCAGGCTGAACTCGCCCCGGCACCGCCTCGAACACCCATCGATTCCCCTTCCAACGGAGAACGGCGGGACTGAGGGTCTTGACCAGCGGCCTCAGGTACGGCTCGGTCATCTCTGCCCGGCTTGCCAATAGGATGAGGCCCTCGCGAGCGCGACTGATCCCGACGTTCACGAGTCGACGCCACTCGTCGTAGGGCCAGCCATGGCTACCCGCGTTGACCGTGTCGAAGATCACGATATCCGCTTCCGAGCCCTGCTGGCTGTGGACGGTGGAGGCCGTCCAGCCGTGGAGGTGCTTCTTGGCGAGGTACTCGGACACGCCCCGGGCCTGCGCCTTGAAGGGCGAGATGAAGAGCCCGTGGGCATTGGCTACCCGTTCATCCTTGAAGAGCTTGTCGAGGACCGATTCGGTCGCGACACGCACCCAACTTCGATTCCCGGGTCCTCTCTCCGCACGAATATCGGGGAGGTTGTCGGTGGTCTCGTCGAGTACGTACCACAGCGTTCTCGGATGCCCCTTGAGGATCTCCGGTAGATCGTATTTCCTGTCCGCGACCTCCGGGGCAGTCGTGAGCCTGCCGTCGTACTGGAACTGGGACACGGCCTTGCAGATATCGGCGTGCATTCGCCGCTGGACCGTGAGGGGATGGACCGCTTCCTCCGTGGCTCCGAAGTGCTCCAGATGGCTCACGCCACTGCTGGCGAGCCATTTCATCTGATCGCTCGGCAAGATCCGGCTCATCTGGCTGATCGGTGCCAATTGTCGCGAATCCCCCACCAAGACGACCCGACGGCTCGCCAGAAGGGACAATGCCGCGATCGCGGCTCGCGACATGAGCCCGGCTTCGTCGATGAACAACGTGGTGAACGGCGCCACCCCGGCGGCGACGGCGTTCTTGACTTCGTCCTCGCACAGGAGGGAGACGGCCTTGAAGGCCGTGCACACCACGGCACGGTTGCGTTCGTTGAGGAACGCCTGCTTCGCGGCATCCCTCATCTCTCGACGCAGGGCGGCGATCGTCTGCATGAGAGGAGCGCGCAGGGCCGGATCGGTGGTACGGACGAGTTCCTCCCGCAGTCTTTCGATTCGGGCGAGATAGTCGGTGTCCGTGCCCCTCAGCATGTCGGTCAGCGCTTCTTCCTCGAACTGGCGGAGCGTGGCTCCCTTGCCGATGCGGAGAAGCTTGCCCTTGGAAAGCTCGCTGCGGGCGACGTCCTTCGCTGCTCGCCCGATCGCCAGCGCCGAAGCGTCGGTGGCCTTGTTCGTCGTGGACACGACGAGCACCCGCTCCGACGGATCCTCGAGCACGCGGGCAACCTGTTGCCCCGTCGTGTACGTCTTTCCGGTGCCGGGAGGCCCCCAGATGACGCTCCACGCGTACTTCCACCACTCCTTCAGGTGTGGGAGCCCGGCAGGAACGCATTGTGCGACACGCGGATGCACTCCTCCCTCCGCAGCCTTGAGCCGGGGAGCGAGGAGGGGCCGAAGCTTGTCGAACGCCGCACTGTTGAAGACCTCGTTGAGACAGGCGAGAAACTCGAAGGGCCGAACGTAGAAAATGCCGGTCGTCGGCTTCACCTCGGGATTCTCGATTCCCACGTAAAGGTGCCCGCGGCCGTCATCGACTTCGAGGACCTCGCCGGACCAGAGCAGTCCGTCTTCGACGAGCTGATCATCGGCATCCATCTTCAAAGACCGGGTCGGATCGTTTCTGAGGGCCGCATCGTCGAGGGGCTTGAACGCGACCGCGCCTTCCCAGGTCCAGTCGAACTCCATCGCCTGCCCGATCTCGAGGCAATGAATCCCGTCATGACTCGGATGCGGCGACACTCGCTGGCACTGCAGCCTCTTCCACGACACCGACTTCCGGTATTCCCTGCGTATCGCCTCCGCAGCCGAAGCAAGATCCTCCCCCGATCCGGGAGGCAGCTCCAGGTGGATCGGGAACCGAGCTTGCTTGAACTCCAGCGAGTCGTCCGTCGTCCCCATTCCCACCCTCCGCTATCCCAGGCGGGCCCAATGCAACCTGACCCTCTCCACGATTCCCACCGAGAGCGAATGCCCCCACCTCATCGTCAGCCTACCCCCGGAAGGAGGAGCCGCAAGCCAGACCGGGGGGGTGGATTGGCCATGCCTGAGTGCGGCTTCTCTGGCCGAAATTTGGGCGCTCTGATTTGCGGACCAAAGTTGACCGCATTGCGGATACAGTGCGGGGCTGTTCTTCGTGGCCTCGGCCACCGTATTGGATTCGCCCCACGCCACCGGTCCGCCGACGTTCGCGTCCTCGCCGTACGATGGTGGCCGACCCAAGCGTTCCCGCCCCTCGTCGGCGACCGATCTGAGCGGTTCACGGGGGCACCCGCGAGCGACTGGTCTTCGATCCGTGCAAGCGGTTAGAAAGACCGCCCCGGTCGTGGGGGTCGGACCAATCGATCGGGGTGGGGTCCGAGGCAGATGTGGTCGGGAATAGACATGAACGTCTTCGAAGTCCATCGCAGCATCATCGACGACTACGCCCGGTACATCCGGTCCTTCATCCGTATCGATGACGCGGAGATTCGTCACACCGTTGAGACGGAGCTTGCCCAAGGCAAGCTCTGGCCCGAGCCTCTGCTCCAGTTCAACCCGGCCTTCAAGAACGCGGGGCGCGTGGCGGACCTGGCGAAATCCGGGGTCCTTCACAGGGACGTCGGCGACATCTTCACCGGCTATTCGCTGTGGCAGCACCAGATCGACGCGATCCAGCTCGGCGCGGCCGGAAAGGACTTCGTCGTCACCTCAGGCACCGGATCCGGCAAGTCGCTGACCTACATCGGGACGATCCTCAGCGAGCTCTTGGCGAACCCCGGGAGCAAGGGCGTCGTGGCCGTGATCGTCTATCCGCTCAATGCCCTCATCAACAGCCAGACCGACGAGCTGAAACGATACGCCGGCAACTTCAAACGCGCGAAGGGATACGACTTCCCGATCTCGTACGGCCAATACACCGGCCAAGAGGACGAAGGGCCCCGCGAACGGATGCGGCAGAGCCCTCCGCAGATTCTCCTCACCAACTACATGATGCTCGAACTGCTCCTGACGCGCGTGCAGGAGCGCTCGATCCGCGACGCGATCTACGACAATCTCCGCTACCTCGTCTTCGACGAACTGCACACGTACCGTGGCAGGCAAGGCGCCGACGTGGGGATGCTCATTCGACGTATCCGCTCGCAATGCAAGCACGACGTCGTCTGCATCGGCACGTCAGCTACCATGGTCTCGGGCGGCACCCTGGAGGATCGACGCCGCAAGGTGGCCGACGTGGCGTCGACGCTCTTCGGCAAGCCGTTCGACCCATCGCAAGTCGTCGGCGAGACGCTCGCCCCCTCGCTGGACGCTTCAGCCGGCCATCCAGACAAGAGAAAGCTGGCAACGGCGATCGCGGCAGGCGTCACCCCTTCCGCGGATCTGGCCAGCCTGCGTGTCCACCCTGTCGCACTCTGGCTGGAAGCGAGAGCGGCCCTCGATGAAGCATCGGGGGAACTTCTGCGCCGGAAGCCGCGACCGGTCGGTGCCCTGGCAGCCCAACTGGCCGAGGAATCCGAACGGCCGCACGACGAATGCCTCGCCGCACTCTCCGGCGTGCTCCTCTGGATCAGCACCGTCAATGAAGCGATCCAGAAGGCGGGCAGCCGGGACACCGTGCTTCCCTACCGGCTCCACCAGTTCATCTCGCAGACCGGTTCGGTCTACACCACGCTCGACCGCGGTCCCGATCGGTTCATCACGCTCGAGCCGGGCATCTACAAGAAGGACTCGACGAGCAAACCCATCTTTCCGAACGTCTTCAGCCGCACGAGCGGCAAGGCGTTCATCTGCGTCAGTCGCTCGAATTCCCGGCTGATGCCACGGGAGCTCGCCGAGTACGTCGAGGACGAAGAGACGACCGACGGGTACCTGATCGTGGGCGATGACGTCTGGGATCCGGAGAACGACCTCGACGAACTCCCGGACTCCTGGTTCCGCTTCACCAAGGCGGGGCGCGTTCCCGCCAAGGAAATCGCTCCTCGCCTGCCGCAGAGGCTGTACTACGACGCCGAGGGCAATTGCTCCGAGACGACGCCGCTGGAGTACGAGGGGTGGTTCATGCCTGCCCCCCTGCTCTTCGATCCCACGAGCGGCACCTTTTTCGATGCGAAGACCCGGGAGTCCACGAAGCTCGCCACGCTCGGGAGCGAGGGCCGGAGCACGTCCACCACCATCACGGCGTTTGCCATCCTGGCTCGCCTCCGTGAGGCAGGGTACGCCCTCGCTGACCAGAAGTTGCTTTCGTTCACCGACAACCGCCAGGACGCCGCCCTCCAAGCCGGCCATTTCAACGACTTCGTTCAGGTCGTTCATCTCCGGTCGGCGATTCGCAAGGCCCTCGAGTCGGCGCCGAGCAAGTCCCTCACCTTTGCCGACCTCGGCCAATCGGTGTTCAAGGCCCTCGACCTGCCATTCACTCACTTCGCCAATCTCGAGCGCACCCCCGAGCTCGCTCCGGTCCGCCGCAAGTACGAGGAGACCTTCCAACGGCTCATCCTCTACCGCGCCCTCGCCGACCTGGAGAGGAGTTGGCGTATCGTGCTCCCGAACCTCGAGCAGTGCGGCTTACTCGACGTCCAATACGCGGATCTCGGAGAGATTGCGTCCACCGACTCCTTCTGGGCCGACATGCCGGTCCTCCGCGACCTTGCCCACGATCGGCGCCTCGACTTCCTCGCGACGATCCTCGACTACTTCCGACTTGAGTACGCCCTGTCGAGCACCAACTTTCTCGACTACGACAGGATGCGGCAGGCGGAGAAGGAGATTCGGGAGCAACTCCGTGCCCCGTGGACGCTCGACGAGAACGAGCGGCTCTCCAATCCCAGGGTTCTGCGCTATGACCCACTCGACCGCCGCTCCCCGCTCGCCTCTGCGAGCATCGGTCCCACCAGCAGCCTGGGAAAGTACGTCAAGAAATACGTCAAGGACGCCGGCCTCGACAACGCCGTCGTCCAGGGGGACCACTACAAGGACTTCATTCTCGGACTCTGCCGCAAGCTCACGGACGCCGACTACCTTCAAGAAGAGGAGGCGAAAGCGGACGGCGGGACCCGTGTTCCGGTCTACCGCCTGAAGATCGACCGCCTCGTCTGGACGCTCGGAGATGGCGAGACGGTGAAAACCGACGTCATCAAACGACGAAGCTACAAGGGGGCCACGCTCCCGCCGAACACGTTCTTCCGCGACATGTACCGGCGAGATTTTGTCACGGCCAAGCGACTCCGGGCGGAGGATCACACCGGACAACTCGACAAGGACGATCGTCTCGACCGCGAGGATCGGTTCAAGTGCGACTGGTGGCTCGACCCCGATACGAAAAAGCAACGCGACGAGGAGAAAATCCGTACCCAGGCGATCAGCTGCCTGTTTTGCTCGCCGACGATGGAGCTCGGCGTGGACATCGGCGGTCTTTCCGTCGTTCACCTCCGCAACGCCCCGCCGAACTCCGCCAGCTACGCCCAACGATCCGGCCGGGCCGGCCGCAGCGGCCAGGGGGCCCTCGTCTTCACGTACTGCTCCGGCTTCTCCGCCCACGACCGCCATTTCTTTCATGACCAGGCCGAACTCGTCGCCGGTGCCGTCCAGCCCCCGAGGCTCGACCTCTTCAACCGCGAGCTCCTGATCACGCACCTCAACGCCCTGGCGATCTCCGAGATCGGCCTACCGAGCCTCGACGCCGAGGGGGGCCATCAGGCGTCCCTCAAGACGCTCGTGGACATGGAAGCGACGGGAATGCCTCTGGCGATGGCGGTCCGGGAGGGGCTCAAGATTCCCGAGAGGAAGTTCGGGGAGATCAAGGCGTGCTTCCGTCGGGCGATCGGGGATTTCGCGGCGGATCTCGGCGAGAAGGCTCCGTGGTTCAACGAGACCTGGATCGACACCACGCTCTCCCGGCTGGCCGATCACCTGGATGAGTCCCTCGGTCGTTGGCGGAAGCTGTTCCAGGTCGCCAAGTCGACGCGGACTCGCGACACCGCACGCATCGACAGCGGCACGCTCGTGGCCACCAGCGACGAGTACAAGCGACTCGTTCGCCAAGTAACACAATCCACCCGCCAGATCAACCTGCTCCTCAACGAGCTCGGCCCTCGTTCCTCGAACCTCTCGGAGTTCTATCCCTACCGCTATCTGGCCTCGGAAGGATTCCTGCCGGGCTACAACTTCACCCGACTACCGCTTCGCATCTTCATCGAGGCGGGCAAGTCATCCGGCAACTTCATCTCCCGCCCACGGGCGATCGCCCTGCGTGAGTTCGGCCCCCTCAACGTCATTTACCACGGCGGGCGCAAGCACCGCGTCGAGCAGCTCGTCCTCCAGTCGCCGGAGGACGCCCTCACCGACGCCAAGGTGAGCACGAAGGTGGGCTACTTCCTCACCGGTGAACAAAAGCTTCTCGAGCGCTGCCCCTTCTCCGGCCTCGATCTCGCCGACAACGCCAACGCGATGACGCTTCATGACCTGATCGAGATGCAGGAGTCGCGGGCGATCGAGATCGACCGCATCTCCTGCGAGGAGGAGGAGCGACTGTCGCGTGGCTTCGAGATCGACACGTTCTTCACCGTCGAGAACCTCGATCGTGTGCGGCAGGCCGTCGCCCGCTCCGGAGAGGACCGGCTCTTGAACCTCCGCTACCTTCCCGCCGCCCGGCTCGTTTACGTGAATCGCAAGTGGCGCACGTCGAGCAACGCCGGATTCCCGTTGGGAATGGTCAATGGGTTCTGGAAGCCGAGGATTCCCGATCAGCCCAGGGCGGGCGCCCAGCAATCCGAACCGCACCGGCTCGTGTCGTTGATGACCTCCAACACGGCCGACGCGCTCTACATCGAGCCGGTCCAGCCGCTGGGACTCACGGTGACTGGCGTGATCTCGCTCCAGCATGCCCTCAAGAGGGCGATCGAGGCCGAGTTCCAGGCGGAGCCGGCCGAGATCGGCGTCGTGGCCATCGGCAACATGGCGGCCCCGAACATCCTCATCTACGAGGCTGCGGAGGGCAGCCTCGGCATCCTTTCCCGTTTCGCCGACGAACCGGGGGTGTTGCACCGCGTCGTCCGGCGGGCCCTCGAGATCTGTCGCTTTGACGACCCCGAATACAAGGCCAAGGCATCCTACGACGATCTCCTCAGCTACCAGAACCAGCGGGATCACAAGACGCTCGACCGCTTCGAGATCAAGGACGCTCTGGAGAAGTTGTTGGCGTGCACCGTCGAGGTCCAAACGAACTCCGACCACGACAGCTACGACGACCACTACCGATCGCTCCTGCCCTTCCTCGACCCGAATTCCACGCTCGAGCGGACGTTTCTCGACTACCTCCATGACCATGGGATTCGGCTGCCGGACTCGGCCCAGAAGCAGACCCCCGGCGTGTACAGCCAGCCCGACTTCTTCTACCGGCCCGACACGTGGGTGTTCATCGATGGCTCCGTCCACGACAAGCCGGAAGTGAAGGCCGACGACGCGAGGAAACGCGGGGAACTCCGAGCCCAAGGCATGGATGTGCTCGTTTACCGTTACGACCAGGATCTCGCGGCGTTCGTCGACGCTCGCACCGATGTTTTCTCCAAGGTCCGCTGAGCCGCCCCTCCAGGGATCGCATCTCGCATGGCCGCGCATCTCCAACCCGGCAAGCTCGTCAGCCTCCGTGGCCGCGACTGGGTCGTCCTCCCCTCGGATGACCCCGACGTGCTCGTCGTGAAGCCGCTCGGCGGTGCCGACGACGAGACGACCGGGATCTTCCTTCCCTTCGGCATCGGTCACGACACCCCGAGGGATGCCCGGTTTCCGCCGCCGGAAGCCGCCGACCTGGGTGACATCGCCACGGCGCGGCTTCTTTCCGAATCGGCCCGGCTGGCGTTCCGCAACGGCGCCGGCCCTTTCCGCGCCCTGGCCAAGCTGTCGTTCCGGCCCCGGGCCTACCAGATCGTGCCGCTCGTGATGGCCCTGCGGCAGGACGTCGTCCGTCTTCTCATCGCCGACGACGTCGGGGTGGGCAAGACCGTCGAGGCATTGCTGCTCACACGGGAATTGATGGAGCGGGGACGGATTCGACGATTCGCGGTCATCTGCCTGCCTCATCTTTGCGATCAGTGGCAGCAGGAGATTCGCGACAAGCTCGACATCGAAGCCGTGATCATCCGCTCGAGTACCCAGGCCCGCCTCGACCGCCAGATCCAGGGCGACACCAGCGTCTACGAGTACTACCCGTACCAGATCATCAGCATCGACTACATCAAGGCCGATAACCGCCGCGACGTCTTCGTGCAGCAGGCTCCGGACCTCGTGATCGTCGACGAGGCCCACGCCTGCGCCCGGCCAGAAGGGGCGTCGGAGAAGCAGCAGCAGCGATTCCACCTCCTCAGCCGCCTCGCCGCGAGTCCCGACCAACACCTCGTGATGCTCACGGCCACTCCTCACAGTGGCAAGCAGGAGGAATTCCACTCCCTTCTCGGGCTCCTGAAGCCGGAGTTCGAGTCGCTCGACCTCCCGTCGTCGTCGCAGGCCCAACGCCGCGAGCTGGCAAAACATTTCGTCCAACGGAAGCGGGCGGATGTAGAGAAGTGGCTCGGGGAAGACACGCCATTCCCGACCCGGGAGGCGTTCGAGGTGGCGTATGCCCTCACTCCGGCCTACGCCGCCTTCTACGACGACATGCTCGGTTTCGCCCGCAAGCTCGTTTCCGGCGATGCGGCAGTCGGAGGCCGTCGGATGCGGGCGCACTACTGGACGGCTCTCGCCCTCCTCCGAGGTGTGATGTCGAGCCCGGCCGCCGGTGCGACGATGCTCACGACCCGTCTCGACAAGCTCCGCGCCGGTGCCGGCGACAGCGAGGAGACAGCGGGCTCAGCCGAACAAAGCTCCGGTGCCGAGGATCCGTTCGGCCTCACGGAGAACCCCGTCGCGGACACCGAAGATCTCGCGCTCGCCGACACAGCCCCTACGCAACTCGTCGAGAAGGGCGACTGGTCCGAGGCACAGAGACGGCAGCTTCGCGATCTCGCCCGCCGCCTCGCAGACCTCACCGGCCCCGCCAGCGACGCGAAGCTCGCCAGTCTCGTCGACCAAATCGGCGATTGGCTCGAGAAAGGCATTCATCCGGTCGTCTTCTGCCGTTTCATCCCCACGGCGAACTACCTCGGCGAGCAACTGAAGCCCCTTCTCGCCAAAACTCACAAGCACCTCGACCTCCAGGTGGTCACGAGCGAGGAGCCGGACGAGATCCGCAAGGAGCGAATCGCCGGGATGGGCTCGGCCAAGCAGCGGGTGCTCATCGCCACCGACTGCCTCTCCGAGGGCATCAACCTCCAGGAACTGTTCACGGGCGTCATTCACTACGACCTTCCCTGGAATCCCAATCGGCTCGAGCAGCGGGAAGGCCGCGTCGATCGGTTCGGGCAAGCGGCGAAGGTCGTCAAGGCATGCCTCCTCTACGGGGCCGACAACCCCATCGATGGCGTCGTCCTCGACGTCCTCCTCCGCAAGGTCCGGGAAATCAAGAAGGCGACCGGCATCAACGTGCCGTTCCCCGAAGATTCCCAGTCGATCATCGACACGATCACGCAGTCCCTGCTGCTCAACCCCGACCGCAAGATCGGTGTCCGCAAGGGACCGAAACAGACGGAGTTCGATTTCAGCGAGTGTGACGAGGCCAAGACGGCCGAGCGGGTCGTCACCGAGAAGATCAAGGAAGCCGCCGAACGCGAGAAGACCTCCCGCAGCATCTTCGCCCAGAACGCGATTCAGGCCGCGGAGATAGAGCAGGACTTGAAGACCGTCGACGAGGCCATCGGCGACCCCCGCGCCGTGGAAGAGTTCGTGACAGGAGTCCTCCAGAACCTCCTCGGCGTTCAGGTGACCCGCGACAAGAAGGAGGACGGGTTCCACGTGCTGACGGCGAACTTGCCGCCGCAGCTCCAGAACATCCTTCCGGCGGGCCAGAACGTCGCCGTGTCGTTCACCTCCCCTGCCCCCAAGGGTTTTTACTACCTCGGTCGCAACAACAAGTTCGTCGAACAGCTCTGCCAGATCGTGATGGCCAACACGCTCGCTCGGCAGGATCGACGCGCCGCCCGCGCCGCTGTCATCCGCACTCGCGACGTCGCCAGAAAAACCACACTCCTCCTCTTCCGCTGCCGCAACGTCATCGAGCAGGCCCGCGACCGCCATCCGCACGCGTCCCCCCACCAGATCGTCGCCGAGGAGATGCTCCTCTGGGGCTGGCGTGGCACGCTCGAGGAACGCGATTTCCTCTCTCACGAGACGGCCCGAATGCTCCTCGCGACCGCCCGGGCGTCCAGCGACCTCACCTCCCAGGCCCGCACGAACTTCCTGGTGTCCGAACTCGACGCCCTCTCCGGCCTCGATACGGAGTTTGAGAAGATCGCCGAGGAGCAATCGAAACGTCTCGTCGCCGCCCACGAGCGATTCAGTGCCCTGATGGACAAGGCTCGCTACCAGGTCGTGTACCCGGTGCTCCCGATGGACCTGCTTGGCATTTATGTCCTCCTGCCTGAAGTCGCCTCGGCGGGAGGCAAGCCATGAACTACCCCAGCATCCGCATCGATGGCGCGATCCTCTCGCCCGACATCATCGATCGCCTAGACGATCTCCCGGGCCAGAAGCCGGCCGACTTCGGCCTCGATTCCGGCACAAAGGTGAAGGACGAGATTGCCCGTGCCTGGGCGGACGCCCAGGACTACTGGCGAATCTTCCAGCGCAAGCTCGACACGCTGAAGGCCGACGCCTCCGCCACCACCGAGACCCGCAATCTCTGGATCGTCCCTCTGCTCGGGCTCCTCAAATACGACCTGGAGTTCCAGAAGGCCGGCGCTGAGATCAATGGCAAGACCTACGCCATCTCCCACCGCATCACGAACCGCGGCCAGACGCCCCTCCATGTCGTCGGCATCCGCGATCCCGCCGGCCTCGACCGCAAGCCCGCCAACGCTACGCTCCGGATGTCGGCCCATGCCGTCCTCCAGGAGTTTTTGAACCTCGACGAACATCTCTACGGAATCGTCACCAACGGCCGTGTGCTCCGGCTCCTCCGCGACTCTTCCCGGCTCATCAAACAGAGCTATCTGGAGTTCGACCTCGACCGGATCTTCACCGACGGCCTCTTCGCCGACTTCGCGATCCTTTACCGGCTCCTCCATGCCACCCGCCTCCCAGTTTCGGCTGAGACGGCCGCCGAGAGCCTCATCGAGCGGTATCACCAGGACTCCCTCGATTCCGGAGCCCGCATCCGTGAAGGCCTCTCCGCCGCGGTCGAGAACGCGATCCTCACCTTTGGCAACGGGTTTCTCGTCCATCCCGCCAACGACGCCCTCCGCGATCGCCTCGCCTCCGGCGCCGTCACCGCCGATGACTACTACAAATCGCTTCTCCGGCTGATCTACCGCCTCCTCTTCCTCATGGTGATCGAAGAGCGTGGCCTCGTCTTTCCCGCGTCTGCGACACAGAAGCAACGGGAAGCCTATCTGCGTTTCTACTCCGTCGCCCGTCTCCGTACGCTCTCCGAGCGGCGTCACCTCGCCGACAAGCGACAGAGCGATCTCTGGCTGGCCCTCCTCTCCACCTTCCGACTCTTCGAGGCCGGCGGTCCCGGGCAGAAACTCGGCCTTCCGCCGCTCGCAGGCGATCTCTTCCAGCCCGAGGCTCTGGGCGATCTCGAATCCTGCCAGCTTGCCAACGACGCACTCCTCAGCTGTCTCCGCTCGCTCGGTCTCTATCAGCACCCGTCATCCAAGCAACTGATCCGCGTCAACTACGCCGCCCTCAACGTCGAGGAGTTTGGCTCGGTCTACGAAGGCCTGCTCAAGTACGTGCCCAAGACGGTGATCGACGGGCTGACGGGCCAGTTTTTCCTCGCCCCAGGCGATGACGATACCCAGAGCCACTACACCCCCGACGATCTCGTTCAGCCGCTCATCAAGCATTCACTCGACCACCTGATCGCCGACTGCCTTCGGAAGACCACACCGGAAGCCGCCCTCCTCGACCTCCGAGTGATCGACATCTCCTGCGGCTCCGGTCACATCCTCCTGGCCGCGGCCCGCCGGATCGCCACCGAACTGGCGATCGTCCGCACTGGGGAAGAACAGCCATCCCCCGCGGCCTATCGCACGGCCCTCCGCGACACGATCCGATCCTGCATCTACGGAGTCGATCTCAACCCCCTCGCCGTGGAGCTCTGCAAAGTGGCTCTTTGGCTCGAAGCGCACGTCCCGGGCGAGCCGCTCAACTTCCTCGACCACCGCATCAAGTGCGGCAACGCGATCGTGGGCTACGTCCGC
>Ga0164293_10000870_pt1 | contig 25174 bp, 22 predicted proteins | sample GEODES118metaG_FD_111487 | JGI IMG/M metagenome (GOLD analysis project Ga0164293, IMG submission 111487) | Eutrophic lake water microbial communities from Lake Mendota, Wisconsin, USA - GEODES118 metaG | ecosystem: Environmental > Aquatic > Freshwater > Lake | place: USA: Lake Mendota...
TAATGGTCATTTCACATTCAAATTTTTCCTTGCCCATCAGCTTGTACCCTGTCTTATCATAAAAACCAAAATCGCCTTTGCGGATATTTAAAATGGCAATATCTGCTTCCGCTCCAACACTCAGGTGACCGAGATTTTCCCGCTTGATCACCTGTGCCGAAGTCCAGGTACTTGCTTTGATCACGTCATAAAGTGGCATGCCCATCAGCATGAACTTCGACATCACATCCAACTGGCTTTTCATGGAAGTATTCATGCTGCCCGTATGCAGGTCCGTACTGATGGTATTGGGATAAAGCCCCTGCTTCAATGCGGGGATCGCCTGTGTAAAATTGAAACTCGCGCCGCCATAACCCACGTCAAAAATGATCCCGCGCTGCTGAGCCTTCAATACAAAAGGTTTCAGCATGCTTGTTTTTTCATCTACAATGGTCTCCCTCGCTCCTCCCAGTTCTGCATAGGCATGGGTATAGATATCGCCCGGACGAAGTTTATTCATAAAGAGTTCCTCGATGGACAAATTGGGTTTCGAACCTCCGAAATCAATGATCACGGGCATATTGGCCAACTTTCCCGCTTCTACCACACGTTCTGTGGGCGTCCAGTTAAAACCATTGAAATGAGCGAGCTTAAAGCCAACCACCCATTCCTTATTCTGCATGGCGGTGTTCGCCGTGAGCTGGGGATTCATGTCGTTTATATCCTGCTCATAATTCCCGCCCCGCATTCCTTCGCCAACGATATTCAGAAAAGATAACACCCGTGTTTTTGACTGGTCAATAACATTCTTCTTGAACGTTGAAAAATTCTTCCATCCAGCGCTGCCACAATCAACAATGGTGGTCACGCCAGCCCTGAACGTAAAGCCATCCGGCGGAAGCGCGCTAAAACCGTCGCTCAGGTAATGGTCGGGCTGCGTACCGTGAAATACATGCCCGTGGATATCGATCAGACCGGGGGTCACCAGCAACCCTTTAGCATCGATCACCTGTTTTGCTTCCCGGGCAGGAATATCCTTTCCCACGCTCGCTATTTTCCCATCCTTTATTGCGACATCCATCGCCGCATTGATACTATTCCTGGGATCGATCAGCTTACCGCCTTTAATCAACAGGTCGTACTTGACCTGGGTGGTCTGGGCAGACAGAACAGCGAACAGAACTAACGAGAGAAAAAGGAAGAATGATCTTTTCATGTTGTGCTACATTTTTGAGCTGCTTAAAAATAAGCATCATTTTAGTCATAATATGAAACTAGCTCCCTGATCCGGAGATTATATAGCAAAAAAATTGTATTTTTTAGTCCTAAAACGAACCAACCAAGATGTTATCGACCATCCTCACTTTCCTTGCACTTTTTTCAGGCACACTATTCGCTGATTCAACTGTTTACCAGATGGCCGTAGGCTCCTACACTGCCAGTGGCAATCCGGGTGTTGAAATTTTTGAAGTGGATCCAGTCACGGGTTCTTCCAAACGATTATATGCGCTCGATAACCCCAATGGCTCCTATCTCGCTACCACTAAAGACAGGTCCCTGCTTTATGCAGTAACAGAAGCGGGAGGGGGTAAGTCGAAATTGTCAGCCTATCGGCTGGGCAAATCCGGACGTTACGAAAAACTGAACGAGGAATCCACCATTGGCGACGGTCCCTGTTTTGTTACCATTCGCGAATCTTCCCAGACCGTTTACGCCGCCAATTATTCTTCAGGCAGCCTGAGTGTTTTTAAAACGAATAACGGAAGCCTGCAGCCTATTGCCCAACATATCAAATACCAGGGCTCCAGCGTTAACAAGGCGCGGCAGGACAAACCCCATGCGCACATGGCGCAGTTATCGCCCGATCAGAAATATCTCTACGTGACCGATCTCGGAACAGATAAAATCTATCAGCACCTGATCAAGTCCGATGGCACAGTGGAAGAAAATTTCAAAACCATCCCCGTTACCCCGGGCAAAGGACCCAGGCATATGGTATTCAACGCCGCAGGCAGCAAAGCATACCTGATCACAGAAATGAAAGGCGTGGTGGACGTATTCAATGTTGCTGACGGCAACTTCAACCTGGTACAATCCGTTGTTGCCGACACCACGAGTTCTTCAAAAGACCGCGGTAGCGCAGACATCCATCTTTCCCCCAATGGAAAATGGTTGATCAGCTCTAACCGGGTCACCAATAACGACCTCACCATTTTTGCAGTGCAGAAAGATGGAACAATTAAGAAAACCGGGCATCAGCCAGTGGCAAGAAAACCCAGGAACTTCAGCTTCACGCCCAATGGAAAATTCGTTTTTGTTGCGAGCCAAGACGATCATAAGATCCAGGTATTTGCCTTCGATGATCAGACAGGAAAACTCACGGACACAAAGAAAGACATCACAGTTCCCATGCCCGTTTGTATAGACTTCAGGGCCATGCCAAAGCAGGACGTTGATCCGGAAGAAAGGCTAAAGTCGTTAAACATCAAACTCATCAAGCCCTCCTCTCCTATTGCCAACTACGTGAAGATCGTTGAGTCCGGCAAGTTGCTTTTTCTTTCAGGTCATGGACCCGATAAACCAGAAGGCGGACTAATTACAGGTAAGGTGGGTGTAGACCTTACATTGGAGCAGGGAAAGGAGGCTGCACGAACCACGGCCATATCATTACTATCCACCCTCAAAGCCTATGTAGGAGACCTTAATAAAGTAAAACGCGTGGTGAAGATCATGGGGCTTGTAAACTGCGATCCGTCGTTCACCCAACAGCCAATGGTGATGAATGGTTGCTCAGACCTCATGGTTGATGTATTCGGTGATAACGGAAAACATGTGAGAACATCCGTAGGCACCAACGCGCTCCCAAATAATATTGCTATCGAAATAGAAATGATCGTAGAACTTAAATAAAAATCAATTATGCAAACTCAGGGAAGAAGATCAGCTTTCAGGAAACTGTTCGGAACATTATTGGGCATGACCGGCATCACCGCACTTGCGCAGGCTGCTACTCCCGCAGGAGAAAAACCTGCAGAAAAAGAATGCTTTAATATCGTAGGCAATCCGGATATTCCCTTATTCTCCGGATCAACCAAATATGGCGGTCTGGTTTTTGTGGCCGGCAAGGGCGCACATTTCGAAGGTGATATCAAATCCCACGCGGACCATGTGTTGAAAGAGCTGGAAAAGGAATTGATCGCCGCAGGTTCCTCCATGGAAAAAGTATTAAAGGTGAATGTTTACCTCGCAGATTTGAACGACTATAAAGGCATGAACGAAGTTTACCTCGGCAGGTTCGGGAAAAATCCTCCTGTCAGAACCACTGTGGCCACCTATGGCGGCGTGCCAGGCAACTCCCTTGTTGAAATGGATTGCATTGCCTATACCACCAAGCCCTGACCATTACTTTTTTAAACAATAAAAACCATCGAACGTGAAACGCAGAGACCTCATAAAATACTTATCCGTAACGCCGGTTGCAGGAGCAACTTTTCTTGGCGAAATTTCAGAAGCTAGCGCAGCCCCTGCCCAGAGCGCAAAAAGAGACTTGTTTAAAGAGCTGGGTGTAAGAACATTCATCAATGCCGCCGGAACATATACCGCAATGACGGCAACGCTTATGCGCCCGGCTACCGTGGAAGCGATCCGCACCGCATCTTTACAATTCTGCATGTTGGACGAGCTGCAAGATAAAGTAGGGGAACGCATTGCAAAGATCACCCATGCTGAAGCAGCCGTAGTGACCAGTGGCGCCTTTGCTGCCATGACCCTTGGCATGGCCGGCATTCTTACAGGCAATGATCCCGTAAAGATCAAAGCCCTTCCCCACCTTGCAGGTACTGGAATGAAAACAGAAGTCCTCTGCCAGAAATCGCATGCGATCGGTTATAACCAGGCCCTAACAAATACCGGCGTAAAGATCATCATGATCGAAACCGTTGAAGAACTAAAAAAAGCGATCAACAGCAACACAGCCGCCATGCATTTCCTTCACGCGCAAGCCGATGGCGGTAAGATCATGCACGAAGAGTGGGTAGCACTGGGGAAACAATACGGCATCCCTACCACCATCGATATTGCAGCCGATGTTCCACCGGTAACAAACCTTTGGAGGTTCAACGACATGGGCTTTGACGTGGTCGTGATCTCAGGCGGAAAAGCCATGAGGGGACCTCAGTCAGCAGGCCTGCTGATGGGCAAGAAATCAATTATATCTGCAGCCCGGCTTTCCATGCCTCCACGTGGTGAAACCATTGGCCGCGGCATGAAAGTGAATAAGGAAGAAATACTGGGCATGCTGGTGGCCCTTGAAGAGTTTGTGAGCATCGATCACGATGCCCTCGCGAAAGTATATGAACAAAGAATTGGCATAATAAAAGCGGCAGCAGAATCGGTAAATGGATTTAAGACCACTGTTACCACGCCTAAACTTGCTAATGTTACTCCCACTTTAGGGATCACATGGGACAAGTCTATCGTCAAGAAAAACGGCGATGAATTGCGTGAGGAACTGCGTAAAGGGGAACCATCTATTGAAGTAACCGGAAGCAAAGACCATATCGGGATCACTGCATGGTGCCTTAAAGAAGGTGAAGAAAAGATCGTTGCTAAAAGGATCAAGGAAGTTTTCCAAAATGCGGTGTAATGAGATCAGTATTTCTAATTATATCGGTTATTTTTTCTTGCAGCCAATTGATCGGGCAAACCATCCCTAAGGAAGAGCTGATCTACCTGACCGCTCAATGGAAAGGGGAACGCTTCGCCGATGGCAGGCCTAATGTGCCAGATGCCCTCATCGAAAGAGCAAGAAAAATAGGCATTGAAGAAGCCTGGCAGATCCTGAATAATGAAGGGTACAAGAATCAGTTTGAAGGGAATTGGAAGATGGTCCACGACCACGTTCCCGTGATCGGTCGCGCTGTAACGGCTCGCTTCATTCCCTCCCGCCCTGATGTTGAACAACAGATCAAAGAAAGGGGCACTAAAGAAGGCCGTAAAGGCAATACCAATGCATGGCCCATCGAAGTGTTGCAAAAAGGTGACGTGTATGTGGCAGAGGCCTTTGGGAAAATTGCACAGGGCACTTTGATCGGGGATAATCTCGGAACCTCCATTTTCAATAAAACAGGAACGGGCGTGATCTTCGACGGCGCAGCACGCGACCTCCAGGGGCTGGAAGCCATACCGGGCTTTAATGCCTATGTGCGCGACTTCCATCCTTCATTTCTGGATGGAGTTGTGTTAGCCGGACTCAACACACCCGTTCGCATCGGCGGTGCTGTGGTTCTGCCAGGTGACGTAGTCATTTCCGAAAAAGAAGGCGTGCTTTTCATCCCTGCCCATATGGCCGAATCGGTGATTGAAACCGCAGAGTTCATTTCGGTGAGGGACCGCTTTTCAAAGGATATGTTGAAGTCGGGCAAATTCAATGCAGGCCAGATCGACAGCGCCTGGTCGGAAGACATTAAAACAGCGTTTTTAGATTGGATAAAGGCCCATCCGAATGAGCCCCAGATCAGCAGACAAAGGCTGGAGAAATTTCTCGAGAAAAGAACCTGGTAACACTTCTATGAACACGATCCGGTTTGATTAGTTTGTATTGAACGCTAATCAAACCGGATCGTTTTATATTTCTTGTATTCGTGGAAACTTGTTTCTATGGGTGACCACGACCATTTGATCATTTTACCTTCATCGTAATCGAGCCGGCAGAAGTTAGCATTCCAGTAAATCCCTTTTTTTGGCGGAACATTCCCAAGCGGCGATAGTAAAACAAATGGCACAAAAATTTCGGCCGTCCATTTCTGCATATTATCTTTCTCTTTCTCCACAAACACTTGTTTCACCACTTTACGTTCCCCGTTATAGTGCCAGGGTATCCAGCCCATCACCCGCTTGTCCAGATGCGGGATCAACAGCACGAGTTCTTTGTTATATGCATTGATCTCATACTCAAAATAAAGCGGCATCGCCGGATCTGTGTGAAAGAATACTTCAAACACATCCGCATTGAAAAGATTCTCAAAATCGTTCATATAGGTTGACGTGATCTTCTTATCGACCCCGTCAAACAATACATAAACGCCCTTGGTTGAATAAAGGACCTTGAATGTAGTGTGATATGACTCCGCGCCTTTGTCGAGCTTGGTCAATGGCACCCAGGCTGCTTGTTTCCAGTTATCGTGGGAGCCTCTGCCGTCAATGGCAAAATCCACCACTTGTGGCACCCCCAATGTATCAACACCCGCAAAAAGTTCAGCGGATAAAACCATACAACAAATCAGAAGAATAGCTCTCATGGATGTAAAATATCGAATTTTCGCTTTCGGATGCCGTGTTTTACTGCCTTAACAGACACGTTGCCCCTGTCTCCCGGAATAAGCGGAATACCAATAAAGTTATGTTCATTTCGGATTTACCATGCTAAATTTGCCTTCCGAAAAATCTCAATACATTTTTTATGGAATACAGGATCGAAAAAGATACGATGGGCGAAGTGTCAGTGCCCGCTAATGCTTACTATGGCGCGCAAACCCAGCGGAGTATTGACAACTTCAAGATCGCGCAGGATATCAACAGGATGCCAAAAGAGATCATTAGCGCCTTTGCTTATCTCAAAAAAGCGGCTGCGCTGACCAACCTGGACGCAGGCGTACTTTCAAAAGAAAAATCCGACCTGATCGGTCAGGTTTGTGATGAGATCCTGGAAGGCAAACTGGATGATTGTTTCCCCCTGGTGGTATGGCAAACCGGAAGTGGCACGCAAAGCAACATGAATGTGAATGAAGTGGTTGCTTACCGTGGTCATGTACTAAAAGGAGGCAACCTGACGGATAAAGAAAAATTCCTGCATCCAAACGACGACGTGAATAAGTCGCAGTCTTCTAACGATACCTTCCCAACGGCCATGCATATTTCGGCCTATAAAATATTACTCGAAATCACCATTCCGGGCATTGAAAAACTCAGGGATACCCTGGCTGAAAAAAGCAAGGCCTTCATGCACGTTGTAAAGATCGGACGCACCCATTTCATGGATGCCACTCCCATCACGGTTGGACAGGAATTCAGTGGATATGTGTCGCAACTGAATCATGGTTTAAAAGCGATCAAAAACACACTTGAACATTTAAGCGAACTGGCGTTAGGCGGAACGGCTGTTGGAACCGGTATCAACACACCGCCAGGTTACTCAGAAAATGTAGCCACGCATATTGCCAACCTTACCGGTATCCCTTTCGTTACGGCGGAGAATAAATTTGAAGCACTGGCAGCGCATGATGCCATTGTGGAAGCACATGGCGCGCTAAAAACCGTGGCCGTAAGCCTGATGAAGATCGCGAACGACATCAGGATGTTGTCGTCCGGCCCCAGGAGCGGTATCGGTGAGATCTTTATTCCCGATAACGAACCCGGTTCGTCCATCATGCCTGGTAAAGTAAATCCTACCCAGTGCGAAGCGCTTACCATGATCGCGGCCCAGGTATTGGGTAACGATGTTGCCATCAATATCGGTGGCGCAACAGGACATTTTGAACTGAACGTGTTCAAGCCCGTGATGATCTATAACTTCCTGCATTCTGCAAGGCTCATTGGAGATGGCTGCGTGAGCTTTAATGATAAATGTGCCGTTGGGCTGGAGCCTATTGAAGAGAACATTAAGAAACACCTGAACAACTCTTTAATGCTGGTCACATCGCTGAATACCAAAATCGGGTATTACAAAGCTGCAGAAATAGCGCAGAAGGCCCATAAAGAGGGCACTACGTTAAAAGAAATGGCTGTTAAATTAGGCTATGTTACCCCGGAAGAATTTGATGCATGGGTGAAGCCCGAAGAGATGGTGGGATTACATAAATAATCAGCCTACTCGTAATTGGAGAACCAGGCTACTTCTTCCTGTGAACGATAAGATACCAGGCCCTTGTACCAGTCGAATATCTTGTTGCTGATCATATCCTGCACGGTAACACCGGGCAATGTGGGAATATGGTAATTTTCGCATGAGGCCAGCGCATACATATAATTCAATCTTGCGGCCGGCTCCGCGGGCATATTTAAAATGAGGTTATCCATATAGGGATAACGTTTATTTAGGCAGGAAATTATATATGCCCTGCCAAATCCCGTAATGGAGTGAGTATCAATTACACTTGTAGCCGAATAGGGTCCGACCAAGAAAAATCCCTGTGGGGTCAATGCTGCTTCCATCTGCGTACCACTCTGTAACGTAGCCGTCGGGGTTAAATTTAACATCAGAAATAAACGTGTTGAAATTGCCCTGAGAAACCCCCTGATCGTCAAAATACACTACGCTGATCTTCTTGATCAGGTTGGTAGGCTTCTTTCCAAAATCCATCGCGTTCAGGTAGAAGAAATTTTCAAACCCATCGGGGAAGATATACATGAAGTTACGGGGCTGCTTTGTGAGGTCGTACTCCATATTCGCTTCCAACAGCTTTTCCGTAGTAAGGCCCGTATTGACCACGCCCGTCACTTTGGTAAGATTGCCTGCTACCCATGTATACTTGAACGTAACGAGGGCCAGTGGTATACCGGCGGCAGAAATCGTTTTCTCCACCAGGTAGTTACTTGCGTCGTATTTATATTCATACACCACTATCTGCCCCAGTGGATCGCTCGGGTCCAGAGGGGTAAAGAGTTTCTTTACTTTCTTAGATGCATCGAGAACAAAAAAATCATTGCCCGTGGTGAACACGGTGTCGCCCTTGTATGAAAACGATATAGTAAAGTCGGCAGTGTTGGTAGTGCTGTCGTACGCCTCCACCCCACTGGCCAGATTACCGGCACCGAACTTTGTATTCAGTGCATAGATACCGGAGGAGGTGAGCGCATCCGCTGCTTCGGCTATGCTGCTGATCCTGCAATTATTGGTGGGGTTGCCATTTTCGTTGCTATATTCCTTTGAACACGACAGGATGGCAAGAAGCGGAAATAAAGCAGTCAGCGTCCGGAGTTTTTTCATCTAAAAATGTATAAATAACCTTTAAGATACCTGAACTTCATCATCCACCTTGCTGCTGGTCTCCACCGTGGGAAAGTTCTCCTCTTGCGGCTGGAAAAATTTGTTCTGGAACAACAGGATCATCAAAACGCCCAGCGAAATGGATGCATCGGCAATATTGAAAACGGGTCTGAAAAATTCAAAAGGTTCTCCACCCCACACCGGCACCCATGTTGGAATAGTGGCGTCAGTAATGATGGGGAAATACAGCATATCAACTACTTTCCCATGCAGAAAACCCGCATAACCAGTTGAAAAATCCTTTTCAAGCGCTGATTTTGCCACATTCTGGATGAATGGATCGCTGTTCTCAAAGATCAAACCATAAAACAGGCTGTCGATCAGGTTTCCTATGGCGCCGGCATAGATCAATGTTGCACAAATAATGAATCCGTAATGGTATTTTTTTCTAACGATATGGGCAATATAAAAGGTTCCAAAGATCACCGCCAGCAGCCGGAAAAGCGTCAACGCCATCTTACCCCAGACACCTCCAAGTTTCCAGCCATATGCCATCCCCTCATTCTCAATGAAATGCATACGAAACCACTTCACGGCAGGTATCACCAAATGCTCTTCGCCAAGGAAGTAATTAGTTTTTATGTAAACCTTCAACGCCTGATCCAGGAACAGAATGACCAGGGTGAGGAGGAACGCATGCCTTAATTTCAAAATTCAGATTTAAGGTGCAAATATAACAATAAAGCCTCCGTCCAAAGGCTTAACCTTATTCAAAATTAATCTTCAACGTAAACCCTACGCACGCGTTGGGAAATGCCCGTCATGATATCATAGGTGATGGTTCCGGCCCATTCCGCTACCTCAACCAGAGGCAGACCGCGACCAAAGATCACCACTTCATCGTTCAAGCCGACTTCTGGACCTTCGGTAATATCCACCATGGTCATATCCATGCAAACGGATCCTACAACCGGAAAAAGTCTGTTTCGGATCATCACCTTCCCCTGTCCGTTCCCCAGCGAACGTGGATAGCCGTCGGCATACCCTATCCTGATGGTAGCGATCAAAGAATCCCTGGAGAGCCGCCCTTTCCGGTTATATCCCACTGTTTCTCCGGCTTTTACCGGGCGGATCTGTGCGATGGTAGTGGTCAGCGATGCCACGTTCTTCAGGTTTAATGGATGATTTGCAGCTATGTTAACTCCGTATAAACCGATCCCCAGCCTTACCATATCCATCTGCAATGAAGGATGCCTGAGAATGGCCGCCGTATTGGAAATATGTCTGGTGAAGTTATACCGGAGTGCTTCTTCAAGGTCATCACAGGCTTTTCGGAATCGGGTTGCCTGAAGGGAGGTATAATCATCGTCTGCGGGGTCTTCACTTCCAGCCAGATGTGTAAAAACGGTGATCACCCGCAAGCGCTGCTTTTCCAAAAGGAATTGACCAAGCTTACCCGTTTCTTCGGATTCAAAACCCAGGCGATGCATCCCCGTGTCCAATTTTATATGCACGGGAAATTCGTTTATCCCTTCCTGTTTCAGAAAATCTGAGAACTGACCCAAGATGTCAAATGAAAAGATCTCAGGCTGCAGGTCATAATTGACGAGGGAAGAAAAGGACGAACGATCTGGATTCATCACCATGATCGGGACACTGATCCCGGCCTTTCTCAATTCAACACCTTCATCTGCGTAAGCCACTGCGAGGTAATCCACTTTATGGAACTGCATCAGGTTGGCGATCTCGTAGCTCCCGCTTCCGTATGAAAATGCTTTCACCATCACCATGATCTTTGTTCCCCTGTTCAGCATCTTTCTGTACAGCGTTAAATTTTCCGATAGTGCTTTAAGGTCAACGGTAAGCACGGTCTGGTGCACTTTCATTTCGAGTAACTGGTTCACCTGCTCAAACCCAAAGGATCTGGCGCCTTTGATCAGTATCGTTTCGTCTTTATAGGTAAGCGGATTGAAATGATGTACAAAATCTTCTGTGGTTAGCCAGAACTCAGCATCTATACCGGCTTTTCTGAAATCTCCTGCATATGAACTGATCACGGGGCCAACGCCTTTCAGGGAAGTTATCCTATGCTGGCTGAGCATGATAATGACTTCCCGGTACAACTCATCCTCCTGCTTTCCACTCTGGGGTATATCGGAAAGGATCACTGTTCGCCTCGAATGCTGTTGCTGCTGTTGCAGGAAGTCAAGCGCCAATTTCAACGAACTGATGTCCGTACTGTAGCTGTCGTTAATCACCGTACATCGATTGATGCCATTCTTCATTTCCAGCCTCATCGAGAGCGAAGGGAGCATTTCCATCTTCTCCTTTAGCTTGTACTCCAATCCCAGATGGATCATGGTCACGGCGCAAGTGATGGCGTTTTCTACAGGTGCAGCAGCTATATAAGGGATCGAAAAACAGACCTCCTTTTGCTGATAACGTATACGTATAAACGTAGAAGACTGATGCTGTTCTTTATTTACCACCTGGAAACTCCCCACCCCATGATTACTCCAGTCCAGCAATTCCACTGAATGTTCTTTTGCAAACAATTGCACCTCTTCATGGAGGTCAGTATAATCCCGGCAATAGATCAGCCATTTACTGTTGACGAACAAATTAAGTTTCTCCCTGATCTTTTCTCTCCGGGAAGAAAAACCCTCGCTATGAGCCTCTCCGATGTTGGTAAAAATGCCAATGTCGGGCCGGATCATCTTCTCCAGCTTTTCCATTTCCCCTTTCGTGGAGATCCCTGCTTCAAAAATGGCAACGTCTGCTGCCTGGTGCATTTGCCAAACACTTAACGGAACGCCCACCTGTGAGTTGTAGCTTTTAGGGCTTCTGATGATCCTCCGCTCATCCTGCATCAGATAATTGAGCCACTCTTTAACGATCGTTTTCCCATTGCTGCCGGTTAAGCCAATAACGGGGTAGTTGAACTGCGCTCGATGATGAGCAGCGAGTTGGTGAAGGGCGCTAAGGGTATCTTTCACCACCACGAATACGATCTGGTCTGAACCGGGTGACAAATCCTGCTGCAAAAGATCAGGGGGGATCTGCGTTACCAAAAAACCACGGACACCCCTGAGCAGGGCCTCGGTAATGAAATGGTGACCATCTCTTTTTTCACCGTTAAGGGCAATGAACAATGAACTGCCCGGATCGAGGATCTTCCGGCTGTCGGTGAGGATATGAGCTACCTGAAAGTCAGCATCTCCGGAAACATTACCATGAACGATTGATGATATTTCCCGGATACTGTATTCAGGCATTGTTAAATTTCTTTTTCTTTTTCAGCGCGATCTTCCTTTGCTCATGGTGCATGGAATAAAATACAGAACCGGCTATACAGGCAACGATCACACCCAAAGAAATGAAGATGGGTATCCGGATATGGAAGAATTCAAGCAACATTTTGACACCAATAAAGATCAGCACAATGGCGATGCCCTGCTGCAGGTAGTCGAACTTATCAACAGCGCCGCGGAGCAGGAAGAACAGTGACCTTAAACCCAGTATCGCAAAGATGTTGGAAGAGTAAATAACGAGTACCTCGTCACTCGTGAAAGGCAACTTGGCATTGTCGCGCACCAGTGATACCACCGTTGGAATGGAATCCAGCGCGAAAGCGATATCCACGCCGGCCAGCATGACCACAACCACTGCCAGTGTGGTAAAAAATACTTTTCCGTGAATATTAATGAAATATCTGCCCTTCGGCTCAACCTCTGACAGGCGCAAGTAAGATTTCATGAACTTGTAGATCTTGGTTTCCCCCGGATCAAACTCTGCCTCATCTTTTTTAGTAAACAGGTGATATCCTGTATACAAAAGAAATGCGCCGAACAGATAAAGTATCCAATGGAACCTTTCGATCAGTTCAATACCTACGGCAATGAATATAATACGGAATACAATAGCCAGCAGGATACCGATCAACAGCGCCCGGCCAGCATCTGTTTCTTCCACCTGGAAATAGGTAAAGATCAGGATGAATACGAAAATATTATCGACACTTAGCGACCATTCCATGAGGTAGGCCGTAAAATATTTCGTAGCGATCATGGGCGACTTCTCTATCCAAAGGAAAATACAAAATGCCATAGAAAGTCCTACCCAAAAAAGGGTTTGCCAAAGGGCTTTCTTTATGCTGATCACTTCATTCTTCTTACTGAGAATACCCAAATCGAATATCAGGGCGAGTACAAGCAGGCATCCAAATGTGATATAGGCGATCTGATCTGGTGTCATAATTATACTTCAAAGATAAAGAAACAAACCCTAAGGGTATTTTCTACCTGCCGTATTTCATTTTCCTCAGATACTGATAAAGGGCAATGAAAATGACTACCAGCAGCACCGGCGCAAGGATGTTGATCAATTGCCAGAAACCCTTGCGATCCTCATACTTCGCCTTATCCAGCAACCTTAGCGTATAATCCTTACCCCTGGTTTCCAGGATTCCGGACTGATCCAGCAGGTATTCGACCGAGTTAAGAAGGAATTCCCTGTTGGCAAACTGCTGCTTGGTATAGATGTTGGTTCCCATTTGAAGGGGACCTTCGTTCTGATCAACCTCATTTAGTGCGAGGTCTCCATCGGCTATGACGATCATTTTATTATCAGCCGGTGAAGCAGCACTGAACCGCTGCCCGGCGGCAGCGAGGGAATCGGCCATGGCCGTAGTCAGCCGGTTTGCATAAAGGGACTCAAACTTTCCTTCCAGTAAAACGGCAACGGGTACCTGACTACGGGTGAAGGTCTTCAGATCCTCTTCGTTCCTGACGCTTGCCCATTCCACCCTGGCTGGAGTATTCAGGACCCTGGACTCAGGCGAACTGGTCAACAGGAAAGTTTTTTTGATCCCACGGGTGGCTACGGTATCTAACGACTGCGGAAACTGTGAGCGTATGTAATCCAAATTCTTAGCTATGGGATGTCCGGAATTATTTCTCAACATCGGAAAATAAGGCCAGGGCAGTAATTGTATCTGGGGCTTCCCGCCAACAGAACCGATCACGGAAGGGATCTTATCGCACTGCAGATCCTGCACGAGATCCTGATTGATCCGCACCCCGTACTTAAACAAAATATCGTCCAGGTTGAGACCGATATCAAACGCGATAAACTGGCCCTCGGACCGCTGAAGACTGTCCAGGCTGGCATACAGGTTATCGATCATCCAGATCAGTTTTCCTCCATGCATAACGTACTGGTCAAGTTTCAGCTTTTGTTCATCTGTGAATGGCTGTATGGGTTTCACTACCAGCATCGCTTTGAACAGATCCGGAATAACGGGTACAGCATCTATGGGTAAAATACGGAAAGCATAGTTAGGCCTGATCGTATTCTCAATGAGGTCATATACCCGTTGATCCAGCGGTTGACCATTCCCTGCGAGATAACCGATCAGGGGTACCGTATCCTGCATGATCTTTTGAATGCTGCTGGCCAATTTGTATTCAAGCAGGGCTTCGGCGTTATTGAGCGAACTGAGGCCCTCCTGGAAATTCTGTCCCTGGAGAAAATCCACGCCGATGGTACGGTCTTTATAACTGACCACGGCCCCGGGATATACCAACTGCTGTTCCTCCCCTTCGCCCTGTTTCGTCTGCGCCTTTACGTTAGTTGCATTGATGCCCAGCCTGCGCAGGGAGTCAATCAGTTCACCTTTAAGGCTATCTGCCAAACCAGCACCCGGGTGTTCAAACCGATACTGAAGCTTGTTACCTGAAAGGGCCCTGAATTCCTCCAGCATATCATTGGCGCTTCCTGAAAGCTTTTTAAACCCGGCAGGCAAATCACCCTGAAGCAAAACGGTAACATACACGTCAGCGTCCAGCTGCTTCAACATGTTGCTTGTTGAAGGAGAAAGGGTATATCGTTTCTCAGCAGTTAGGTCTGCCCGGAAATGCAGAAACGAAAACAACCAATTGACGAGTACCAGCAGTAAAAGCATTCCAATCCAGCCGTATGTTGATCGAATCAATCTGTTGATCATATAATCAGCGTTTCACAAGGTTTCGGGATGTCAGGAAAAGGAAGAATACGATCACTGAAAAGAAATAAACGAGATCCCTGCTGTCGATCACACCTCTCGAAATGCTCTTATAATGATGGTCGATCCCGAGCGTTTCGATGTAGTAGTCCAACCCTGCACTGAATACAGGAATGCGGCTGATCGCTTCAAAAGCGCTGTAAACCACAAAACACGCAAATGCACTTAGCAGAAAGGCAACCACCGCATTACTGGTAAAGCTGCTGCAGCAAATCCCTATGGCAGAGAATACAGCAGCCAACATAAATAATCCGAGGTAGGAACCTGCGATTCCGCCGGTATCTATACCACCGGTGGAAAGTGCGGATATCGTATACACATAAATAAGTGTAGGAACAATTGCGATCAGGGCAATGATCAGGGAGGCAAGGTATTTTCCGCCAATGATCTGTAATGAGGTGAGGGGTTTTGTTTTCAGGATCTCAAAAGTTCCACCCTTGAACTCCTCAGAAAAACTTCGCATGGTGATCGCCGGGATCAGCAGCAGTAAGATCCAGGGTGCAGTGCTGAAGAATTGATCAAGACTGGCATATCCTGCGTCAAAAATATTGCTATCGGGGAAAACAAAAAGAAACAGGCCGTTCATCACCAAAAACACCAGGATGGCGAGATAACCCGTGAGGCTGCTGAAAAATTGCCGGAGTTCTTTTTTACAAATCGACCACATAAGTAAATTAAAATGCAAGAATACAGGAACTAAGGGAAAATATGCTGTTTTTATCGTTAAAGGGTATGTTTTAGTAACGCCCCGAAAGAAAGAAAAACAACATCCAATGCGGGTCCTGGCCTCTTGTATAACGACCTGCCTCCATGCTAATTTGCATAAAACAGTTTATGTGGAGGTGTGTGTTTGTGTTGTTGCTGTTCATGGGTGACCTATGTATTGCTCAAAAGAAATGGGATGGCGGAGCCAATAGCAGCGCCTGGGAAGATCCACTGAACTGGAATCCGGACGGGGTGCCGGGTACGCAGGATGAAGTGATCCTGGACCACCAATGGTTGCGGCACAACTATTTGGTCCGGCTACCTGCCGGAAATTCCACCGTCGAGATCCTGTCCCTGGCCATAGCGCCTTTGGACTGGCAGATCACCCTGATCCTTCCTGCCTCTAACACCGCGTTTTCGGCTCTTAAACTTACCTCATCCGGCGATGCCATTGTCATCAATAACAAGGGGGTATTGATCAATGCATCGGCAGCTGCATCCGGTAGTCCAATTCAGTTGAATGGAAAATTGAGGATCAATGATGGAGGAAAATATATTCACCAGACCGTGAGGGGAAACGCCGAACTGATCGACAAATTAAATATTGATGCCGGTACAGAAAATGGCATATTTGAGTTTGACGTACCAGGTACTGCTGGCTACACGGTTTCATTGACAGGAAATCGATTTGGAACGCTTGTACTCAGCGCCAAAGCGGCAGGTGGAATAAAATCCTACAGCGGAAGCGGTACTTCCGATCTAACCATCTTTGGTGATCTGATCATACAAGCCGGCGCGTCGCTCACCTCTACCCTCACTGCCGATATTTTGCTTGGGGGAGATCTTGTGACAGATGGTAAACTCAGCCTGCATCCGGTCACGGTTGGCACCAAAGGGCGAAGCCTGGTATTCTCAGGAAAAAATGTTTCATTTCGGGGATCGGGGAACTTCTCCACCAATGCCTTTTTCAGGAACCTGCTGGTGTCAAAAACTTCTGCGCTGACGCTGTATCGCAGCGCCACTTTACCATTTACTCCCAATGCTTTTATATGCCAGGGGACGCTGGTCTGCGGTCAGCAAATTCTCTCCGGTCCCGGTTCATTTATGCTGGCCGACTCGGCACGAATCATTATGGGAGCGGATTCAGGCATAACCCGAACGTCTGCGGCCGGGAATATTCAAACCACTTTCAGGAGTATGAGTAACAAAGCGCACTATGTGTTTTCGGGAACGGTCAACCAGTTTTCCGGGGATGGGATTCCCGATACCGTTGCTTCCCTTACGGTGGACAATCCCAGGCATCTTATCCTGTCAAAATCAGTCTCGGTGACGGATAGTCTCCACCTGGTGGTTGGAAAGATCATCGCCGACTCCACCCGTTTCCTCCGATTGATCAGTGGCTGCATTAAGGGGCCGCCAGGTGGGCCTGCAGACCCCGGGTGGGCTGAAGCGTTTATCGACGGGCCACTTCTTTATCACATGGCAGATACGACCATGCACTTCCTGCCGACCGGTGCAGGAGATCTATTCGCACCACTGCAGGTGAAACAGACAGACATGGAAGCCAGAGTAATACAGGTCTCATTTGAAGGGGGGCCGAACAATTTGAACCTCGCACCCTCCCTGACGGCAATAAGTACACGAGGGTACTGGTCATTTTCTGCTGACAGACCAGGTTCCTGGCTTTTTGCACTGAGTCACCGCCCTGCTGACACGGGCTTGTATTCTGGTATGAGCCCCTTACCTGCCGTTCTGGTCAATCTGAACGGGAAATTGAAATGGAGCGCTCTTGCCGGGCGAAACTACCCAGCAAATGGCCAGTTTTCCTGGTTGTATACCGACACAGCAGTACAGGGGTTAACGGGACTTACAACGGCATACAGCGCCGCGGCCATTCTCTTGCCACTTAGGCTAATTGACCTTCGATCAGAGAATACAGGTGGCGGGATTAAGATTATCTGGAAGGCAGATCAGGATAATCATCCTGCCATATACCGGATCGAGCGAAGCAGGGATGGCAGGACCTTCTCGCCACTGGGCGAGGTCAGAGCGGGTAGTTCAGGACTTTCACAGCACAGCTGGCAGGATGATCACCCACTCGAGCCTTATAACTACTACCGGTTGTTCATGGAGGGCCAGGGTGCAGGAAAATTCAGTAATATCATACGCCAATCCTATAGCCGGCCAAGAGCGCTGTTCTACCCAAATCCGGTAATTGATCAAATTCATATTTTTTTCCCGGATCGAAGCAGCAGATCCTATATAGAAATTGTCAATAGTACCGGTGTTGTTTTAAGAACTCATCTTGTTAAAGCCACTAACTGCGTCATAGGGGTCGGTGATTTGCCAACCGGAGCTTATATATTGAGATTCCGGGGAACAAAAAATCCAATCAATCTGCAGTTCACCAAATACTAACAGGTTTCAACCAAAACCAACTGCTGGGTCCCGCTACATGCGGGACTTTTTTTTGGCCAATGAGCCAATGAGCCAATTCTAAACGGAGAAACTTTCCCCGCAGGCGCAGGTACGATTGGCGTTCGGGTTGGAAAAATGAAAACCTTTTCCTTCAAGCCCATCTGTGAATTCGAGGGTGGTATTGAACAGGTAGAGAATGCTCTTCATATCTGCAACGATCTTCATACCCTTATCTTCAAAAACCTGGTCCGTGGGTTTGATCGAATTGTCGAAGTCCATTTTATAGCTAAGCCCGGAACATCCGCCACTAACCACACTGACCCGGAGGAAATGCTCATCTTTCCCCTGCTCCTGCATGAGGGAGATCACCCGATCCTTTGCTTTATCGCTGATGAATATGCCCGATTCCAATTTCATACTATCCTATAACCATCCCTTTACCGGATAGGTTCACTGGCAAAATTACGATTTGTACGCTAACCGGCGGATAGTGGAGAAGCTTTTAGCCTAACTTTAAGTTATGTTACGTGTAGAACATATCGGCATTGCTGTAAAAAACCTGTCAGAATCCCTGCCCATTTACGAAAGCCTCCTCGGAGCACCCAGTTATAAGCAGGAAAAAGTACTATCAGAGCATGTGACCACGGCGTTTTTCCAAAAAGGCGAAACCAAGATCGAATTATTGGAGAGCACGGACCCAGAAGGGGTGATCGCCAGGTTCATAGAAAAAAAAGGCGAAGGGCTTCATCATATTGCCTTTGAAGTGGAAGACATCAAATTAGAAATGGAGCGGTTAAAGAGAGAAGGATTCAGGCTGCTTATGGAGGAACCGAAGGTGGGTGCCGACAACAAGCTCATTTGTTTCATCCATCCAAAGTCTGCCAGCGGGGTGTTGGTTGAACTTTGCCAGTCAATGAAGTGATGCCCGGATACTCCCGTGGATCTGCTACTATCCGGTCAGGCCTGTTGATGCCCTGGCGCCTACCCATCTTCCGCCACATTCCAACCCTGGGGTAGGGCTATCAAATGCCCAGTTTCTCCACTGCGGACTGCGCTGCGATCTGGGATGCGTCTTTTTTATTGTAGGCCTTTCCTTCTGAAATCACTTCCCCGTCAACCACTGCCCCGATCCTGAACAGGCGCCGGCCATTCTCCATTCTCTCGTCAAGGGTTTCGAATTCGAGTACTTTCCCATTCTTATTTGCCCAGCCATACAGACGATTCTTGTGATTGATCTCGAGGATCTCCAGATCATCCACGAACATGTGGGGTGTGACGATTCGCTTATACACCCAATGCTTTGTTTTTTCGTACCCTTTGTCGAGGTAGATGGCGCCCACCAGGGCCTCCAGCGTATTTCCGAAGATTTGGCTGATCTTCAGCGAGTTATCGTTCCTATTGTAGAGGGTGATCTTCTTCAGACCCATTTTGATAGCGATCTCGTTCAGGGTCTGGCGGTTGACCATCTTACTTCTCATCTCGGTAAGAAATCCCTCTCCCTTATATGGATAGCGCTTAAAAAGATAGTCTGCCACTATACCGCTGAGCACTGCATCACCCAGGTACTCCAGCCGTTCATTATTCTCGTCTGCGTGCTCCCGGATTGAACGATGGCTTAATGCGGTGGTGTACAAATTCAACCTTCCCGGAGCAAAGCCAAGAACATTGCATAGCTGCCTGTAATAGGCCCTGTTGGATTTATCGATCCTGTGATAATGTATCCAGAACAGCACAAAATGGTTTTGAATGAAATAACCTGAAGCAGTAAGGTAAAGTTATGGATAAACCGCGCGCCGCGATCAAACATATTTCTTAACGATCACAGATGCATTGTGACCACCAAAACCAAAAGTATTGCTTAACGCAGCTCTTACAGGACGAACCTGGGGTTTATGGAATGTGAAGTTCAATCCGGGATCGAGTTCAGGATCGTCTGTGAAGTGGTTGATGGTGGGTGGTACGATATCGTGAACCACCGCGAATACACAGGCAAGCGCTTCAATAGCACCGGCTGCACCCAGCAAATGGCCGGTCATGGATTTGGTAGAGCTGATATTCAGTTTATACGCGTGATCACCGAAAACATTGAGAATGGCTTTGGTTTCCGCGATATCACCAAGTGGTGTTGAGGTCCCGTGAACATTGATGTAATCGATGTCTTCGGGTTTCATGTTTGCGTCTGCCAGTGTCTGCCGCATCACATTCAATGCCCCAAGCCCTTCAGGATGAGGCGCCGTGATATGATGGGCATCTGCCGTAGCACCGCCACCGGCCACTTCGCAATAGATCTTTGCACCGCGGGCGAGGGCATGTTCCAGTTCCTCGAGTACAAGCATCCCGGCACCTTCGCCCATGACAAAACCATCCCGGTCTTTATCAAAAGGCCTGGATGCAGTAGCAGGGTCATCGTTACGCTCGCTTAATGCTTTCATCGCATTGAAACCCGCAACACCTGAATGGGAGATCACCGCTTCGCTACCGCCCGCAAGAATAGCATCAGCTTTACCCAGGCGAATCCAGTTAAAGGCTTCAATAACAGCGTGAGTAGACGAAGCACAAGCACTTACAACGGCAAAGTTCGGTCCACGGTAACCATGGCGCATGGAGATCTGACCCGCTGCTATATCAAGGATCATTTTAGGAATGAAGAAAGGGTTGAATCGTGGAGTTCCGTCTCCCTTGGCAAAATTGATCACTTCTTCCTGAAAGGTGATCAGTCCGCCGATGCCGCTTGAGAAAATAACACCAATTCGATCAGGGTCCACATTCTCTTTTGTAAAGCCCGCATCTTTGACAGCTTCATCACTCACTACCAGCCCAAACTGGGTGAAACGATCGATCTTGCGCGCTTCCTTTCTGTCCAGATGAGCAACAGGGTCGAAACCCTTCACTTCACAGGCAAAACGCGTTCTGAACTTTTCAGCGTCGAACTGGGAAATGAAATCAGCGCCTGATTTTCCTTCGAGTAACCCATTCCAGTAATCTGGAGCAGTGTTACCTAAAGGCGTCAAGGCGCCGATCCCTGTGACTACAACTCGTTTTAGATTCATATATACACCTCACCTATAGGCGTGGGAGTTATTTAGCGTGCTCCTCAAGGTAAGCAACCGCCTGTCCTACAGTAGTAATGGTTTCTGCCTGCTCGTCAGGTATAGAGATGTTGAACTCCTTTTCGAACTCCATAATCAATTCCACAGTGTCAAGTGAATCGGCACCGAGATCATTAGTGAAAGAAGCTTCAGGAGTTACTTCAGCTTCATCAACACCTAATTTGTCAACAATGATCTTCTTAACTCTTGTTGCAATGTCAGACATGGTTTGTAATATTTGGTTAATACTTGGGTGCAAAAATAGAGTTTTTGGTATAAAAACAACGCTTTAGAGGATTATTGATGTTTTGAGCCTTTTTTTCGTATTTTTAAAATCATCGTAGCATTTGTTGATATGGCTTTAAAAATCATTGAACATAACAGCCCGGAGTATGATAAAATGGTTTCCCTGAGGTTTGACATTCTCAGGAAACCTTTGGGTTTGGAGTTCAATAAAGACGAACTCGACCGGGAAGCGGAGGATATCCTGATAGGGGCTTTTGACGATGACCGGATCCTGGCCTGTTGTATGCTAACCTCAGTGGCCACGGATAGGTGCAGGCTTCGCCAGATGGCGGTACATAACAGCCTGCAAGGCAAGGGAATAGGTGCTGCCATGATGAATTTCGCCGAAAACATAGCCCGCGACAGGGGATACAAAACGCTCACCATGCATGCCCGTAAATCGGCAGTCGGGTTTTATGAGAAACTCGGTTATAAGATCTGTGGAGAAGAATTCCAGGAGGTCACGATTCCACATTTCGAGATGCAGAAAAGGCTGGCCCACTAATCCATACTACTATTTACTGATCTTGTTCCTCATCATCTGCCGGGCTTGGTGGATATCGTCAGAGCTTGCAAATGCATCCTTGGGGATCAGAAAAAATGATCTGCTGTCGAAGTACAGGTGAAAAAAACCGGGGGTTTCTATCAGACTGCTGAATTCCCTCCAGGCCCAGACCTTATTTGTGTTCTCCGTTTCGATGGTCAGGTGATTTTCGTCAATGTTTATAAAAAACGAATCCTTAAAGGTTCTTGATCGCCTGTAAACCAACATCGGAAGCCATATCCAGAAGGCGGCCATCATAGATAGCCAAAGCACTGAACTCATCAGGAAGGGCAATGGCGTGATGAGCTTGAAAAAAAACAACCCTGCTGCCAGTAAGGCAAATACATTCACCAGAATCATCATCAGTTTGATCTCCCGCCTGCTGATAAAATGATATCGCAATGCCTGTAATACCTGCGGTTTTTTATATGTAATCTGTAGTCTCATATATTGCTCCTAACGGAGTTCTTTTTCATTTACTTTCCATTCACCAATTTGTTTCCCTTGAAGGTCAAGGAAACTCACTTTGAGTTCCCTGTCTTTTGCAGGTCCGCTGATACTGATGCGTGCATAATTCTGTACCTGATCGATCCCTATAACCCGATATGGATTTATTTTTTCAGCGGGTCCGAATACATGGGTACCTGACGTGAGCGGGGACACCGTAACATCATACAGGGGATAGGGAGTCAGCCCCTCTAGCCTGATTATTTCGGAATGATGCCTGTCGCCTGTCAAAAATACCACCCCGTTGATCTTTTGATCAGCAAGGAATTGCATAAAAGGATGATATTCAACCGGAAACCTTCTGAAACAATCAAAAGGGGATTGTGGGTTCAGCACCTGGCTACCGGTCACAATTACCTTAAAGGTCGCCATGCTGCCCGCCAGGGCGTTCTTCAGCCACCCCATCTGTTGATCACCAAACATTTTCTTGAGGGGATTGGGCTGCCCTCCGATGGAATCCAGTAACCTGTCAGAGCTACGCCAGGTCCTGTCGTACCCTGGTTCGTTCATGTAGGAACAGCTCCCGGCGATAAAACTAAAATCCGGTGGAGGTTTTCGCCATTGCCAGAGTTCCTTGGTGGTAAATGATCCATCAGCTTTTTCATCAGAGCTCCCTTTATCCAGCTGGTATTCATAGACCGTATTAACATCAAGTCCACTGATGTGATAGATCATCACATTGAAGCCTTGCCTTTGAGCCTCTGGCTGGGAACTGCCCTTTACCAGCCAGGATTCCTTCTTGTTGCTTTGCTTCCAAAACCGCAGGAGAGGTTGTTTTCCTGACTTCGCTTCCACCCAAACCGCCGCTGTGCGGTAATCAACCTGACCAAGCATTGGCCCGGAAACAAGGTCAGGATGGTCCTGTGCCTGTACCCATTGGGTAAGGATGACGAACGTGAGGTATAAACAAAGCGAAGCCTTCTTCATATGACGAGTATGTAGAAGGCAAAGTAAAGAAATAAATAAAGCCGGATGCTATTTTACAGCGTGGCATCGTTTATACCCCTTTGATGCGGCCTCAGAAGGGGAAACAGAGCGACTGCAGGACGTGGCCAACAGGGTAACCAACAACAACGCAAGGATTGTTTTTTTCATGATCTGTGTTTAGGGTAGAATTCAGCTGATTTTGATGATTTGGTCTTGTTAACGCATTTATTGTGCCTTTATTTCAACTGGCGGATTGGCGGATTGGCGGATTGGCGAATTGATGGAACTACCCTTTTGAATAACAAGATTTTATAAAGAAGTTAAAGATTCAACAAAAACAATGGGACTTCTTAATAAAGAATGATGCAATGAGGCAATTAAAAAAGTCCTTCATTTCTGAAGGACTTTACATGTATCAATCCGCTAATTCGTCAATCTAATTTTCGCCAATCTAATTCCCGGCGGGACCGAAAATTAGCTGCAACCCATACTGTTACCGCAGTTCAGGCATTTGTAGCAAGTACCACTGCGGACAGTGATATGGCCACAAGTGTTACAGGCAGGAGCATCGCTTTGCATGCTCTTCATGAACTCCTGGGTACTGTTATCTGCTTTTACTACGGTGGTAGACTTCTGAACTTTCATGGAACTGGTGGCGGTGATGGCACTATTTCCAGTTGCCGGCGCAATGACCCGCACATCAGACAATTCGGGTTTGGCTGGATCAGCCTGCTCATCCCAGCTATCCGTGCCTGTATTTCCAATTTCGGGTTTGTCAAGTACATGAACCAGATCGGTCCTGTTCAGGTACTCATAAGCCAGACACCTGAATACGAAATCTACAATAGACGTGGTTGATTTGATGTTCGGATGATCTACCATTCCGGCAGGTTCAAACTTGGTGAAAACAAATTTCTCTACGAATTCTTCCAGTGGAACACCGTATTGAAGGCCGACTGATACCGCAATAGCAAATGAGTTCATCAGGCTGCGCAGGGTAGAACCCTCTTTCGCCAGATCGATAAAGATCTCACCGAGAGTGCCATCTGTATACTCACCCGTTCTGAGGAATATGGCCTGGCCATTGATCTTCGCCTTTTGAGTGAAACCACGCCTCTTGGCAGGCAGCGTTTTACGCTCTACGATCTTTGACAACTGACGCTTCAGTTTGGTATCCTGAGAAGCAGTCATCCTTTTCTGGAGCTCTTCAAGAAGTTCATCCATGGTAAGCTTACCCACATCGATCATCTGACTTTCGACAGCTGGAATTTCTTCCTCCTTCTCATCTTCATCCTTGGCTTTCTTATCGCTCTTGTTGCTAAGTGGCTGCGATAGTTTGGAACCATCACGGTAAAGCGCACACGCTTTTAATCCAAGCTGCCAGCTGAGGAGATAAGAATCGGCGATCTCTTCTATGGTTGCTTCGTTTGGAAGGTTGATGGTTTTTGAAATGGCCCCGCTGATGAATGGCTGCGTTGCACCCATCATCCGGATATGTCCGTGGGCATGTATGTAACGCTCCCCTTTCTTACCACACTTGTTGGCGCAGTCAAATACATCGTAGTGTTCTTCTTTCAGGTGAGGTGCTCCTTCGATGGTCATGGTACCGGTAACGAAGTCGTTGCAGGCACGGATTTCATCGCGGTTGAAGCCCAGTGCTTCCAGCATGTTGA
>Ga0164293_10000872_pt1 | contig 25150 bp, 17 predicted proteins | sample GEODES118metaG_FD_111487 | JGI IMG/M metagenome (GOLD analysis project Ga0164293, IMG submission 111487) | Eutrophic lake water microbial communities from Lake Mendota, Wisconsin, USA - GEODES118 metaG | ecosystem: Environmental > Aquatic > Freshwater > Lake | place: USA: Lake Mendota...
GCTTTGCCTGGTTTTTTTGGAGTTCCGGCAGATTTTTTCAGCTTTGATTTAGGAATATCAAACTCATCAAAATCTGGATCCCAATCATCATCCTCCTCCGGCTTTTCCCAATCATCCGCCACATCTTCTTCCTCTTCATCATCTTCATCATCATCTGAAGACTTTTTAGCACTTGCATTCCCTTTGGCTGGTTTCTTTGGTGCAGATTCTTCGGTACTATCTAATAATTCATCCTCCTCTTCATCTTCATCAGCAGACTTTGCTTTAGAAGATGCTTTCTTTACAACCGCTTTTTTAGGAGCAGCTGCTTTTTTAGAAGGGCTCTTTTTTTCGTTTTCAGATTTTGACACCATATATCAAGGATTAGTGATGTAAAATTTCATCGCCTTTTCCAATTAGCCAAATATTTCTTCTCTTTTTTTTGATATTTATTATTACACGGAAACAATTTGATCTCTGCCCGGCCCGTTGCTGATAAATTTTACCGGCACACCCAGATAGGTATTGATAAAACCAATATACAATTTCATTTTTTCAGGCATCATTTCGTAATTGCTTACAGTGGGAATATCGGTATTCCATCCTGCAAAGGATTCATAAATGGCATCGATGTTCATGCGATGCATTTGGAAAGGTACTGTTTGTTGTGCTTCTCCATTGATTTTATAACTGGTACAGGCTTTCAGTTCTTCCAATCCATCAAGGATATCCGCTTTTGTCATCACGATTTGTGAAACGCCATTGATCATACAAGCAAAGCGAAGTGCTACTAAATCAATCCATCCGCAGCGGCGGGGCCTTCCGGTAGTGCTACCAAATTCATTGCCAGCATTGCGCAGGAAATCGCCGGTAGCATCGGTGAGCTCTGTTGGGAATGGGCCACTGCCAACCCTTGTGCAATAAGCTTTGGTTATGCCGATCACTTCTTTTATTTTTTGAGGCGCAATCCCTAAGCCCGAACAAACACCCGCAGAAACAGTACTGCTACTCGTTACAAAAGGGAAAGTGCCAAAATCTACATCCAGCATACTGCCCTGAGCTCCTTCGGCAAGCACCTTATTGCCCTGAGCAATTTTTTCGTTGATGAAATATTCGCCATTTACAATTTTAAATCCGCGTAAAAATTCAAGGGCATCAAAAAAATCTTCTTCCCACTGGCTGATATCTTCCTGAAAATTAAAATTATCAAGCAGACGCTGGTGCTTCATCCTCAGCTTGATATACTGGGTGGTAAAATTCTTATCAAGTAAATCGCCAACACGAAGGCCGTTCCTTCCTGTTTTATCCATGTAAGCCGGACCAATGCCTTTTAATGTACTGCCGATTTTTTCAATTCCTTTCGAAAGTTCGCTGGCTTTATCAAGGGCACGATGTGTGGGCAGGATGAGATGGGTGCGTTCGCTGATGTAAAGATTGGTTTTATAATCGCCTCCAAGCGCGGCAACGGCCTCACATTCTTTTTTTAAGGTGATGGCATCAAGCACAACACCATTTCCAATCAGGTTAATCTTATCTGCATGAAAAATACCACTGGGTATTTGGTGCAAAACCACTTTTTGATTATTCACATAAAGGGTATGCCCTGCATTTGGTCCGCCCTGGAAACGGGCAATAAGATCATAATTTTTCGCAAAAAAATCTACTATTTTTCCTTTGCCTTCATCGCCCCATTGTAACCCTAGAATAACATCTACCATTGTTTAAGCGTTAATTAAGTAATGTGATTGGAGATACAGCATGGTAAAGTATATCATGATGATAGCAGTATCATTATTAGTAAACTGCGAAATTAATGGAAAAAAATCACTTCAGTACCTCATAAAAAGAATGTATCAAACCCTTACGCTACCTTAAGTAAACTCAATTTGGTGCTGTTGAATTTCCGGTTGGCATATTCAAAAGTAACTTCGAAACTTTTTACTTTCTGTGAGGGCAATTCATACATGGCATCGGTGAGTATTCCTTCACAAATGCTACGCAGGCCACGGGCTCCCAGTTTGTATTCCAATGCTTTTTCAACCATGAAATCGAATACCGCTGGTTCGAAACTAAGGGCAATACCTTCTATCTCAAATAAACGGGTGAATTGTTTAATGAGCGCATTTTTAGGCTCGGTAAGGATGCTGCGCAAGGTTTCTGCATCCAATGGATTAAGGTAGGTTACTACAGGTAAACGGCCAAGTAACTCAGGAATCAGTCCGAAATGTTTAAGATCGACAGCATTTACAAACTGTAACAAATTGTTATGTTGGTATTCCTGCAATTCCTTGTTCACATTAAAACCAATAGCATTGGTATTTACCCTTCGGGCGATGATGCGGTCGATGCCATCAAAAGCACCACCACAAATAAAAAGGATATTCTGTGTATTTACTTTGATCAGTTTCTGTTCAGGATGTTTTCGTCCTCCCTGTGGTGGTACCAGTACTTCACTGCCTTCCAATAATTTTAAAAGGCCTTGCTGAACCCCTTCGCCACTCACATCGCGGGTGATGGATGGGTTATCGCTTTTACGGGCGATCTTGTCAATCTCATCAATATAAACAATGCCCCTTTCGGCAGCAGCTACATCATAATTACAGGATTGCAGTAAACGGGTGAGCATGCTCTCTACATCTTCACCAACATATCCGGCTTCCGTAAAAACGGTTGCATCAACAATGGCAAAAGGAACATTCAACATGCGGGCTATAGATTTAGCCAATAAGGTTTTACCTGTTCCTGTTTCGCCCACCATGATGATATTGCTTTTTTCAATTTCAACATCATTCTCAATTTTTTGGTTCAGCCGCTTGTAGTGATTGTACACTGCAACCGCCAGAATTTTTTTGGCATCATCCTGCCCAATAACATATTCATCAAGGAACTTCTTGATTTCCATGGGCTTCTTTACGGTCAATTTAAAAGAAGAGGTATTTGAAGCTTTGCCATCGGCTAAGCCTGTTAATTCCACTGCAATGATTTCCTGTGCATGTTCTACACAGTTCTCACAGATATGACCATCCTGACCTGCAATGAGGATTTTCACTTCATCGCGACTTCTTCCACAAAATGAACAATGTAAAATTTGTTGTTTGGGCATTAACTCAGGTTTTAGGTAATCAATCTTTGCTTACCGTTTTACAAAGATATACAACCGATTCAACATTGGCACGATTTCTACAGTTGATACTGCTTTAAGTTAAAATAAAAAAAGCCCGTTAAGGCTTTATAAAATTTTAGAAAATTCAATGCTTATATTTTACTGGAGATATGGTCAACTATACCATATACAATCGACTCTTGAGCATCCATCCAGTAATCGCGGTCGAAATCTTTCATCACTTTTTCGAAGGTTTGTCCGCAGTTTTCAGCCAGCAATCTCGCACCCATTTCCTTTGTTTTGAGCATTTGTACCGCCATAATTTCCAGATCGGCACTGGTTCCCCGACCACCACCACTGGGTTGATGAATCATTACCTCACCATGTGGAAAAATATAGCGCTTACCCTTGGTGCCACCACTGAGCAAAATACTGCCCATACTGGCAGCCATGCCCATACAAACGGTACTCACAGGTGAACTGATCATTTGCATGGTATCGTAAATCACCATGCCGGAAGTAACCATTCCACCGGGGCTGTTGATATAAAAGGTAATGTCTTTACCCGGGTCGAGGGCTTCCAGATAAAGCAGGCGGTCGGTAATGTCTTTTGCAGATTTATCATCCACAGCGCCCCATAAAAACACTTTGCGCTGTTCGATAAATTTTTTGTCGAACATCCATCCGCTCATCATTTTTTCCATTGGGTTTTCGGGCAGGTTTGCAGGAGTTTCTTCATCATCCTGGCGGACATACTTATTATTAATATTCATATCAAGCAATGCGTTTAGAATTGAAATTTAATTAATCTTTTTTGTTCTTGCGTGGGTTCATCAGCAACACTTCATCTACCAAACCATATTCTTTTGCTTCGTTGGAAGTCATCCAATAATCACGGTCGCAATCGATGGCCACTTTATCAACCGGCTGGTGGGTATGATGTGCAATGATTTCATACAACTCTCTCTTCACTTTACGGATTTCATTCACTGTAATTTCGATGTCAGTGGCTTGTCCCCCCGCTCCTGCACTAGGTTGGTGCATCATGATCCGGCTATGTTTTAAGGCAGTGCGTTTCCCTTCCGCGCCGGCACACATCAATACAGCTCCCATACTGGCAGCCATTCCGGTACAGATGGTGGCAATTTCCGGGGTAATGAACTGCATGGTGTCGTACATGCCTAAACCGGCGTAAACACTACCGCCGGGGCTGTTGATATACATTTGAATATCGCGGGTGCGATCGGTGCTTTCTAAAAACAACAATTGTGCGGTTACGATATTGGCCACTTCGTCGTTGATGGGATAGCCCAAAAAAATGATACGGTCCATCATAAGGCGGCTGTAAACATCCATGACGGCCACATTCATCGGGCGTTCTTCAATGATATTCGGAGTGAGGTTGGTTACATTGTGGTTGATATATCCATGCAGGGTATTGCTGCTGACACCTTTGTGTTGAACAGCATATTTCTGAAATTCTTTTCCAAAATCCATGAGGGGTTATTGTTTAAATGTAAATGAACAGAGGCAAGTTAAGGGAACAATAGGTGTTGGTGAAATTAATCCCTGCTTCTTCCCTGATAAATAAGAATGTATTGAACCAGCATGGCAACAGATGCAAGCGCGGCTACTACATAAGTAAGCGCCGCCCATTTGAGGGCATCTTTTGCTTTTTCTTTTTCGGGTGCGGATGTGATATTGGCAGTATCCAGCCAGCGCAAAGCACGTGCTGAAGCGTCAAATTCTACCGGTAAGGTAATCAATGAAAACAAAGTGGTTACGGCAAAAAGAATGATCCCAATGAGTAAAAGCGTTTGGTTTCCTCCGCCAAAACCTAAAACACCTAAACCGGCAATGATCACCCATTGAGAGAGATTGGTACTGATTTGAACAGCGGGCACGATCTTACTGCGCAACATCAACATCGAATAAGCGGTTGCATGCTGAACGGCATGTCCGCATTCATGAGCAGAAACTGCGGCAGCAGATATGCTTCTTCCTTCATAAACATCGCGGCTAAGATTTACTGTTTTATTAATAGGATTGTAATGATCGGTCAATTGGCCTTCCACACAAGTAACCTGTACATCATAAATGCCGTTATCGCGAAGCATTTTTTGTGCAATTTCATTTCCGCTCAGGTTTACGGCTAGCCCTTGCTTGGCATAAGTGGCGAACTTAGTTTTCAACCGATACTGCACTGCCATTCCAAGCAGCATAAAAATGATGGAGACGGCAAAAATTCCTAGTGTCATGTTTAAATATTTTGTAAGTTAATTGCAAAAACTATTCCCATACCAAATCCTGACAAAATTGCGTGTCGAAAATGTAATCTTTGTTGCAATTTAATTATTACCAGCCTATCTTCAGAGCATCTTTTTTCAAGAAAGCCACAAAAAAAGGGCAGCAAAGCCACCCTTTATAAAAAAATTAAAAACACGTTATTTATATTGACCTGCTAAACTTGCTGCCAGATCGGTCATCTTTTTCAAACCTTCTTCCGGCAATCCGCCCTTTTTGAATTCAGCCAGAATTTCGGGATATTTATTTTCCATTTCCAGGAGAAAATGTTCTTCGAAAGCTTTCACATTTTTCACGGCAACGTTTCTCAGTAAACCCTGAGTTCCCAAATATATCATGGCTACCTGCTTTTCCACCGTAAATGGAGAATATTGCGCTTGCTTCAGGATTTCAACATTACGTGCACCTTTATCGATTACATTTTTTGTTGCCGCATCCAAATCGCCACCAAACTTAGAGAAAGCTTCTAACTCCCGGTAAAGGGCCTGATCGAGTTTCAAAGTACCGGCCACTTTTTTCATCGATTTGATCTGCGCATTACCACCCACACGGCTTACCGAAATACCAACGTTAATCGCCGGACGGATACCTGCATTGAAAAGGTTGCCTTCCAGGAAGATTTGTCCGTCGGTAATGGAAATCACATTGGTTGGAATATATGCCGAAACGTCACCTGCCTGTGTTTCAATGATTGGCAAAGCGGTTAAAGAACCTCCGCCTTTTACGAGATGCCTGATAGATTCAGGTAAATCGTTCATCTGACGGGCGATTTCATCTTTCGAAACCACTTTAGCTGCCCTTTCGAGTAAACGGCTATGCAAATAGAATACGTCACCCGGATAAGCTTCACGGCCTGGCGGGCGGCGAAGAAGGAGGGAAACTTCACGGTAGGCTACTGCTTGCTTGGATAGATCATCATAAATGATGAGTGCCGGCCTTCCGGTATCGCGGAAAAACTCTCCGATTGCTGCTCCGGCAAATGGTGCATAGAACTGTAATGGTGCCGGATCGGAAGCAGAGGCGGCAACGATGGTGGTGTAAGCCATTGCTCCGTATTCCTCCAGGGTTTTCATGATACCGGCGATGGTAGAAGCTTTTTGTCCGATCGCTACATATATGCAATATACTGGTTTACCAGCAGCATAAAATTCTTTTTGATTGATGATGGTATCTATCGCGATGGCTGTTTTACCGGTTTGACGGTCGCCAATGATAAGCTCACGCTGGCCACGTCCGATAGGAATCATGGCATCGATAGCTTTGATACCGGTTTGTAGTGGTTCTTTTACAGGCTCACGGAAAATTACCCCGGGAGCTTTACGTTCCAAAGGCATTTCGTAAAGTTCTCCTTTGATAGGGCCCTTGCCATCAATTGGTTCTCCTAAAGTATTGATAACGCGGCCACTCAAGCCATCGCCCACTTTAATGGAAGCGATTTGTGAGGTACGTTTAACTTTTGCGCCTTCTTTGATATCTCCGCTATCACCCATCAATACCACACCCACATTGTCTTCTTCCAGATTGAGAGCGATGGCTTTAACGCCATTTTCAAATTCTACCAGCTCACCCGAACGAACATTGTTTAAACCATATACACGGGCGATACCATCACCTACCTGTAATACCGTTCCTACTTCCTCTAAACTTGCGCCAGCATTAAAATTGCTGAGTTGTTGGCGGAGAATTGCCGAAATCTCATCTGGTTTTATTTCTACCATTGCTTTATAATTGAAACGTGAAAAGTTGATCAGTTGAAGTTGATGATCCACTTATGGTACTGATCAACTGTTTTTTAATCGGGTGCAAAGGTATGGGTTGGTGCTTGGAATGGCAAAAAAAAGAAAGCAAATCATCGAAAAAAATGAGGGTTGATGAGGTAGATATATTCTTAATAATAAACTTAGCAAAGGATAAAGAGTACTTGCAAAGGGTTTCGCTTTTACTGAAAGAAAATTATACTTGTACCTGTTTTTTTGATAGGAGTTATTTCCTGTTACAGATGATTGGCACCCGATTTTAAGCTATTCACGGTATTAAAGGACTTTTGGCTGTTCTACTCATAGCATGACAAACAAAAAATGTGTAATTTCCCAATTCGAAAACTAAGAAGCAAGTGTTGCTTACCCGATGAGTACCGTCCCTGTGATAAACTGAAAAAAATTTTCACATAATATCTAAAATGGATAAATTTTATGTTGGAGCCGATAACCACTGATCGGAAATATTCCTATCTTTTGAATCTGGTTATTAAAGTCTTTTTTTGTTAAACGGAGGATGATGATTTCCTGAAAAAGCATTACCTTTCAGCCCCAAAAGTTAAAAAGGTAATCAATTAAAATTTCCCGGATATTATCATGTTTCACCCTGACAAAACAAAAAATAAACGTTTTGTCTGCCCAATTAAACAAGCAATTGTTATGAAAAAAAACCTGTTACTTGTACTCAGCTTTTTTTGTACCTTATTAGTACATGCCCAAACCGATGATCAGGCTATTGCTATTCAACTGGTACAAAAGGAAAAAGCAGCTATTGGATTGTCGGATGCCGACATGAATAATTTCTCAGTTAGCAATACCTATTTTGATAAAACAGCAGGAATTCGTTTAGTCTATCTGCAACAGTCGTTTAAAGATATTCCGGTTTATAATCAATTGCTGGTGCTTGGGTTTAAAAATAACCAATTGGTTTCAAAAAGTGGTGGCTTTATCAGTAGTATTGCTAAAAGAACCAATTCCGTATCAGGTACACCATCCATTTCTCCTGAACAGGCCGTTTATGCAGCTTTAAACGATCGTAAACTAAATGCCCGCAATCCTTTGATGGTTTTGAAAAGTGAGGCTGGTGGTAAAAAAATCATTTTTGATCATGCCGGAATTTCCAGGGAAAACATTACGGTTGATTTGATGTGGGTTCCGATTGAAGAAGGAAGAAAAGTTGTGCTGTCCTGGCAGGTTTATATCATACCTGTTTCCAGTGATGATTATTGGTTGGTGAGGGTAAATGCTATTGATAAATCTATTGCCGGAGTAAGTAATCTTACCGTTTATTGTAATTGGGACGATCCGGCACATTCCAGCAATTCCGATCATGTTCACAGCGGCAAAGCCCCTTTAAAGGCGGCAGTATCACCCTCTATTTTTGATTTCACTACATTACAAAGAACTTCAGAACTTAACAACAGTCCTACATTAATCAACTCTGCCAGTTACCGGGTTATACCTTTCCCTGCAGAAAGTCCGAACCATCCCGGAGGCGCAGCAGCTTTAAAAACTGACCCCTGGACTCTCTCACCAGGTAATGCCACTTCGTTAAAATGGCATAACAATGGAACCATAGATTTTAATTATACCCGTGGAAACAATGTTTGGGCACAGGAAGACCGGAATGGAAACAATGGTACAGGCATTCCTGCAACATCAACAACTCCCGATCCCCTGACTTTTGATTTCGTTCCCAATTTTTCAGTTACACCTATTCAAACCACACCGGTACAAAACCAGCAATTCAATACAACCAATCTTTTTTACTGGAACAATATCATACATGATTTAACTTATCTCTACGGATTTGATGAAGTTGCAGGTAATTTTCAGGCTTCTAATCAGGGTCGTGGCGGTTTGGGTAATGATTATGTTTTTGCTGATGCACAGGATGGAGGAGGCACCAATAATGCCAATTTCTCCACTCCGCCAGATGGTGGCAATGGTCGAATGCAGATGTACCTTTGGAGCGGTACCCCTCAAAAAGATGGAGATGTAGACAATGGCATCATTACGCATGAATTCGCTCATGGCATTTCAAACCGGCTTACCGGTGGTCCAGCACAATCAGGTTGCCTTGGTAATGCAGAGCAGATGGGTGAAGGCTGGAGTGATTATTACGGACTGATGTATACTCAGGATTGGGCCAACAGCACTTTGAATACAGGTTTTAACTCACCACGTGGGATCGGTACTTATGTAGTGGGACAAACAGCAACAGGTTTAGGTATCCGCTCACAAAGATATTGTACCAATTTTTCAGTCAATAATAAAGTTTATGGCACCACCATTTCAGCCCAGCAACATAACAGGGGAGAAATCTGGTGTGCTACTTTATGGGATATGACTTGGAATATTATCAATCAAGTGGGTACTATAAATTCGAATATATTTGATGCAAATGGAACTGGGGGAAATGTGATTGCGTTGAAATTAGTTACGGAGGGTATGAAACTTCAACCCTGCAGCCCGGGTTTTATTGATGGCCGTGACGCGATATTGCAGGCCGATCAGATTCTTTATGGTGGTGCTCACATTTGTGCGATACGCGAAGCATTCCGCAAAAGAGGCATGGGCGCCCTTGCATCGCAGGGTTCTTCGGGCAGTACTACAGATCAGATTCCGGATTATTCTTTAGGAAGCGCCACTTTACAGCTTACCCAGAATGTCGCTCAGGTACCAGAAGGACAAAATATTACCTATACCAACAGGATAACCGTTGGAGAATGTGGAGGCATCAGCAATTTCACGTTAACCGATACTTTACCCAACAATGTTACTTATGTGAGTGGTGGTACTTATAATTCAACGAACCGTGTGGTTAGTTTCCCGGTAACTTTAGGTGCCGGACAAACACAGGATTATATTTTTACGGTACAGATTAATAATGGAGCTTATTTCCCAACGGTAAGCTTATTTGAAGATACGGTACTAGCTCCACCCATTCCGTCGGGAACCTGGACGACAAGCACTACTACCACTACAAACTGGGTTGTTTCAAACGCGAGGAGTTTCAGTGCTCCTAATTCCTATTTCGCTGCTAACCCTGACATCCAAAGCGACCAGAATTTAACGCTTACCAATACCATCAATCTTGGCCCAATACCTCCGCCTTTGTCTTTCCGTCATTGGTTCAGTACTGAAACACAATACGATGGTGGTGTTTTGGAAATCAGTTCTAACGGTGGTGCATGGACGGATGTTTTGCCACTGATCATTACAGGAGGTTACACCGCTACCATGGATGCCACTTCTATCATTGGCGGAAGAAGGGCATGGTCGGGCAGCAGTGACAACAAATTCATCAAAACGAAAATCAATCTTGCTTCCTATGCTAATCAGAATGTAAAATTCAGGTTCCGCTTTACTACAGACGTAGGAACTAATCTTGAAGGCTGGTATGTAGATGATATTGCCATCAAGAATCAAGCGATTGTCGAAATCACCAGCAACCTCTTCACCGCTTCCAATATTAATGTGGCGCAATCAGATACTTTCACTGTCATTTTACCTGCATCAACCTGCACTGGAGCTACTATAACCACTCAACCGGTAAATGTTACAGCATGTGCAGGAGGTTCAGCAACATTTAATGCTGTGCTAGCCGGAACCAATCCGGTTTACCAATGGCAGTTGAGTACTGATGGCGGCGCTTCTTATAATAATATCAACGGTGCGAATAGCAGCAGTTTAAGTATTCCTAATGTTACTATCACTTTTAACAATTACAGGTATCGGGTTCAAGTTAGCAATGCCTGCCCATCTTCAGTAACTTCAGATGCAGCATTATTGACTGTTACAAACCCTGCAGTTATCGCCACCCAACCGGTAAGCCAGGTACTTTGTTCTGGTGGCAACTCTTCATTCACTGTTGTTACAACAGGGTCACCTAATAGCTATCAATGGCAGTTGAGTACAGATGGTGGTGCCACATTTTCTGATATCACAGGCCAAACGAGCCCAACACTTACATTAACAAATGTAGCCGCTTCACAAAACAACTACCAGTATCATGTAGTCATCGGTAGTTGTGGTCCTAACCCATTGGTGTCTTCGAATGTAACATTAACGGTTAATAGCGAAGCAAGCATTCTTGCACAACCAACCAATACGAGTGCATGCGCGGGAAGTAACGCCAGTTTTACGACAACAGCAAATGGCACAACTTTAACCTACCAATGGCAAGTAAGTACAGATGGAGGAGTGACTTATACGGATATTCCTGCAGCTACATCTGCTACTTTAAATCTTACTGCAGTTACTGCCAGTATGAACAATAACAGTTATCGGGTAAGGATTAGCAGCAGCGCTTGTCCGGCCACCGTAACATCTTTATCTGCTTTATTGATTGTAAACAACAATGCCATCATTACCAGTCAGCCTACTGCAAACAGTACCTGCCCGGGCAGCAACACTTTATTTACAGTAACTGCTTCAGGTACCGGTTTAACCTACCAATGGCAGATAAGTACTGATGGAGGAAATACTTTCAACAATATCAGTGGAGAAACAAGTACTTCCTTAAATATCAATAACGTATTGAGCACCATGAATGGCAATCTTTACCGTTGTGTTATCACCAGCGCCTGTTCGTCTATCGGTATCAATTCGAATGCTGCAGTTTTAGATGTGCTTACTGCATCTGCAATCAATGCACAACCGTTGAATTTCTCCGGATGCGTAAACAGCAATGCAACATTCTCTGCAACAGCAACTGGCAATGCACTTACCTATCAATGGCAAGTAAGCACAGATGGTGGTAGTACGTATAATGATATTCCGGGTGCAACGCTTACCAGTTTTACCATTGCTGCTATTTCAGCATCACAAAACAATAACCGATACCGCCTTGTGGCTACCGGTGTACCTTGTGGAGCTGCTATTTCAGATCCTGCGCTATTACTTGTATCAATACCTGCTTCCATAGCCCAGCAACCAGCTGATGTAACAGTTTGTGCCAGCAGCAATACAAGCATCACTCTTTCTGCAAACGGAACAAATCTTATTTACCAGTGGGAAGAGAGCTCTGACGGTGGAACCACATTTACAGATGTAAACGGGGCAACCACTAATACCCTTTTCTTGTCGAATGTGGCTATAGGTACAAACAACCGTCGATACCGGGCCAGGATCAGTGCCCCGGGTTGCGGTACCATCATTTCGGGAACAGCAATACTTTCGGTTGATCCGACTCCTGTAGTCAACTTAGTGGCAACACCTTCATCAGTGGTATTGCCTGGGCAAACCATAACCCTTACTGCAAGTGCAACACCTGCGGCAAGCACCTATAACTGGAGTTACAATAACAACAGCATACCAGGGGCAAATGGCAGCAGCATCACGGTTGATGGAAATGGTATTGGTAATTATATAGCTACTGTAGTTGATGCTAATGGATGTGCTGGAAGTTCATCTGTACTAACGGTTAGGGATACCGTATTGAATTACACTTTTATCTATCCCAATCCTAACAATGGCGAGTTCCAGGTAAGGTGGGATGGAGTTCCTGTAAATGGGCAGCCACGTCTGATCACGATGTATGATGCAAAAGGTGCAAGAGTATATCAGAAAGCTTATACCATTACCAGTGCTTTCCAGGTTATGGATGTAAAAGTGAAATTCCTCAGTAAGGGTGTTTATGCCGTTGTGTTAACAGATGCATCGGGCAATAAACTGGCAACAGGAAAAGTGGTGATACGTTAGTAAGAAATAATGATGAATATAATCAGAGGCAACAGAAGTTGCCTCTTTTTTTTGGCCAGATCTCCTTGATTTTTTATACCAATGTGATTTATATAATACCAATGTGATTTATATAATATGCCAATATTTTGTAAATCTTATCCCGAATGCTTTCGGGAGTAAATGCCGATGGTATCAAACAAATAGTACAATGAGGCGATAGCCGATATTGGACTATATTGTTTGTCCAATCGGTATTACATCACGAATCACTTCCCGTAAAAACTAAAGACACAAAAAAGCCCCTTTATCTTTTAAAGCGGCTTATCAAAAATCAGTATATTTTTTACCGCAGGCGATGAATGTATTCGTTGCTCTTGAAGTTCTTTTTTACATCATTCAAATCTCTTTGGATACTTGCATCCACCAGTACTCCACCCATTTCCATGGTAAAGCCGCCAATCAGGTCGGGATTTACTACGGCTTCCAATTCAATTATTTGAATGGGTGTATCTGATTTGATCTTACGAAGCAATACTCCCCGCATCTCATCACTTAGTGGGGCGGGAGTTGTAATCTTAACCTGATGGATGCCGTTGAGTTTATTGTACTGGTCGATAAAAGCATGTACGATTTCAGGCAAATTATTTTCTCTAGTTTTACTTACCAATAATCTGATAAAAAGTGAGGTAAGTTCACTCACCCTTCCGGAAGTGATAGATTCTATGATACTGTCTTTTGTTTCAGCTTTGATGATCGGACTTTTAAGTACCCCCACAAAATCAGGATTGCTTTTACAAACAGAACTTAAAAACTTCATATCAGCGTATACGGTGCTGAGTTGCTGGCGTTCGATGGCGATATCGAGTAAACTCTTTGCGTATCTGCCGGCTAATCGTGGATTATGCATAATTTATGCGATTATAATGAGTAACATTACTCATGCACTTATTGTAATAAGCGATTGGTTAAAACTTAGAATCAGTTCAATTTCACTTCTTCTGCCAATTGGCGAATATAGGCTTCCTGTTGTGTTTTGTCGCTCAACTCTCTTCTTAGAATCTTTTCACTCACTTCTACCACCATTTTACCTACCTGATTTTTGATATCGGTAAGAGCAGCCATTTTCTGGTTGTTGATGGTAAGTTGTGCGTCGTGGATGATTTTAGAAGCCTGCAATTTTGCATCTTCACGGGCATCATTGATCATTTTATCTTTGATATCTTTAGCTTCTTTCAACATCGCTGCTCTTTCTTCTCGTGCGCTGGTAAGCAGGGCTTCGTTCTCACTTTTCAATTGCGCCATTTCTAATTTTACTTTCTCGGCAGTGGCAATAGAACCGGCAATGTTGGCTTCACGATCATTCAGTCCTTTTAAAATGGGTGTCCATGCAAATTTCTTTAAGATGAACAATACAATCAGGAAGGCTAGAACAGTCCAAACGATTAATCCCAAATGTGGTAATAAAAGATCCATGGTGACTTTTTATTTAAGTGATAAAACGGCTTTTAATCCGAAAAAATAAATTTAAAAATATTACTGCATCCTCCGCCCTTTGCATCAGATGCAGTAATGAGTTGATGCAATTAGGCCTTCAGTACCGCCAACAATCCTGCGATTACAGCGAAAAGGGCAACCCCTTCCACAAAAGCTGCGGTAAGGATCATGTTTGCACGAATGTCATTGGATGCTTCCGGTTGACGGGCAATAGCTTCAACAGCGCCTTTACCGATTTGTCCGATACCAATACCGGCACCGATTGCGGCAAGACCTGCGCCAATTGCGCCACCCATGTGGGAAAAACCAACTTCTGTTAACAAAGTCATCAATGTCATGATACTTGTTTTATGAGTGAAAAAAAATTACGCTGTTATCGCACCATGGTGCTTTTCTTCATTGTGATCACCGTGTTCATGCTCACCCTCAAATGCCTGTCCGATAAACACAGCTGTTAAATTGGTAAAAATAAAAGCCTGTATAAACGCCACCAATATCTCGATGAAATAAATGAATACAGTAAACAGGATAGAAACCGGCGAGAAACCCCAGCCGGCGCCTTTGTTCATTGCACCAAAAATGAAAATCAGTGAAATGAAACTTAAAATGATGATATGCCCTGCCACCATGTTGGCAAACAGACGAATGATCAATGCAGCTGGTTTAATAATCAGCACACCAGCTAATTCTACCGGAATTAAAATCAATTTTACTAAAAAAGGCACACCTGGAGGCCATAAGATATGTTTCCAGAAATGACCATTCGTACTGGCTAAGATAACAATCGCCGAAATGATTCCCATTACTGCCGTGAAAGCAGTATTACCTGTTACGTTTGCAGAACCGGGAATCAATCCGAAAATATTATTGATCAGAATGAAAAAGAAAACGGTAAGCAGATAAGGCAAATACTTCTGCCATTTGTGGCCCAGGTTCGGTTTAGCTACATCGTCTCTTACAAAAGTGATTACCGGCTCGATAGCATTTTGCCATCCTGTTGGTGCGGTTGTAACCCCTAGACCATTCTTATATTTCCTTGCAATTCCTGTCATCAACAAAACCAATAGGGTCAACGCAATGAACATTTGAACCACATTCTTAGTCAAAGAAAAATCATAAACCTTACTGCCATCTTCAGCTGAAATATCGCCGTCGGTTATTTTGTAGCCATTATAGGTAGCATGACCATGTTCAAATCGTGAAGCTGAAAACATCGACCAACCTTTAGTTGGGGAATATAAAATCACAGGCAAAGGAATGGTTGCATGAAAATCGCCAACCGTAAAGAAATGGAACTCATGGGCATCTTTGATATGGTCCATGATGATCTTGGCTGGATCTAATTTTTCCTCTTCAGCACCATGAGCAGCGTGAGTAGTTTCATGACCGGCTTCATGAGCAGGATCCTGAGCCTGAACGATCGGAGAAAACACCAGCAAAAAAAAGCTAAAAACCGCTACCAGTATAGATTTGATGCGCTGCGCTGCCATATCGTTCTTTAATTTTGGCGCAAAGATAAGGCCACAGGGCTGAATTTAAAAATATGAACAGTGGAAATTGAGGTATTTGATCATTTACAAGTTATTAGGATGGTTTTTTTTATGATAGTAATGACTAGCCTTACTCCAATTGCCACAAACCCATGTACTGGTTATCAATATTTTGCAAATCAGCAGTTTTTTATTTTACCCGATCTACAGAATATAATTAATTGGCTTGTTGTGCAAATTGCATCCTGTATAACCTTGCATACCAGCCATTTTTGGCCAAAAGCTCATCATGGGTACCCAATTCTTTTACTTCTCCCTGATCCATTACCAAGATTTGGCCCGCATTTCTAATGGTGCTTAACCGGTGTGCGATTACAATTGCCGTCCGTCCGGCTACTAATTTTTCCATGGCCTGCTGAATCAGTACCTCACTTTCAGAATCGATGGATGATGTGGCTTCATCGAGTATCAGTATGGATGGATTGTACAACAGCGCGCGGATAAAGGAAAGTAGTTGCCTTTGCCCCATCGATAAGGTTGCACCCCGCTCCATCACTTCATAATCGTATCCGCCGGGAAGGCGTAAAATAAAATCATGAAGCCCGATCATTTTTGCAGCATCTTCTACCTGCTTTTTGCTGATAGCTGGATTGCGAAGGGTAATATTATCCATTACTGAACCACTGAATAAAAATACATCCTGTAGTACCACGGCAATTTTGCTCCGCAAATCAAATAGATCATAATCTTCCAGATCCACGCCATCAATGCGGATATGCCCTTTATTGTGATGATATAATCGGTTAATCAAGCTGATGATGGATGTTTTACCACTTCCTGTATTTCCAACTATGGCTAGCGTTTGGCCGGCAGGTACGGTAAAGGAAACGTCTTTTAGCACATATTGGTCGACGTTATAGGCAAACCATACTTTTTCAAAACTGATGTTTCCATTCATTACTGAATGGGTAGTTTTCAGCGCCACACCCCTGTTGGTAACATCAGGATTATCAAGAACCTTAAACACACGTTCACTGGCAATCATTCCCATTTGCAATACATTGAATTTATCTGCTATCACCCGCAAAGGCCTGAACAATAAATTCAAACATAAGATAAAAGAAGTGATGATCCCGGCTGATTCCCTTGCCTGATCCGGTGAAAGAAAAAGCGATTCTTTTGCTGCCCACCAAACCAGCAATCCGATACTGAGTGCGGAAACCAATTCCACGATCGGGAAAAAAACCGAGTAAGCAAAAATAGCGCGCACATTAGCCTTACGGTGTTCATCATTGATGCTAAGAAATTTTTCCTGCTCTCTTTTTTCGGCAGCAAAAGCCTGAACCAGCGACATACCGGTAAGGTGTTCCTGAACAAACGCATTGAGGTTGGCAACTGCATTGCGCACTTTGATGAATGATTTGTTCACTGTTTCTTTAAAAACATAAGTAGCAGCAATCAAGATCGGAAAAGGAGCCAGGCATACGAGCGTCAATTTCCAGTCGGCCCAGAACATGTATGTAAGTACTGAAATAATGGAGAGCAGATCGGCAATGATCGGGATGAGCCCGTCGCTGAAAATATCATTTACCGATTCGATATCGTTAATGGTTCTTGTAGTAAGTGTGCCGATTGGAGTTTGGTCAAACTGCCGCAGGTTGAGTTGTAAAATTTTTTCATAAGTACTATTGCGCATGTCTTTTACAACCGATTGGCCAAGTGAAGCGGTACTGTAAGTAAAATAAAACCGGGTGACAGTTTCAATGAGCAATAATAACAACTGGATGATTGTGATTTCGATGATAAAACCCCCGGCGCCCTCCAGAAATGCAGCAGCACGTTTACCTGCGATTCCTTCGTTGATAGTAAGTTGAATGAGTAAGGGACGAACAGGTGCCAGTAATGCAAGCAATACAGATAACATTACTGAGCCGTAAAATTTTCTTTTGTACGGAGCCGCAAAACGAAAAACCCGCTTGAGTAAACGGGTATCGAATATTTTTTTTTCACGTTGTACGGCGAGTCCCATCTTTCAAAGGTAATGAGATTGTATGCTTAGTAGGATTCCATTTTCTTATTGTATGCTTTGATGAAGATGGCGCCGAGGTTCCGGTATGGAGGTATGTAATCGTCCCAGCTTTCCCTTATATGTTTAGACGGGTCGCGGGCAAATTGTTTACTGAGTGTGTTCCACATATCTTTCCATACGATGGTTCGTCCGCTGAGCATGGCCTGATTGAGGTAATCGAGGATGGGTCTATTGATATCGCCAGCACCGATTTCTTTTGTAGAAATGATATGGGCATCAGGAGAAATTTTCAGGATCTGATTCAGGTTTTTATAACCTCCACAGGAACCCAGCACCACGATCTTTGCATTTGATGGCATGCGGCTGATAGTGCCGGGCAACCAGTAACTATGGCCCCTGTGCACCACCACAGAAGGAAACATATCATTGTTCTCCAAATAACTAATCAGGTGAGCTTGGGCACTATCGTCGAGGTTGGCATCATAATCGAGTGGCCGGTTGGCAAAAACCATAACCTTGCTTTTGAGTGCATGCATTTCTACCCATTCCTTCTTTGGAATCTGTTTCCAAGAACGGCTATTGAAAGATTGCAGGAAGGGAGGAAAAAAATGCTTCCCATCTTCATCACCGTAAAAGAAAACCTGCTGAACAATCCTACCTTTATCATCCTGTAAGGCTTGGCTGCTTATCTCATAAATGGAAGGAATACCCGCAATAGTAGTTAGATCGATATGATTGCTGGAGTCTGCAGAAAGGAAAATATTCCTGAGCAAGTAATAAATGGTTGTACCCTTTTCGTTATTTACCGCACGACATTGTATTTCATTTTGCTCTATATAATTGAGAATGGTTTGAAGTAAGGCTTTATTGCTGATACTGGAATAAGAATCGGCAACATCTGTTGCATCTTCTAGGTTGCCTGTTTTATCAAGATTGGCAACAAATGCCTTCATGAGGAACTCCGAACTTTCGGCGGGCATGGTTTTTAAAAAAGTATCCAATTTGTTGTAATTGGCTGTCATCTTGATGAACTTCTTAAAATAATCGAAGTTTACCCTAAGCAAGAGCGAATCTCCATAAGGCTTATTACCTATCCGCTGCATCATGCGGTTGAAACTATGCTTATAACTGGAGGTATAAATATCATTTTCCCCAAGTACGATCATGTAGTAGAGTTCTTCAGCCGAAAGCGGATCGATTGCTTTCATGCGTACATTCAGGTTGTTCTCATTGTGTAAATTATTGATTGGCGTGATGAAGTGCCTGATTGCCTTATCTTTCATTACTTCACGCAAGCCATTAGCACCAAACATAGCAATAGGCGTATCTTTTGCAACTGAGCTCATCCTTCGGAAATAATCGATTTCTGTTTTTACCAGCAACTTGTAATATCCTACACTATCATACCCGGATTGCCCATCACCTAACAACAGTTTAATGCTATCTACCGATTTTTTTCCGGAAAATAAATCATCAAGAAAAGGGAAATAAAACAATGCATTGGGTGTTCTGCTTAATTTGGCAATGGCTTGTACGTTCGGACTGTCGTTCCGGTGAATCAGCACACCTTCCGGAGAAGCAGCCGATTGGGCATAAGAGTACAATTGAACCGGGTTACGTTTGCTGGCATCTACAATCAGGCTGTCGGCAAATGGCGCATCCACAAAAGGCCTGATGGTGCGGAGGATATCATCCGGATGCCCTGCACAAAATTTCAGATATACCACATACTGTATTTCGCGGATTTGTGGATTATCAAAAAAAACTTCGGCGTGGATACGTGCAATGCCATATTCCATATCGTAAATAAAAGGAACAATAGAAGCTCCCTGAGCCTGAGCATTCAGGATGAGTTCGGTATTATCTATAAGGCGTGGAAGTGTGGTGGCATCAAGTTCTTTTTGCTCCCAATACAGCCTGAAAAGGCGCAGGGTATTTGCTATATACCCGAGATACCTTATTTTTTCATTGTTGCTTTTGAGAGCAGGATTGATTTCAACCCAATCCTGCATCAGGTCGATCTTGCGATAGAGTGCATCAGTGATGTGTATATTTACCTCTTCATTGCTGCCGATAGTAAATTGCTGATCCGGATTGCCATCAGCTTTATCGGTACTGATTTGTTCCTTATTGATCTTATCATGAAAATATTGCCGGTAAAGGGGCACTTCAACGGTATCGATACCTGCTTGAACAGCATGTGTATTCAAAAAAAACAATAAGAGCACTAAACGATAACGCATGATAATTTTTCCTATGCAAATATGGCGCAAATTCATGGTTTACTGCGCATCCAAATTGTCAAAAAATGGACTTTACATCAATTCCGCTTAACAATTTAATAACACTATAACTTAGTGTTAACGAAGCAAGGCTAATGGCTAAAGAGTATTTTTGCCCATCTTATATTGTATGAATACAGGGAAAAAAATCTTGATTGCCGACGACGAACCTGATATCTTAGAGATCCTGGAGTTCAACCTCAAAGCGGAAGGCTACGAAGTGGCAACTGCAAAAAATGGCGATCAGGCCCTGGAGAAAGCCAAAACTTTTCAGCCCGATCTGATCATGCTAGATATCATGATGCCGGGAAAAAATGGTATTGAAGTTTGTAACCTCTTGCGGATGCTACCTGCATTCAAAAAAACCCTGATTATTTTCCTCACCGCTATGAGTGACGAAAGCACAGAAATCAAGGGACTTGAATCTGGCGCCGATGATTATCTCACCAAACCCGTTAGCACCAAAGTGCTCAGTAGCAAAGTAAGCGCACTTTTCAGAAGGCTTACCAAAGAAAGTACCGGTGTGGTGCAAGTGGGTGATCTGATGATCGACCGCGAAAAATATATTGTGAGATATCATGGTGAAGATATCGTGTTGGCCCGAAAAGAATTTGAACTCTTATCCCTACTCGCTTCCAAGCCGGGAAAAGTTTTTCTTCGGAATGAAATCCTAAACCAGATCTGGGGAACAGAAGTGATTGTAGGCGACCGCACCATTGATGTACATATCCGCAAAATCCGTCAAAAACTAAATCTGGATTGTATCACCACCGTAAAAGGCGTGGGTTACAAATTTGAATTATAGTATTTAGCATCAGCGCTTCCCTTTATAGTTGTTTTAATATTTAGCTGAAGGATGTAACTTGCAGTTTACTACTCTGAGGTGCAACAGCAATGCTAAAACAAAAAAACCTTTCTCCGCAACAACTTTCCGCACTAACGGCACTTGCACTATCGGTACCCATTTCCCTTGGTATTTTTGTGTTTAAGCCAGTTTGGTGGATTGCATTGCTTTCTTTCTTCATCATTTTTTTGGGAAGCTTTGGTTTGATTTTATTTGCACTACAAACTTTCATATATCGAAAAATCAAACTCATTTACAAACTGATTTATCAAACCAAAGCCAGTAAGCGGGAAGAGTTTTATTACAAACATGTACTACCTCAAAAAGGAATTGATGAGGTACGCCAGGATGTAGAAAACTGGGCGGCGCAAAGAAAAAATGAAATTGAAGTATTGCAACAGAATGAAATATTCAGAAAAGAATTTCTCCAAAACCTCAGTCATGAATTAAAAACACCCATCTTTTCAATACAGGGTTATGTAGATACACTTCTTAATGGTGCGATGAATAACCCGGATGTAAACATCAAATTTTTGCAAAGTGCAGGCAGGAATGTTGAACGGCTTGTGAGTTTGGTAGATGACCTTGATGCGATTTCAAAACTCGAAATTGGGGAACAGAAATTACAAAAACAACAGTTCATCATTCAGGATTTGTTGAAGGAGGTGTATGATTCACTTGATTTAAAAGCTGCTGAAAAAAATATCCGATGTGTGATAAAAAAAGGCTGCGAATTGCCTTTAAGCGTTTTTGCGGATAAAGAAAAAATCAGGCAGGTGCTGGTCAATTTTGTTGATAATGCATTAAAATACGGCAAAGAGAACGGTACGGTAGAATCCAGTTTCTATAGTGTGGACGGCCGTAATGTACTGATTGAAATCAGCGACGACGGAGCCGGTATCGGTGAAGAACATTTGCCCAGAATTTTTGAACGTTTTTACCGAACAGACCTGGCCAGAAGCCGAAAAGTTGGCGGAAGTGGCCTTGGGCTTGCCATCTGTAAGCACATCATTGAAGCACATAACCAAACCATCCATATACGAAGCAAAATAGATGTTGGCACCACTTTAGGATTCACATTGCCATCTGGTAAATAATACCGATTAGACAAACAATATAGTCCAATATCGGCTATCGCCTCATTGTACTATTTGTTTGATACCATCGGCATTTACCACTGTAAGATTTATAAAATATTGGCATATTATATAAATCACATTGGTATAAATTGCATGAGGTACCCGATTTCATAAAAGCAAACATATTCTATCAACCAGTTTTCATAAAAAACCGGCTTTTTAGAACCGGCTTTTTTACGAAGTATATACTATTAGTTATTTTTTCAGAATCTTAAACTCTACCCTGCGGTTTTGCTGACGGCCTTCATCAGTACTGTTTGAAGAAACCGGCATTGTTTCACCATAACCTTTTGCAATGATCCTGTTTTCAGGAATTCCTTTCGACATCAGGTATTGGCGAGCAGCATTAGCACGGTCGTTAGACAACCTTAAATTATCACTATAACCACCAATCTTATCGGTATGAGCTGATAATTCAATTTCCATTCCCGGATTAACTTTCATCATTTTTGCTACCCTGTCGAGTTCTTTGTAAGAATCTGAACGTAAGATTGATTTTGAAAAATCGAATAGGATATTGTTGGTGCTTACGATTTGTCCGGGCAGGATATCACCTAAACCATCATCGGATATACTATCAAGGTTAACCCTTACCGCTTTAGCTGTTTCGATAGGATACAGATAAAGGTCACGATGAATTTCTTTGTAAAAACCCGGCTCATTCAGATCGAGGGTATCGATTAATGAGAAATAATTGTCGGCTGAAGCACGGAGACTGTAAGTTTTTCCGTAAGGCAATGTCACTTTGTAATTGCCATCAGGATTCGAGAAGGCATTACCTTCACTGGTTTCACCTGGAACTTTATCGTAGAACATATTCGCCGACATCGGTTCTTTGGTGATGGCATTATAAATTCTTCCATAAACCAATACAACCGTTTTGGGTTTTTGCGATTCGCTGAGTTTTACCCGTGCCAGATCAGTTCCTCCTGTAGCATTTTGAGTAGTAGATACATAAGCATATTCTCCTACTGCATCTAAAGCAAAATAAGCATCCCATTTTGGCGTATTGATGGAATCGCCCATATTTACTGGCTGGCTCCACTTCGTCCAACTGTTATCCAAACGCTTGGTCATCCATATATCATAATCGCCTAAACCACCCGGGCGGTCGCTTGAAAAATACATGGTCACCCCGTCAGCAGCGAGAAACGGAGATATTTCATCATAATCATAAGTATTGATATCAGCGCCTAAACTTTTAGGCATGGTCCACTCGTCATTTTCTTCTAAAGTACTTACATAAAGGTCGTTTACATAACTGTTCATTTCTTCAGAGAAATAAAACAACAATGCTTTTCCATCGTTTGTCATAAAAGCTCCGGAATATTTATCTAAGGAGAGGGTATTGTAACCCTTGATTTTAAGTCGTTGTGGTGCTGACCATCCGGATTCTGTTTTGTTACAGAGGGAAAGTCCACGACCTACATATTTTCCATTTTCGAAAGCCCCTCTGATAAGCAACCGGTTTCCATCAGGTGATACCCAGAAAACGGCATTATCGCTTAGGCTGTTGATAGGAGCCGGTGCTTGCTGGGCCTGAGTCCAGTTGCCGGTTTCATCTAATGTTGAAAACCAAACGTCCTGTGCCTCTTTATCATCTTTGTACATGGTATTCTTTGGATTACCCTCTACAATGAAGTATAAGGTTTTGCCATCAGCAGAAATAGTCGGCCTTGCTTCCGAGTAAATTGAATTAACTTTTGTACCCAGGTTCTCCAATGTGGTTTGAGCAGTGCCGTTTACCACGATCATCGTAACCAAAGCATGAAGTACTAATTTTTTCATTTTTATAGGTTGTTGGGTTATTTTACCAGAAATTGGTTTTTTTATAGAAATTGGTACCAGGAGATGTATGACGGCCCATCGTTAAAATCAAGGCCACTTCATTTCGTTTTGCAGAATAAGCATTAAACTTGCTAGAGTTTAAAGGATGCTCGTAAGAATACCTCAGATTGGCAATATAGCCGAGGTTTATATTCAAATAAGGCATCACTGTTCGGAACGAACGGGTATATAAACCGAAGTTCAAATTGATCTTACTTTTTGGATTGGTTTTATACATCTCTACACCCGTCCAGAAAGAAACGATTTCCAGACTATCGCCAAAGGATTTACTGCGAACATACAACCCTTCCTGCCAGTACATATTTTTCTGAATAAGGCCCCATTTATCATTAAAGCGTACCCGAAGAACTGTATGTGCTGTAATGCGATGGCGTAATTGAGTTTCGTTATCCTTATCAAGAATATCGTTTTCAGGATAGAAAAGGTGGTTCATGGCACCACCGAGTTCAAACATTACCGATTCGGTAGTCATCCCATAATAGGCACCTGCATTGAAATCCAAATAACTTTTAGAAGAAACCCTGTTTGAAGGGATGCCATTGGGATAACGAAAAGTGCCCCCCGATATTTCACGATCGTAATTCAGTCCATTTCTTTCATCAAGTTTTCCTTCCGCCCATGTTGCCTGAACCCCGAAACCGAAAAATTTATTGCGCTTATTATAAAAGTGGCGTGCCAGTGAAGCGGAATAAAAAGAAGCACTCAAAGGTGATTTTTTATCGCCGTAATGGTAATAGTTTAAACCTACACCCCAGTAACCTTTGTTGCGGTTTGCGTTGTTGCTCTTTGCTTTGTTGCCCTTTGCTTTTTGGATTTCATCTTTTGCTTCTTTTGTTGGCTTTGTGGCATTGAGAGCGGTGCTGCTTGGATCAGGTCGGGGTTCATCGCCACTGCTTTTGTACCTGCCGAATTTGATGTCGAAAGAAATGTTCTGGTGTTGCATGTTTGCTTTATCAGTAGACTGCCAACTGTAGAGCCCACCTAAACGTGCTTTACCATCAAAGCGGCCGGTAAGGCTAGCATTGAATTGTACAGGAGCAGAGCCTAGCTGAGAGAACCTTGCATTTTGCGCCACCACGAATTCCGAAACGAACAAAAAAATTACAATCAGTAATTTCTGATTTTTCATAACGTTTAATTTATAGAACTTAAATTTAGTTTTGGTAATTATATTGATTGATTCTTTTACCTGA
>Ga0164293_10000875_pt1 | contig 25137 bp, 33 predicted proteins | sample GEODES118metaG_FD_111487 | JGI IMG/M metagenome (GOLD analysis project Ga0164293, IMG submission 111487) | Eutrophic lake water microbial communities from Lake Mendota, Wisconsin, USA - GEODES118 metaG | ecosystem: Environmental > Aquatic > Freshwater > Lake | place: USA: Lake Mendota...
AGTGGGAGTACTACACAGGCAAGATGTCTCAAGAAGAACTCGCCGTTCGTGGTTGGGAACCTTTTGCGCTTAAGATATTGAGAAACGATCTTGATTTGTATCTGGATTCCGATTCGGATCTCATTAAGTGTAATCAGAAAATAGAGTATCAAAAAGAGAAGATTTCTCTTCTGGAAGAAGTAGTCAAAGAATTGAATACTCGCCACTGGAAAATTAGAAACGCTATTGAGTGGAGACGATTCACAAATGGACAGTGATTTTTCTTCTCTTCTGAAAAGCGATCCAAATAAATGGTGGATTGACCGTATGTATCTGCAAGACACCATGAAATACGTTCGCAAAAGCACAGATCCAAACACACAGGTGGGTGCCTCTCTAGTTGTGGATGACGGCACAGGAATAATCTTTGGACGCTGTAACGCAGTCGCGGAACGCCTTGTGCAAGCAGGATACCCTATAATCAAAGAAGACAAGAATTTTTGCACAGAACACGCAGAGAGAAATCTCATATTTGACGCGATTCAAAATGGAGTAAATGTTGATGGGATGACAATGTACTGTAATTGGGCTACTTGTGCAGAGTGTTCCCGTTGCATAATAAAGTTTGGAATTAAGAGAGTGGTTACATTTTCTGCTGTGGTGGAGCGTACACCTGAGAAGTGGAAAAAGAGTGTGTGGGAAGGGCTGTCGATGTTAAAAAATTGTGGAATTTCTGTTGTTGGTTGGAGGGGAGATTTTGGAATACAAACCTCTTTCCGATTTGACGGTAAGTGGATCACGAACAAGGATCTGCTCTGAATGTTTGACCTAGATGTGAGCAATATTGATTCGGTGAATGTGCGGGTGGACTGCAATCGCGGCATCGCACAGGAACTGTCTGACTATTTCACATTCAAGGTTCCAGGCTACAAGTTCATGCCAGCGTACCGTTCGCGGATGTGGAACGGAGACATCAAACTGTTCAATGTCCACACGGGACTGATTTACGCGGGTCTGACGGACTACATCCGCAAGTTCGCGGATGACCGTGGCTACACGGTGACGCTGCCCACTAGAAATGAATCGGGCATGACATCCGCAGCGGTGAAGAGTTTCCTTGAGAACTTCTTGCAGGTCACCGTGGCAGGACGCAAGGTGAACGCACACGAACACCAAGTGAATGCCGTGCATCACGCACTAACGCAGGAGAGGTGCCTGTTGCTGTCTCCCACAGGCAGCGGCAAGAGCCTCATCATCTACGGAATTGTGCGCTACTGCTTGGACAAGATTCCCAAGGGCAAGAAAGTGCTGATTGTGGTGCCTACCGTTTCCCTTGTGGAGCAGATGGTGTCGGATTTCGCGGACTACTCGTCCGTGAACGGGTGGAGCGTAGACACGAATTGCCACAAGATCATGGCGGGAGAAAGCAAAACCACCGACAAACGGGTGGTGGTGTCCACATGGCAGTCCCTGTTCAAGCAGCCAGAGAAGTACTTTCAGCAGTTCTCTGCGGTGATTGGTGACGAAGCCCACTTGTTTAAGTCCAAGTCCCTTACTGCTATCATGTCCAAACTCAAGGACTGTCCGTATCGTGTAGGCACCACGGGAACCCTTGACGGCACAAATACCCATAGGCTTGTTCTTGAGGGACTTTTTGGACGCGCCTACGAGGTCACCAAGACAAAGGAGTTGATGGAGAAGCGCATTCTCAGTGATCTGAAGATTGACTGTCTTCTGCTGTCGTATCCCGATCTTGACAGGCAGGCAGTCAAACGCGCCAAGTATCAGGACGAAATACGGTGGATCATTGGTTCGCAGAGGCGGAACAAGTTTATTGCCGATATGTGCAGTCGCTTGAAGGGCAACTCTCTCATACTATTTCAATTCGTTGAAGACCACGGAAAAGTACTAAATAGTCTAGTGAGGGCTTGCGTTCCTCCCGAACGCAAGGTATTCTTTGTGCATGGTGGTACAGAGGCTGCTGACAGAGAGGAGATTCGCAAGATTGTGGAGAGTGAATCCGATGCCGTCATTATTGCTTCATACGGTACATTCAGTACGGGAATCTCTATCCGTCGCCTCCACAACATCATATTTGCATCGCCATCCAAGTCACGCATTCGTGTTCTACAGAGCATCGGAAGGCAGTTGCGGGTGTCGCAAGACAAGACGGTTGCGCGACTTTACGATTTAGGTGATGATCTTTCCTGGAAAACTTGGAAAAATCACACCCTTCGGCACATGAATGAGCGTATGAAACTGTACGAGGCAGAGGGATTTGAACACAAACTAGTCAAGATACAGTTGGGAGAAGACACATGAGAAGAGCAAAGAAATCCGAACTCAGAGTCTTCAAACTACGCAGTGGAGAAGAGATCATCGCCAAGGTTTCTGGCAAGAGCAGGGGCAAGATTAAACTCGTTCGTCCCATGCGGATAATGAACAACATACAGACTGATCCGTATAGTGGAGTCAAGCGTCATGTGATTTTTTTCTCTGATTGGCTAGGCAGTTCTGCGGAAATAGAGGCAGACATTCCACTAGACTTTATTGTGGTTGAGTTGCCCCCTGATGCGGACATGATTACACTATACACGCGGCAGACAGAACACGATGACACAAACTCAGGAAAGCCAGCAGCGGTTGTGCCTCCCGAACTTCCACTTGAAATGACCGAAGAAGAGATGCAACGGCTTTCAGATGATGTAGACATGAAATTAGAAGAGATGATCAAGCAGTTGGCACAAGAAGATAGTGGTGCAACCGGAAGCAGCGAGAATGGACTGCCGATGGGAATGCCTCCTCTATTTCCGTTTCAGATGCCTAAACTTCCACCGATGCCTCCCCGAGGCGATGGAATACTTTTTTCAGTCAGTATTCCAAGCGACATCTTGAGCAGTTGGGTGGAGAGTGGATTTATTGATTATCTAAAGGACTCGGTTCAAGACTTTATCTCAACCGAGTTCATGGAAGACATGATGAATCAAGAGGAGGACGAAGTTCCTCAAAAGCCGAAGAAAAAGCGGAACAAGCGCGAAAAGATTTCCAAGGACGAGTGGAAAGAACCCACTGATGATCTGAAGCAAAAACCCAACTACGGTAACAGTCACGATGACTGGTCGCCGTACCTGAAGGACTACTTGCCAGAGCAAGAGCCTCCAAAAAATGAAGATGAAGGTTGACAAAAACACTACATGATGGATAATAGTCAGTGAAAGGCATACGATGGCAAAAAAGAAAAGTGAACATTACATAGACAATCAGCAGTTTTTTGAAGAGATGCGAGCGTGGAAGACGCTTGTGAATGCAGCAGACAAGGCGGGAACTTCGCACCCGCCTGTTACTCACTACATTGGTGAGTGCTTTATGAAGATTGCGGAGAACCTGTCTCGCAAGCCGAACTTTATCAACTATCCGTATCGTGACGAGATGATCTCGGACGGCATAGAGAACTGCTTGCTGTATGCATACAATTTTGATCCATCCAAGTCCAAGAACCCGTTCTCGTACTTCACGCAGATCATCTACTATGCTTTCCTTCGCCGCATTCAGAAGGAGAAGAAGCAGGCGTACATCAAACTCAAGAAGATTGAGATGAGCGATGTAGACTCGCAGATGAAGAAGTGGTTCCGTGAGAACTACCTGAAGGTTGGGGACAACTTTGAGACTCTGCCGACATTCCTTACCGAAAACGACATCAACTCGTTTGAGAAGAAGACGGGTGAGGCTGAAATCGTTGTGGACGAGCCACTAGAAAAGCCGAAGAAGACCACGAAGCCAAAGAAGCCTTCAAAGCCGAAGGCAAAGGTTTCGAAGAAAGGCAAGAAGAAGTGAAGATTGCCATCGTGACGGACACGCACTTTGGTGCGCGTAATGATTCCCCTGTATTCATGGAACACTTCATGCGGTTCTTTGACCGCGTGTTCTTTCCTCGCATCCAAGCGGAAGGCATCACCACCATTATTCACATGGGCGACTTTCTTGATCGCCGCAAGTTCGTGAACTTCCTCACGCTGAATGCTGTCCGTAATGGTTTTGTGAAGCGGCTTGAAGAGAGCGGTGCGGTCATGCACTGCATTCTCGGAAACCACGACATCTTCTTCAAGAACAAGAGCGAGGTGAACTCGCTTCAGGAACTGTTCTCTGACAAGTTCGTGGTGTATGACAAGCCAACCACAGTTGAGTTTGACGGCACACCGATTGCGCTGCTGCCGTGGATCAACAAGGAGAACGAAGCGGAATCCCTGAAGTTCATTGCGGAAACTCCTGCCGAAATCCTGTGTGGTCACCTTGAATTGAACGGATATCAGGTGCTGCGCGGCACTCCTTTTGATGGGGGCATGAGCGCAGAACCGTTCAAGCGTTTCAAGGCGGTGTACACAGGACACTTCCACACTCGTCATTCACGCGAGAACATCCACTATTTGGGATGTCCCTACCAAATCACCATGAATGATTACGGTGACAAGAAGGGATTCCATATTCTTGACACCGAAACCCGTGAGTTGGAGTTTGTGAAAAATCCGCATACGATCTTCACGCAGATCCGCTACGATGACACCGATGCCAGCGAGACTGTTCCTCTGTCAGTAGAAGAAGAGCGCACTCGCGGCAAGTTTGTGCGTATCATCGTGGAGCAGAAGACGAAGCCGTATCTGTTCGAGAAGTTCGTGGATTCGGTGTACGCTTCGGCTCCTCACGGGGTGACGATCATTGAAGACCTTCAGCCAGAGCAAAACGGGGACAGCGACCTCGTTGACTTGGGCGAGGACACCATCACCATCATCAACAAGGAGATTGAAGCCCTTCAGAATATCTCTGATCCGAAGCGGTTGAAGACCCTTGTGCGCGACCTGTATGCGGAGTGTGTTGCAAACGAGACTGTCAAGCCATGATTACCTTCAATAAAATTCGTTGGAAAAATCTGTTGAGTACGGGAAATGTATTCACAGAGGTTCAGTTGGACAAGCACTCCACCACTCTCATCTGTGGCGAGAACGGTGCGGGCAAGACCACCATGTTGGATGCTCTCACCTTTGTGCTTTACGGCAAGCCGTTCCGAAACATTAATCTGCCGCAGATCGTGAACTCCATCAACGGCAAAGATTGCGTAGTGGAGATTGAATTCACCTCAAACGGCAGCAAGTACAAGGTTGTGCGTGGGCTGGCTCCGAAAGTGTTTACCATTGAGAAGGACGGCAAGACCGTTGAGCAGACGGCAAATGCAAAGGACTACCAAGCCATTCTTGAGGGGCAAATCCTCAAGATGAACTACAAGACATTCTGTCAGGTAGTGATTCTTGGCTCCACGAACTATGTGCCGTTTATGCGCCTCCCTGCTGCGGATCGCCGTAACATCGTGGAGAACCTGTTGGACATTGATGTGTTCTCCAAGATGAACGAAGCACTGAAATCGCGGCTCACTTCTACAAAGGATGAACTGCGCTCTGTGGAGTCCACGATCAGCACGGTGAGGATGAAGATTGAACACAAGGCGGACATGATCAAGAAGATTGAGGAGAAGTCAGACTCGCAGTTGGAATCCTACAAGAAGTCTGCGGAGGAAGAGCAGGAGTCTCTGCAATCTCTGCTAGAGCGGAAGGCTACTTTGCAGAGCGAGATTGCTGCACTTGCGGAGAGTGTTGCGTCTGTGGACAAGCAGCGCGACTCTATCTCGCAGATGACGGCTCTACGAAAACAGATGCAAGGAAATGTGAAGAAAGTGCAGGACGAGCGAGAGTTCTACGAACAGAACGATGAATGTCCTGTGTGTAAGCACGGCTTGCCCGATGAGTTCCGTCAGGACATGATCGGCAAGAAGGAAGCCCGAGAAACGGAACTAGCCCTTGCTCTACAGAAGATGGAGCGGATGCTAGAGGACGCGAGAACGAAACTTGACATTGCGAATGTGGTTGTGAAGCAGATAGACGAAAAGCGTCAGGAGTCTCACAAGACTGATTCCGCAATTGCGTCCTCCAAGAAATATCTGAAGCAGTTGCAGGAACTCGCGGAGAAGGTACAGCGGGAGAAGGGTTCCATTCAGACGGAACGGGATGCCATCACCACGCTGCAAGCAGAAGAGGACGCAGCAGAAGGACAGAAGAAGGAGTTCGTTGAGGACTTGCACACAATGGAGATTGCCACCGTGCTGCTGAAGGACAGCGGTATCAAGCGCAAGATCATTCGTAAATACATTCCTGCTCTCAATAAAATCATCAACAAGTATTTGATTTCAATGGATTTCTTCGCGCAGTTCACCCTGAACGAGGACTTCAATGAAATAATCAAGAGCCGCCACCGTGACGAATTTTCGTATGAAAATTTCAGCGAGGGTGAAAAATTGAGGATTGATGTTTCCCTCTTGCTTGCGTGGCGAGACATTGCTAGAATGAAGAACAGTGCCAACACGAACCTACTCATTCTTGACGAAGTATTTGATTCCTCCCTTGATGCCGTTGGCACCGAAGAGGTAATCAAGATTTTGCAAGGCATGGGTGGTAGCAGCAACATCTTTGTGATCTCACACAAGTCTGACCAGTTACTAGATAAGTTCCAGAACATCTTGACCTACAAGAAGGTCAACAACTTCAGCAAACTATGCTAACCATGAGTCGGAAAATTTCAAAAGAACGAGCGCGTAACATTCTGTCGGGTGGGGCAGAACCGCAGTATGACCCCAACACAAAGGCAGATGATCTTGAACTCGTGATTGAAAAATCACTGTACTGGTACAGGCAAAATTTCAAACTGCCTGCCGCCAAGCAGTGGGTGCGAGAATATCTGCAAAGCAACGAACGGCAAGAGGATGCTGCACTCGTTGCCCGTGCAGGAAAAGAACACTTCCGATTCGTGGCTCCCTACTGCCGCATGGCTGTTCGGGGTTTTCCATTCGGAGAGAAGTCTCAAGAACTAATCACAAAACACCTTGATCAACTGCTCCAAAGCGCAAGAGCCAATGCTCCTGCGGCAGAGCGTCCAAGCGTGGCGGATCGCGTGGCAGCAAAGGCTGACGCTACTCTCTGCCTGTTGGAGCCTGTGCTTGACGATGCTATGTCTGCTGTGCGTGGCGGAAAGCGCAAGGACACCGCCATCGTGGATTGGATCAAGAGCAGTGACCTGAATCGCCCTCTTGCACTTGCGGTGAGGGAGCGATTGGATTCTGTGCTTCAGGAGTTTAGTCTTGCACACAGTGGCAAAGACCCTGATCTGAAGGAAGGGTATTCCCATTTCAGTCCGAAGGCTTTGAAGTATATGATTGAAATACTGGAAGGCGCAATTCAAAATTTGGATGATCGCATCGGGGTTCTCCGTGCCTCCCGCAAGCCCCGCAAGACAAAGCCCAAGAGTGCGGAAAAGCAAATAAAGGGACTGAAGTTCCTGTGCCGAAGTGAGGCTTTTGGGGTTGACTCCGCGAAGCCACAGGCTATCATTGGGTCACAAGGACTGATCGTGTTCAACATTAAGAACAACAAAGCCACCGTCTTCATCGCAGTTGAGCCGAAGAGCGGACTAGCGGTGAAGGGTTCCACTTTGGTTGGGTTTGACAGCACGAAGTCCTTTGAGAAGACTGTGCGGAAGCCTGACGAGTTCCTGAAGAACACGGACGGATGCCGTAAGACTTTCACCGCTGCGGTGCGTTACCTCAACGGCGTGAAGACAAAGCAGGGTGAACCTACGGGTCGCATCAACAAGCACTGCCTACTGCTACAGGTGAACTAATGATTCTCGTTGACAACACACAGGTTTTGATGTCCTCTATCTTTGCACAGCACAGGGATGTTGCTGCCATTGATGAAGACCTTGTTCGCCACATGGTGCTGAACACCTACCGAATGTATCGCAAGAAGTTTTTCCGTGAGTACGGGGAACTAGTGATTTGCGAGGATGGCGGCGCATCGTGGCGGCGGGACTTCTTCCCACTCTACAAAGCAAAGCGCAGGGCAGATCGCAAAGAGAATCCCGAGCAGTGGGAGCGGTTCTATGACATCATCAACCGCATCCGTGCAGAGGTCGCAGAAATCTTTCCGTACAGGAATATGCTTGTACAGGGATGCGAAGCGGACGATATTATTGCGTTCCTTGCAAAGCGGTACGCTCCAACAGAAAAAGTTCTGATTCTCAGCGGCGACAAGGATTTCGGTCAGTTGCAGATCCATTCGAATGTCGTGCAGTATTCGCCTCTGCTGAAGAAGTTCGTGGAAATTGATGCACCGCAGCAGTTTCTGCTTGAACACATTGTTCGCGGTGATTCGTCTGACGGAGTTCCAAATATTCTGTCTGATGATGACTGCTTCATGGCAGAGGACAAGCGGCAGAAGCCAGTCACGCAGAAGCGCATGGACGAAATCCTGAAGGAATACGCAGACACAGGCAAGGTGTCTGACAAGTATGCAGCAAACTGGAACAGGAACAATACACTGATTAATCTACTGAATATTCCACACCAATACGAATCAAAGATTGAATCTGAATGGAATAAACCTTTTACACCCTCTCGCGCCAAGATTCTGAACTACATGATAGAGAAGGGACTACGCAACTTGATTGAGGATATTGGAGATTTCTGATGCAAGACCGTACAGATTACGACAGCCGTGACCCCGCCGCAAAGAAGGCTCGCAAGAGCGTGGAGAGCAAGCACAAGAGCCGCCGTCGTCACGACGAAAAGGATCACTTGAAGCGTTTTGTTGAAGATTACAATGCAGGAAAGCGAGATTTTGATTATGACGAGTACGAAGACAATGACTAACGCAATCACCATTTCAAAGCGAACTCTTGACATCCTCAAGAACTTCGCGTCAATCAACTCTGGCATCATCGTGAACGAGGGCAACACCCTGAACACGCTGTCGTCCACGAAGAACATTCTTGCGGAAGCCAAGGTTGGCGAGACTTTCACGAAGTCGTTTGCCATTTGGGACTTGAACAAGTTCCTTGGCACCGTGAGCCTGTTCAAGGATCCCGAGTTCCTGTTTGAGGAGAACTATATTACGGTGAAGAGCGGCAAGTCCAGTGTGCGGTACTACTACTGCGACCCGAAGTTGGTGACTTCCACAAGCAAGAAGATCGCCATGCCGTCCCCCGTGGTGCAGTTTGACCTCACGGCAAAGGATTTTGCGGACATCATCAAGGCAGCGTCCGTGCTTCAGGTGGGACACCTGTGCGTCCGCTCGTCTGCTGACGGTTCCAAGATTGAACTTGCCGCCACGGACAAGGGTGATGTGACTTCCAACTTCTATTCGCTTGTGGTGGGAGACAACACTTCAGGAGCCACATTTGAGTTCATCTTTGATGTGGACAACCTGAAGATCCTGCCTGGCGACTATACCGTTGCCATTTCGGAGAAGGTTGTTTCGTCTTTCTCCAACAAGAATGAACCACTGACCTATTGGATTGCTCTGAACGCTGATTCTACCTACGAGGCTTGATTCGTGACTACAATTGAAACCGTGAAGGGTCTTTGGGTTGAGAAGTACCGCCCACAGACCGTGGAAGACTGCATTCTGCCAACGGAAACGCATGAGAGTTTCATGCGGATGGTTGAGCGGGGAGAACCACAGAACCTCCTGTTGTCGGGAGGACCAGGCTGTGGCAAGACCTCCGTGGCGAAGGCACTCTGCAATGATCTTGGTTGTGACACCATGATCATCAACTGTTCGGAGGATGGAAACATTGACACCCTCCGCACGAAGATTCGCAGTTTCGCTTCCACCGTGTCCTTGACCGATGGGGTCAAGAAGGTCGTGATCTTGGACGAGTTTGACTATTCAAACGCACAGTCCACTCAACCCGCCCTTCGCGGTTTCATTGAAGAGTTTGCGGACAACTGCCGCTTCATCCTGACTTGTAACTTCAAGAACAGGGTGATTGAGCCGCTGCACTCACGATGCACCTGCATTGATTTCCGCATTCCCTCCAAGGAGAAGCCTGCTCTTGCGGTGAAGTTCCTGAAGCGGGCAGCGGAAATCCTTGAAGCGGAGGGGGTGCAGTACGATGAGAAGGTGGTAGCCCAACTCATTATGAAGTACTTCCCCGATTTCCGCCGTACCCTGAACGAGTTGCAGCGGTACGCCGTGAGCGGCAAGATTGATGTGGGCATCCTGAACAGCGTGGGTGATGTGGCTGTGAAGGAACTGATCAAGCACATGAAGTCCAAGGATTTCGGTGCTGTCCGCAAGTGGGTGGTGGAGAACTTGGACAACGATCAGACCCGCATCTTCCGTGCGATCTACGACAGCCTGTACGAAACTGCGGAGTCTGGCTCCATTCCTCAAGCCATTCTTGTGCTTGGCGACTATCAGTACAAGGCAGCCTTTGCAGCCGACCATGAGATCAATCTCACGGCGTGTCTTGTGCAGTTGATGATGGAGGTGAAGTTCAAGTAATGGCACGGAATCGCAGCGTCCGAAAAGGTAGAGTGTTCAAGGATTTCAAGGACAGGCGGGAGTATCAGACACCTATAGATCCTGCTGATTTCCCTGATCCCCCGCACTATTCCATAATGCCAGAAGATGTGCGGCAGATGATGAAGCAGGACATATCAAAAATGACACGATCCGAACTTGATGCGATGATGCGTACCAACAAGCAATACTTGAAGGAATACAACAAGAAAACCAATGTCAGGAAGACCCGATGTCGCACCAACTGACTGATTATTTGAATGCCATCAATGTGAACAAGGAACCGCTCTTGGACGAGAGCGAGTCGTACACGAAGCAATCGTATCCCCCGTTCGTGGTGACCCGCTGCTTGTCATATTTCCCCGACACCCTGTTCGCCGCGAACGAGATGAACATCCGCCCCCACTTGGATTCAAAAATGCACTTTGACTTCCTGCGGGGTGCAGTGCGTCCTCGCAAGCGGTTCTCCAAGTGGCTGAAGCGGGAGGAAGACACCCGTGTGGCGGCTCTGACGGAATACTACGGCATCTCCACACGGAAGGCGCGGGAAGCCCTCTCCGTGCTGTCTGAAGCCGATGTGGAGGAGATACTTGCGGCGGTGGATAAGGGTGGAAAGCGGCGTTGATCTAAATAGTTCCGTGTCTGTTCAATATTTGGGAGTGAACGCAACATGGAACAAAACGAACGCTACATTGACCTTGAGACAACCGATCTGCTTGAGGTCACGCTACAGAAACCTGATGACTTCTTGAAAGTCCGTGAAACGCTGACCCGCATTGGCGTATCGTCCCGAGCCGAAAAGAAGTTGTGGCAGTCCTGCCATATCCTCCACAAGAAGGGCAAGTATTATATTGTCCACTTCAAGGAGATGTTTGCGCTTGATGATCTACCCACCTCCATCAACACCGAAGACACGGGACGGCGCAACACCATTGCGTGTCTGCTTGAGGAGTGGGGCTTGGTGAAGATCGTGGACAAAGCCAAGATCACGGACAAGGTTCCGCTGAACAAAATAAAGATCCTGCCCTTCAAAGAGAAGGGCGAGTGGGAATTGTGTCCTAAATACCATATAGGGCGGTCAAAGAAGACCATGAAGCCCGAAGAGTGAACAACGGAGATACATTATGAACCTAGTGATCAAGTTCCCGACTCGCAATCGTCCCGACAAGTTCAAGGCTGTGTTTACGCGCTATCTTACCTTCCTCAGCGGACGGCATGATGTGCGTTTCATCGTCACGATGGACGAGGACGACCTCACCATGAACAACCCCGAGATGCAGAAGTGGCTAGCCACTCGCGCACAGAATGCACAGATTGAGTGCTTCTACGGGAACTCCAAGAGCAAGATTGAAGCCTGCAATGCGAACCTAGAGGGCGTGGATGGCGATGTGCTGCTGCTTGCGTCCGATGACATGGTTCCCGTGCAGATGGGCTATGATGACATCATTGCGAAGTGCTACGAGCAGGCTTTCCCTGACTACGATGGCGCAATCAAGTTCTGGGATGGTCTGCGTCCAAAGGAAGATCCGCTGATGACACTCACTGTCATGGGCTTCCCGCTGTACAAGCAGTTTGGCTATATCTACAATCCTGAATACAAGTCCCTGTACTGCGACAACGAGCAGACACAGGTTTGCGCTGCGCTGAACAAACTGCGCCGTTGCGATATGTGCATCATTCAGCATCAGTGGACGAGTGAGCCGTTTGATACCCTCCACGCCCGTAACGAGAACGCGGAGATGTACGGTGTGGACGGTGAAACATTCAAGCGTAGAGCCGCAAACAAGTTTGATATGGAGACTATGTTCAATGTCGCAAATGCTTGAACACTACTGGCAAGATCCTATTTTTGAAGAGGGATACTTCACATATCCCAATCTTTATTCATATATTGTTCGACAGTTTCCCACCAACTCCCACTTTGTTGAAGTCGGTTGTTGGAAAGGTCGATCTGCTGCTTACATGGCGGTGGAGATAAACAATTCGGGAAAAGTTATCAGGTTTGATTGTGTTGATACATGGAAGGGAAGTTTCACGGAAGAACCACATCAAAATGATCTGTCCGTGAAATCGGGAACCCTGTACGAAAAGTTCATGTCGAACACCGAACGAGTAAAGCATATTATAACTCCCATTCGAGGAGATTCAGTTTCTGTTGCGAGTCAATATGCAGATGATTCGCTTGATTTTGTGTTCATCGACGGCGATCACCGCTATGAGTGTGTGAAAGCAGATATAGAAGCGTGGTTGCCAAAGATGAAGTCAGGAAGCATATTGGCTGGTCACGATTACGGATGGTGCGAAGATGTCCGTAGAGCAGTCCATGAAGTTTTGGGAGAAGGTACCGATTCATACACAGATCGTTATGGAATAGGTTACAAGTCATACGATGATCCTTGGGGCGAAGGCTGCTGGATCATAAACATTGATTAAGGAAACATCATGCCAGTATCAGCAAGTGAAATCAAGTTCAGCATTCTTATTCTGTCTATCCCGTCCCGCTTTGAGTCGCTAAAGGCGGCGGTCAACCATCTACAGGAACAAGCCGATGCCACGGGACAAGGCAAGTCGGTTGAGATTCTTGTACTGCTTGACAACAAGTCCAAGAGCATTTCCGAGAAGCGCAATGACCTTCTGCAAATGGCGCGGGGCAAGTACATCGCGTTCTTGGATGACGATGATGCGGTCAGCAAGGACTATATGAGCGCGATCCTGAAGGCTATTGACGAGAACGATGTGGACTGTATCTCGTTCAATCAGTGGTGCAGTATCAACGGCGAACCGATGGATGTGGAGTTCGGCATCGGCAATCCTCACGGACAGTTGTGGCGTGACGAGGACGGATTCCTTGGCGACATCAAGCGTCCACCTTATCATATGTGCGTGTGGCGGCGAGATATCGCGGTGAGCGAGGCTTTCAATCCTGTGTATGGAGCGAATGGTCAGTCTTCCGAAGACATTGACTGGCTCATGCGTCTGTATCCCAAGATTCAGACCGAGCATCACATCCCTGATGCCCTGCATGGCTATATCTACAACTCAAAGACCACGGAATCGCTAGTTCCGCAGGATCAGCAGTGAAGGTAATCTCCTACAGCCTGTGGGGAGACAACCCCACATATACGGTCGGTGCCGTTCGCAACGCGGATATGGCGGCGCAACTGTTCCCTGATTGGACTTGCGTGTTTTACTGCTTTCAGTCCGTTCCTGCCGAAATAATCGCGCAGTTAGAATCTCGTCCGAATGTGCTTGTGCGGCGGGTAGAGGGTGATTACAATACCGCAGACAGCCGTGGTATGTTCCACCGTTTCCTTCCCGCAGACGAAGAGGGCGTAGAGTGCATGATGAGCCGCGATACAGATTCCCGTCTGTCAGAGCGTGAGCGGCTGGCGGTGGACGCTTGGATTGCCAGTGGAGCGGATCTCCATGTGATGCGCGACCATCCGTATCACGGGGTTCCCATGCTTGGCGGTATGTGGGGCGTGAAGGGCGGCAAACTCAAGGGCATCGCCCGCGACATGGAGGAGTTTCAGCCGAACAGCGACAAGGGGCAGGATCAGGCGTTTCTGTGGGAATGGGTTTGGGACAAGGTAAAGGACGGTGAACTCACAGTCTGTGTCCACGATCCGTTCTTTCAGAAGTCTCCATTCCCTGAAGGAGCAAAGCGCGGAGAAGAGAATGGTGGTGTGTGGTTTGTTGGACAGGTATTTGATGAAAACGACAAATACAATAGCCAGAGTGATTTGGACATGGTGAAAGGACAACCGTAATGGATAGAATACTTTTTGTTCATCATCATTTGGGAATGGGAGATCACATCATGTGCAATGGTCTTGTCAGGTCTTTGCTCAATGATGGCAAAGTTTATACTGGTGTTTATGTCTTTGCAAAGGACAAAAATGCTTCTAGAGTCTCCCGTATGTTTGATGATGATCCGAGGATACAAGTAGTCCCGATCCCATCATCTGAAAACGAAATTTCATATGTGAACGCGGTCATCAGCAAGTATGGAATAGTTGATTTCGTTCGTTGCGGATTTGGTGCCATAGACAACCTCATGTCTATGGGACTGATTTCTAACTTTGATGAAGCATTCTATATCGGGGCAGGAATACCGTTTGATGCAAAATGGTCGCAGTTCAAGATTAGACGAGACTACAAAGAAGAACAGAGAGTTTTGAACAAACTGAACCCATCGGAAAAGCCCTTCATGTTTGTACATGATGATCCTTCTAGAGGTTTTGTCCTCAATCCACCAAATCCACACGGGCTTCAGATCATCAAGAACGATGTAACGGTAGACCTATTTGACATGATTGGTGTGTTGGAGGCTGCATCTGAAATCCATTGCATGGAGAGTTCGATAAGCAATCTCATAGAGTTTTTGCCGAATGTGGTATGTCCTTTGTATATGCACCGAGGAATCCGAGTAGACGAAAATGGAAAGTCACAAAATGCTACCAGTAGAATGAAAAGGTGGACGATTGTATGACGGTTTTCAAGAATCTGATCATCGGATCTACATCTCAACTGGCAAATTACTTTCCTCAAGAGTTCGTTCGTGTTTCTTCTCGTTCGGAACTAGCAAGCCATTGCAACGAGTCTTGGGATACGGTTTATGTGTGTTTTGGTGAAAATCGTACCTATCTTGCTGATTCGAAAGACTCTTCAGTCACGGACGAGTTTTATCGCATAAACCATGATCTAACATTAAGTGTCGTGAATATGTTCAAGAACAGTTGCAGGAGAGTGGTGGTTTACTCCACAGCAGAACTGTGGAACGATTGCAATGGTGCTGTTGGAATTGATACTCCGTTTCAGTACAAGCCCAACCATTACATACAGTCAAAGTACAATATGACAAAGGAACTAAAAGACAAGAGCAGATACCCGAATGTCAGCATTGCTTATCCATTCAACTTTAATGGGGTATACAGAAAGGGCGACTTTCTGTTTGGTAAGGTTTTTGGTTCTATACTGAACAGAACTGAAATACAGTTGGGAGACACCTACTACTACAGGGATATAGTTCATCCTAAATGGGCTGCTGAAGAGAGCATGGTTGATAGAGTAGGTGTAGATTTCATCATTGGTTCTGGAAGACTTGTGTATGTAAATGATCTGATACGATGTTTGTATTCGTCTTTCGGTCTTCGATATGAAGATATGGTCACTGAAAGAATCGTCACTCCATCAATCTATAGGAATCGCTTGTTTTATTCGGAAACAAAGGCAAAAAACAGTGATATCGAATCTCTACTGACATCTCTTGTTGCCGAACTGAAGGAGTTTTCTCATGCAAGTTGAAGTATCTTTGGGTGAAGTAGTGGACAAGTATACGATCCTTCTGATAAAGGAGCGCATGATAACTGATCATAGTAAACTATTGAATGTCAAGAAAGAGCGTCAATACCTTGAAGATGTTCTCAAGCATGAAAATTTTTCTGACACGGAGATGCTTGACCGATTGACTCTGGTGAACGAAAAGTTGTGGCACATAGAGGATCGCATTAGAATCAAGGAATCATTGAAACTGTTCGATGATGAATTTATTGCTTTGGCTCGTTCCGTGTACCGCACCAATGACGAAAGGGCAAGGATTAAAAGACAGATAAACAGTGCGTATGGGTCTAACTTCGTAGAAGAGAAGCAGTACACCGATTATTGAAATAGTCAAGCGTCCAAACAGAGGCAACATGAATATACGAAAACTAGTATTGGTTTTGGCTGGAGGCAACTATAAATGGGATAGGCAAGAAATTGCTTGCAGAGAAACATGGGCAAACAAGTTGTACTATCCTGAAGACACAAAGGTGTATTTTGTCAGAGCAAATACGGATCCCTGTGCCTACAACATGATGATGCAGGACATAAACTCTCAGTCGGCAAACCCGCTTGCTGCAACACCGAATTGGGAAAAGCACATGAAATCCAAGACAGTAGAACAGATGTTGAACTCTTCTGTAACTGTGGATCACGACACTAGAACTGTGTTTGTTGATGTTCCTGATGGCATAAAGCACGGTCTTATCAAGTTGTCTTTAGCCATGAGAGAAATGAGAAATCATTACACATGGGATTATCTTGTCAGACCCAATACAGGAAGTTATGTCAATCTAAATCTACTAGATCGGTATTTAGAAAAACTTCCCAAAAAAGGATTGGTTTTTGGACCACCAGGATTTCACGAAAATTACTGGTATGCTAGTGGATCTTGCAGCACATTCACAGCGGATGTAACCGAAAAATTTGTAGACAACTGTGAGCAAATGATCAGGGTACAAATGGAAACTGGTGGATACGAAGACACCATTTACGGAATGTACACCAACAAGTTCGGATATTCCGTTGTTGGCTCTCCTAAAATAGATGTTGACCACAGTACCATGATGAGGACTGATACTTGGTTTGATCCAAACATTTTCCATTACTACTTTGTCCATACAAAAGATGATCGTCCCCATCATGTAGTACACAGGTATTTCTACAACAGAGAAAGAGCATGAGCAACATTCACATCTTCTATCATGTCGGACAGATAAACAACTGGGAGTTTATTGTTCAAGAGCAACTTCATGCACTTCAGATCAGTGGATTGATGAGTGCTTGTGATGGTTTTCATGTAGGTGTAAGCGGCAATCTTCCCATACAAGGTTTGCCATCAAAGGCAAAAGTAACACATCATCCATCGGATCTGTGGACAGAAGAAAAGGGAACCATAAGAATGATCAAGGACTTCTGTACTGATCACGGAAAGGGTTCCAAAATACTATACCTCCACACAAAAGGTGTCAGGTGGAATAAGCCATCCATCAACTGTTGGAGACTGTACATGGAGTATTTTTGTGTTCACAAGTGGAGAACTTGCATTGCCGATCTGCAAGAACATGATTGTGTTGGATCTCTTTGGGCTACAGCGACTTTAAATTATCCTTCCCATTTTTCAGGCAACTTTTGGTGGGCTAATTCACAATACATAACAGACAAAGTTAATCACAATCTGATCGAAACAAACTCAAGATTTGATCGGGAATTTTGGATAGGAAGTGGCAATCCAAATGCTAAAGGGTACGGAATAAAAAATGCTCCTGTGTTGGGAGATTACTTTTTTGAAAATGTCTTTTCATCGGAAACCATGTGCGAGGATATGCAATGAACCTTAATGATCTCTATTGTCGCTTGTATGCAGAATCAATCGTAAGACAGAACGATCCAGATTACAACAATTGTGATAAGGGAAGTACTCACAGTTACATCCCCTATTACGAAACGATACTACAAACTAAGAAAAATGACGAGGTAAACATTCTTGAAGTAGGAGTTCAAGGAGGAATCTGTCTTTTGTTGTGGGAACTGTATTTCGTTAACGCAAAGAATGTAGTTGGCGTGGATGTTGATACCACTCGGGTGCAGCAGAAAGTGATTGATCAATCGAAGAGTACGAACAAAATAACCATTGTGAATGGTGATGCAACAGATCGTAATGTCATCGACAGTTTACAGCATACATATGATGTGATCGTTGATGACGGTTCTCATAGATTGAGCGATCAACTTTCAACATTCAGGCTTCTCTGTGATAAATTAAATGATGGGGGAATCTACATCATAGAAGATATTCAGAATGATAGTGAAGCCGAGTTTTTGAAGAACTCCATACCAGGATCAGTGATAGTGGATTTGCGTGGTGTAAAGGGAAGATATGACGATCTTCTCCTAGTTTATACGAAGGGACTTTAATATGAAAAGAGTATTGGTTACGGGTGGGGCAGGATTCATTGGTCATCACATGATTGACTTTCTGCTTCAGAACACAGATTGTGAAATTGTAACACTAGACAGACTAGACTATTCTGGAAACCTGAATCGTATTGATGATGTGTTGAAGAATCAACCACAGCACAAGAATCGAATCAAGGTTGTATTTCACGATCTCAAAGCAGAATTGAATCCGTTGACTTGCAATTTTGTTGGAAAGTGCGATACCATTATCCATTTGGCTGCGGCATCTCATGTTGATCGTTCCATTACACATCCTATGGAGTTCATACAAGACAATATCATAGGAACCGCCAATCTTTTGGAGTATGCAAGAAAACTAGATCATCTGGAAAAGTTCTTGTACTTCAGCACCGATGAAGTATTTGGTGCTGCCCCCAAGGGCGTGGATTACAAGGAGAGAGATCGTTACAACTCAACCAATCCATACTCCGCATCCAAGGCGGCGGCAGAAGAGTTGTGTGTTGCGTATGAGAACACCTACAAGATGCCTATGAAGATTACTCATACTATGAATGTTTTTGGTGAGCGGCAGACACCAGAAAAATTCATCCCATTGTGCATCAGGAAGATACGCAATGGAGAAACTGTCACCATTCACTCGAATCCACAAAAGACGGAAGCGGGTAGCAGATTTTATATTCACGCAAAGGATGTGGCACAAGCCGTACACCTCATCCTAGACAAGAATCTGACAACGGATGCCGACTTTGGTGGTGCCAAGTGTTCCAAATTCAATATAGTCGGTAAAGAAGAAATAGACAATCTGAGTCTTGCACGAATGATTGCTGATGCACAGGGCAAAGAGTTGAAGTTCAACATGGTTGATTTTCACAGCACTCGTCCTGGACATGATCTGAGATATTCTCTCAGCGGAGATTTGATGCGGTCTTTTGGTTGGGAGCCTCGCATTTCTATTTCTGACAGAATAAAGGAAGTTACTAGGTGGTATCTCGACAATCCCGAGTGGCTTGAACTATGAAAAACGAACACAAATGTCTTGAAAAGACAGACTGTATAGCCTGTGGTAGGAATGATAGTCTGATTCCTGTGTTGGATTTAGGGAATCAACCACTCGCAAACTCGTTCAAGAAGCAGCAGTCTGATGCAGAAGATTTTTATCCTCTCGCTATCAATTTCTGCTCCAATTGCTCGCATCTTCAATTGAGCCATCTTGTTCATCAGGATGAGTTGTTCAAGAACTACCTGTATGTTTCTGGAACATCAAGAACTCAACTAGATTACTTTAATTGGTTTGCAGAACTTGTTGCATCAAGAATAAACAGGAGACACGGAAGAGTTCTTGATATCGGATGTAATGACGGATCTCAGTTGAACTTTTTCAAGACTCTTGGGTTCGACACCTATGGAGTAGATCCAGCAGAGAATCTTCACGGCGTTAGTTCAAAAAATCATACAGTGGTATGTGACTACTTCAATGCTGATCATATTGTATTTGATAGACCATTCGATGCCATAGTGTGTCAGAACGCATTTGCTCACAACTACGATCAGTTGCAATTCTTGAAAAAGTGTCGGGAGTCGCTGACGAACGAAGGACTAATATTCCTGACCATCTCTCAGGCTACTATGGTGAAAAACAATGAGTTCGACACGATCTACCATGAGCATTACTCGTATTACACAGTGAAATCAATGAAAACTCTGTGTGAGCGGGCTGGTCTTTTTCTAAAAGATGTTCTCATTCATCCGATACACGGAAACACATACATCTTCATTTTGTCGAAGGATTCTGTTGCATCTCACCAAGTCATGCAGATGCTATTAGATGAAGACGCGGATGGGATGAGCAGTCGTGAAACATATGAGCGATATGCATCAAACGCACAGAAGATCGCCAGTAAATTTAAGACTGTAGTAGACGAAATGAAGTCTGCTGGATACATCGTCATTGGATACGGATCTCCCGCAAAAGGTAATACTATGTTGAACTTTTCGGGAGTTACTTTAGATTTTATAGTCGATGATAATCCTCTTAAGCAAGGAACATTTACTCCTGGAACTTCTGTTCCCGTGGTTCCCGTGGAAAACCTGAAGACCGTATCCGACTCACAAAATGTGTGCTGTGTTCCTCTTGCGTGGAATTTCTTTGAAGAGATTCACAAGAAGATAGTTGATATCCGAGGAACAAAGCCAACTGTGTACATCAAGTACTTTCCTGAATTCAAAGTTTTTGTGGAGAACTACCCTTATGATGCAAATACTGTACCGATGCTGCAATAAAGAATTAGAGTTCCCCCCAAAACGAGAGGGAAGACCCTCTTGGTTTTCCAAGATCAACTGTTTCAACTCTCTACACAGAAGTTACATAAACTCTCGCTATAAGAGTGATATGAAACTTGTTGTCTTGATGCAAGAAAGCGGCGACCTTCCATCCACTCTATCTTCTCTGATTGGAGATTTGGGTTATGATATAGTGTTTCACAAAGGATGTTCTGATTTGGAATCCAAAACAAATCAGTTGGAGTATTACGAAAAGAATGTGAAACCACTATCGGATGATGTCTATCTAGTGGAAGATGATTATCTGCACACAGTAGATGCTTTGGATTGCATCTATACTGGTGTAAAAAGATTCGGTCTTGTTACTGGTTACGATTGTATGGACAGGTATACCCGTGACGATGACATCACAGCAGGAATGGATTTCATCTACTACCACGAAGGCAAACACTGGAGAACAGCAGAAAGCACAACAAATACTTGGGCTTCAACATCTGGCATGATGGATAGAATTGTTCCGTATGCAAGACACTATGGAACACGCGACAGAGTGATGTTTCGCCATATGTTCTACCAAGAAGGCATCAGAATACATCAGCCAATGGTTGGCGTATCATGCCATGTGAATGAGGGTCTTATGTGTCCTGGTGTTGATTGGGAACTTATAAACAATCAAAACAACCCAAATGCAGAAGGATGACAATGAAAGTACTAGTAACAGGTGGAGCAGGTTTCATTGGATCAAACCTTGTGGATCGGTTGCTTGCAGAAGGTCACGATGTTACCGTGATTGACAATGAGTCATCGGATGCTCACGATCAATTCTACTGGAATCCTTCTGCGAAGAACTACAAATACGACATCAATGACTACATGATGGTTCGTAAACTATATGAAGGTGTGGACACAGTGTTCCATCTTGCTGCGGAAGCGCGAATCCAACCATGTATTGTTGATCCGCTCAAGGCTGTGGAAGCAAATATGCTTGGAACTGCCAGCGTATTGCAGTGCGCCCGTGTCTGTGGTGTCAAGCGAGTTATCTATTCTTCTACATCGTCCGCATATGGATTGAAGAATACTCCTCCGCTTGTTGAAACGATGCCTAACGACTGCCTCAATCCGTATTCGGTCACCAAGACTGGTGGCGAAGAGTTGTGCAAGATGTACTCTAAAATGTACGGATTACAGACGATCATATTTCGATATTTCAATGTTTATGGAGAGAGACAGCCTCTTAGAGGTCAGTACGCTCCTCTAATCGGCATCTTCCTGCGTCAACGAGCGGCAGGAGAACCGATGACAATCGTAGGCGATGGTAATCAGAGGCGTGACTTTACTCATGTGAGTGATGTCGTAGAAGCAAACATCAAGGCATCAGAGTTTACCGCTCCAGAATATGACATTCGTGATATTGGTAGTTGTCAGGTGTATACTAATTGGGAGTGGGGTCAGGTATACAACATCGGAACTGGAAGAAATCATTCTGTTAATGAAATAGCCACCATGATGGGTGGTAAGACAATCAATATCCCTCCTCGTCAAGGCGAGTCTCGGATTACTCTAGCCAACGCCAGCAAAGCACGCGAACATCTTGGATGGACTGCCAAAGTTCGTCTTGAAGACTGGATTACCGAGCATAAATAACCGTACAAGGAGATCGTGAACAATGTCTACAGTATGCCTCTCTATGATCGTCAAGAACGAAACCAAGATCCTGCATGAGTGCTTGGATTCGGTTCACCCCCACATCGACTACTGGGTGATTGTGGACACAGGTTCCACAGACGGAACACAGGAGTACATCAAGAAGTACTTTGCCGAGAAGGGAATCCCTGGCGAACTCATTGAGCGTCCGTGGATCAACTTTGGACACAATCGCTCCGAGGCACTTGACCTCTGCACAGGCAAGGCAGACTACGCTTGGATGATTGATGCCGATGACCGGGTGGTCGGAGGATTCAAGTATCCTCACGGTAAGAACCTCACCGCTGACGCTTATGCCATCAAGTGCGGACGCGACCAGTGCGTTTGGTGGCGCAACCAAATCTTTAAGACAGGCATCGGTTGGAAGTATGTGGGCATACTCCACGAATACGCGCACTGCGAGAAGCAGCCGCTCCGTCAAGAGAAAATTGACGGCGACTACTACCTTGAGGCGCGCACACTCGGTCAGGAGCGCAACGGGAATGTGACCCCCGTTGAGAAGTACTCCAAAGATGCCGAACTACTCGTAGAGGCTCTGAAGACGGAGCCGACGAACTCCCGCTACCAGTTCTATCTTGCACAGTCATACTTTGACTCGCAGCAGTGGGACAAGGCGATTGAGGCGTACTACAAGCGGGTGGAGATGGGTGGATGGGAAGAGGAGTGCTACTACTCGCTGTTCCGCATCGCGCTATGCGAAATCTCCAAAGAGTCGCCGTGGACAACCGTGCAGCAGAAGTTCCTTGATGCCTACGACTACCGCCCATGCCGCGCCGAACCACTCCACGCCATAGCGCGGTTCCTCCGCATGAACAGTCGCCCCCGAGCCGCCTACCTGTTTGCAAAGGAAGCCGCACAGATTCCGTTCCCGCAGCAGGACATTCTGTTCATTGACACCAATGTGTACAAGTGGATGGCACTGGACGAACTGGCTGCCACCGCGTTCTATGTGCATGACTACAACACGGGTCTACAGGCTTGCGAGGTGTTGCTGAAGCAGAACCGCCTTCCCGAGAGCGAGGTTGAGCGCAATCAAAAGAATCACGCGGCATATTTGGAAAAGGTGCAGCAGATTGGGCGTATGCAGCCACAGCAGGCTCCTGTTCCGCAGACTGTTCCCGCCATAAATAAGACGAGAACCTTCAAGCGGAGAAAGTAACAATGGCAAAGAATTCACGGAGCGGAAAAGGCACAGGCGGATTCGCAAGCGCAAAGACCCGCCGCACCCGCAAGGCAGAAGTACTACGCAAGAGCGCAAACCGCGCTCGTAACGCAGCAGCAAAGGCACGGTAATGGCATCAGCGTACTACGACATCAACGCACAACAGCACTCCACGCTCAACTTTCACGCAGAGTATTACGATGACAATGGAAACGCTGTTGACCTGACGGGATACACTGCGCGGTTCCATGTGCGTCCAAACAATGACTCGTCCAAACTGTACCTGATGATTACCACATCAGGCGTGACGAGTGGCGGCTCCACTGGCGAGTTTGGTGCAACCGCTGGCATCAGCGGCAGCGGCGGCATCTCCCTCAACAGGGGTGAAACAGGCGGGGTTTTCACTGGCGGCATCCTCATCACCGCCGATGCCACCACGATGGGTTATGTTCGTTCAGGATCATGGAAGTATTCTTTGGACATCACAAAGGGTGTCACTACGGATGAACTCATGCAAGGACAGTTCGTGGTGGCTCCGAAGAACACCCGATGAAACTGAAGGTAAAAGAAACCTCCTATGCCGCCAAGCCCAAGCAGGACGAGGGCAAACTACTGGTGCGTTATGATCAGTTCACCGTGAAGCCCAAACCGCGTGGCGTGAAAATATACCAAGACAAACTCACCACCGTGCTGAAGCATGACCGCCGCAGCGGTGTGCGGATTCAAAAAGTGCAGAACAACAAGATTCTGAAGCAGTGGGATTGACTCCTCTGCTTCTTGTGATACAATCCCCTCAAAGGAGACTTCATCATGGACAAGCCAACACTTGGTTTCTATCTCATTCCCGACACAGGAGCAGCAGTTCCAGAATTTGCCACAGACGGCTCTGCGTGTTTTGATATCTGCGCTCGTTTCCACTACGACCGCGAAAACTCGGAAGCAGATTGGGAAGCCCACAAGCCCGTGGTTGCCTACGGTCCACAGAATGTAAAGAGCGAAATCTATCCCACGCAGGGAGTGCTTGATGTTCCTGCGGGATGGCGATTCCTTGTTCCGACAGGACTCATCCTAGACATCCCTGAAGGCTACTCTGTACGCCTCCATGCCCGTAGCGGACTCGCGCTGAAGGAGGGCTTGGTGCTTGCGAACGCGGAGGGCGTGATTGACTCCGACTACACCGATGAACTGAAGGTGATGGTGACCGCCATGAGCAACTGCTTGGTGAGCATCCCCAACGGATCGCGCATCTGCCAAGCGGAACTGGTGCGGAATCAGCCTGTCCAATTTGCCAAGATTGACCATCCCCCACTGAAGAAGACGCAGCGCGAAGGCGGATTCGGCAGCACGGGACAGTTTTCATGGGACGCTAACAAGGGAGTTTAACATGACGAGAGATGAACTGCTGAAGTTTCACGAAGAGATCACGAAACAAGCCCGCGACCTGATGAGCCTGAAGAATCGGGACTACGCAGGCAATGAAGGAGTTGAGCCTTTTGCCAATTTCACCCGAGTTGAGGCAATGGGAATTTGTAAAACCGAACAGGGCTTCATGGTGCGCCTCACGGACAAGATGAGCCGCCTCTCCTCGTTTGTCCGCGCTGGCAAGATGAATGTGAAAGACGAGTCATTTATGGACACCTGTGTGGATGTGATCAACTACATGGTGCTGCTTGCCGCCTATCTGAAGGACAAGGAAGAGCAGAGCAAGTAACCCCTTATGCTGAACATAAACATACCACATTTCTACTGCTACATGAGAAAAGAGCATATGTACCAGCACAAGAGTCACATTGGTGAATTTGTGAAGGTCAGTGTGTTTGCTGCTCAATCAAACCCCGACAGGGCTTTGCTGTTTCATGTTCTAAC